>TARA_R110001606_G_scaffold62021_2_pt1 | contig 10425 bp, 14 predicted proteins | sample TARA_R110001606 | Tara Oceans TARA_R110001606 (sample SAMEA4398315) | marine metagenome | biome: Polar Biome; feature: [SRF] surface water layer (ENVO:00010504); material: water (ENVO:00002006), including particulate matter (ENVO:01000060) such as... | depth 5 m
TTAGACGGGTACTAAACGAGCGCGAGAACGACCCCACCCCCCTAAAGTTTTTGGACTTCCTAGATCAATGTTGCCCCGCCCAATTCGCACCATAACCCCACTCAAACCCCCACACAGACTATCTCTAGAAATAATTTTAAAAAATTTTTTAAAAATTTCAAAACCTAAAACAGATAACTCCAACCCTTAAAAACCCCAAAACCTCTGTCCCTCAATACTTTAGACCACCACATACCTCGATATGTAAAAAAATCAATCTCTATATATAGAAGGTAGAAAATTAAAAAAGTTTTAAATAAGGGAGTTCCCATCAGGATATTTTTTAATTAAAAGATTAGGAATTGTCAGAAATAAAGAATTATATTTGCACAGCTAGGTGTGCATTTGTAAGACATCTGCGATATAGGAGTACGACAATATGATAGAAAAGGACATAATAAAGGTGTTAAGTAAAGTTCGTAAGGAGAAGAAGATTACTTTTATAGAAGCTTCTGAATCTTTAGGATTGCATAGAAATAGTTTAAGTAGGTTAGAATCAGGAAAGGTTAAGAATGTTCGGTATGAGTTTATTAATAGGTATGCTGAATTGCTGGGATATGATTTAATATTGATACATAAGTTAAAATAAGTATTATGACAAAAGAGCAAAAACTTTTAATTGAATATAGTTCGTTAATAGGATATACTGATGGTATGTTAGGTACGTTAATTGATCATTGGGATTTACCTGAAGAGTTAATAGTTAGATTAAAGGCTTCGTTAACAACGGTAAGAAATCATGGAGGTAAGTTGGATGATTATTTTAAGGAATTATGAGTATAACAGAAGAAGGGTATCAGTTCTGTAAGTCTTGTAATAAGGATACGTTACATATTCCTAAGTTAGGATTAGTATTACAGGGAGAAAGGTTATGTACTGAATGTAGGACATCTAATAAATATAAAGATTTGTACACTGATTTATCCAACCAAAAGAATTAACTTTATAAAAATATTAACAGCGTAACGGAATTAAAATCCCCACTGCTTACTAGGGGATTTAAATAAGACATACCTTATGGTTTTATTGACAAGCTGGACTTGATTGTGATAAGTCAGTAAAACTTTAAAAAAGCCTACCGTTTTGAATCATTATGGCAAGGGTGTAAATAGCAGCATTAAAAAGGTTAAGTGTGATATCGTAAGGCTGATCCACTTTTAGAAGAACGATATTTAGTTTTTACACAACCGCTAGATTCTAGAAACCCTAGCGGTTTTATTTTTACATTATGGATAGCATAGAAATATTAATAGCGGAAAGAACTTTAACTGCACACTTTGAATTATCATCTTGCCCTGGGGATTATTGGACACCACCTGATTTTTACTTTAGCGTTAATTCCATAGAGGATAGCTCAGGTTCGGATATTATAGATATTGTACAAAGGTATTGTGATATAGTCGATATTGATTTAGAAGATTTAGTATTGGAAGAGATAAAAGAGCAGAGTGATGATTGGGGGTGTTAAACATTAAAGATAATGCGATTGTAATTGATTGTTTGCGATTTTAAAAACTGTTATATAATTAAAATTAAACCCCATGCCTCTCTTTGAAGCACACTTGGGGTTTGTTTCTTTAGAAAATCCTTGTATATATACTAAAGAATTTCTATTTTAGGAGACATGGACGATAGGTATGTATCAGACTATGAAAAAATACGTCATTATGACGAACATGGTCAACGTGTAATTTGGAAAGCACAGAAGAATGATCTTCATGTGGAAGATTTAGGAAACCAACATTTAGTTTCGGTCTGGAACTATGTTAATAATAAGAACCCGTTAGAACCTAAGTTAAAATATATCGGGGCAGAAATCAAATTCAGAGGACTTCAAAACGAAATCAATGAGTAAAGAGTTAGATAAACTTAAAAAACAAAGAGACGAGTTTTGGAGGAATACAGAGATTGATGAGATATTCGGTATCCCCCAAGATTATATTGAAAACTCAATCACATATAAAACAATGTGCGAAGAAGTTGAAAATTATGAAGAGACTGAGCTTATGCGAGATAATTCTAGACGAAAGTAAGTTTTTAGAATCTCACAAAGAAAGAATATTAAACGGAAGTGGTAAGAAAATAAACGCAGCCCCTTTCGTTTCAAGGCTAGAGCGTTATGCTTTACTTAATGAAAAAATGTTATGCAATAAATGTTATGGAGTCTACGGAAAAGAAGAAAAAGGAAATCATAAGTGTCGGTAAGAATACCGAAGATTATTTCCCTCAAATAGAGTTAGAAGATTTACAGTCGATGGAGGAGTTATACTTCCTTTGGTATTTATGTGATTTAAAAGATGCTGGGTACGTGGAAGATGCTTGGTACGAGGATGACACATTTACACTAGGAAAAGGCTACGAGAAAGAGTATAAGGTTGTAATGAAAACTAAAACTAAGATTAAGAAAGAGACAGTTGTTAAGCCAACAGTTTATACTCCTGACTTTAAGATTAAGTGGACTGAGGAGGCAGTTGGTGTTTTCTATATGGATTACGTAGCAGAAGAAAGGATTACTTATAGCAGTAAACCTGTTTTTAGTTTAGGTATGGATTTAACAAGTTATATTGAGGTTAAACCAGATTTTGATTTTAACAATATGACTAGGTATGCTAAGATAAAGATGAACTGGTTGTTTCAGCAAACAGGAGTGTTTACTAACTTAGTGAAAGTACCAACTGTTTTTAAGAATACTTTTACTCCTGATCGTTATATCTTAACAGATAATAATAAAAGGACTAGACAGATTAAGTTTAAAATAAAAACAATCCAAGAGTTTGTAAAGACAAAGATTTAATCTAATTTTACAGAATAGTTATTCATAGTATAATCAGGATAGGGACTGCAAGCTCTATCCTTTTTTTGTGCCTTATACTCAAAAAACCTATTAATTAAAAATATGTATATTAGCATCATGGACAGAGAAGTAGTCGATGATATCTTTCAATTAACCGTTTTCAATAAAGTTATTGGAGAAGGTTCAGGCTTTGTATGGAAGCTTGGTAATACGTATAGAGTTAATCAGAAGCGTTTTATTTGTTCTAAAATAATGAGGGATGATAATTCCTTTTACTTTACAGGGGTAGCTTGTTGGGCTATATATCTGAAATGTCCTAATACCGATGAGGAGTTCAGACACATGGATTACGAGAATGCAGCTGTAGAAATTAAAAGAAACGCCCCTAAACACTTAATATAAAAAACAGATTAATAAAATGGCAACAGTAAATTTAAATTTAATTGATGCGAGCGTAGCTACAGTAGATAGCGGTTCGGTTTCTTCAATTTACGCAACAGACGGAAAGGTATTTGTAAATCAACCAAGTAGTCCTTTCTTGTTAGAATCATCAGATAACTTAGCGACAACAGTAGCTTTGTTTTCAAACTTTGTAGCGATCAATACTCCAAAAGGTGTAATGTATTTAGCTAAAGAAAGATTTGACCTTTTAGATTCAAACTTTGATCCTTTGTTAGGATTATCTTTTACAATTACTATTACAGGTACAACAGATGTTACTGATGTAACAGTAAATAGTGTTTCTATTATTGGATCAACAGTTTCAGGAGCTAATGCAGCAGCTATCGCAGAGGCGTTATCAAATGAGATTAATGGTTTCGCTTCAACTCCAGAGTATACAGCATCATTTGCAGGAGCAGTAGTAACGGTATTTTTAGACCCTGAAGCAGGATCTTCATTATCAGGAACAGTTCCAGTAGTATCTAATGGTGGAGACAACACAAAAACTAACTTATTAGAAGGTTCTAAATTCCATTACGACTTAGATGAGTCAGGTGTTGAAATCGAAAGACTTTGTACTGACGATATCGTTACTCTTGTTGCTTTGTTAGGTAACATTGTTACAGTTTCAGGAGCAAATGGAGACTTTTACTTAAACAAGAATAACATTAAATTGATTACAGTTATTGACGCATCTAGTTGTAGAGTAGCATACGCTACAGACTTCGGAGTGTCAGACATTATTTATACTGCAACTGAGTCAAGAGCATCTTTAAAAGCAAAAATAGACGCACTATAATAAAATCTTCTTTTCAATTTTCATAATGTGTTGAACCCTGTATTCTAAAGAGTACGGGGTTTTTTGTTATATTAGTGTAAATTAAAACTAAAATGAAAAGACCAAAGATTATAGATTCAAAAGCCTCAAGGTATGCGGATTACCTAGAAGGAAAGTTAAAAGACTTTACTCTAGAGTCTCAAAAAGTAAAAACTTATCTATCGTTAAAGAACTTTGTCGAGCAGTCTAGTAAATTACTTATGAATTTTAAAGTATCAGACGAAGAAGATAACCTTTCAGATAAAGATGATAAAGCTTTAGATAGGGGATTAAAGTTTGGTAAAGAGATAGATGATTTACAAACCTTATTAGATAAGATGTACGCAGAGATTGGTGAGTTACCTGAAGAGAAAGGTAAACAAGAAGCGGCAGGAGCTTACGAGGAGTCTATGAGAAAACTTAAAAAATCATAATGGCTGTTTTATCTAAAAGATCTATGAAGCCTTCGGGTTTTCAGCGTACTCACGAAGTCAAATTAGGTGATGTGGTAGAGTTTGAATACGAACTACCTGAACCTCCTAAGAGTTATAAAGATATAGCTAATTGGAATTTACCAATTAACAAGCAAAGGTGGATTATACCTTCTGAAATTCTTACGCAGTCACAATATGAAGAATTAGATACTGAAGAAGCTACAGATTACCTGGTTAAAATTATGGATTGGAGGATTAATGGTTATTGGTTCTATAATCATGGTAATATTGAATATTTAACAGGTGATCATTTTTTTTATTTAGCATTTTGGAGAATTGATGGGGTTGTTCCTTATTGGAAAGATTCAGATTCTACATTTTTTTATATAGAGCGTTATTGCCAGTTAAAAAAAGATTGTTACGGGTGGATGCAGGTTACTAATCGTAGAGATGGTAAAACAGGTAAGGCTACTTCTATTATCTACAATAGAATTACGTTAAACTATAACGCCAATGGTGGTATTCAGTCTAAAACATTAAAAGATGGTAAAGTTATATTTGGAAAGCTAATTAAGTCTTGGCAAAAGTTACCACCTTACTTACGACCCGAAGATTCAGGAGATACAAACCCTAGTCAGATATTAAAGTTTGTAGAACCAGCAAAAAGAAGTTCTAAAGGAGAGAAGAAGATTTATAAGGAAGTATTAAACTCTCAGATTGATTATTTATCAGCGGTAGATAATGCTTATGATGGTACTAAGTTAAAATACTACTACGATGATGAGTATGGTAAAACAACAGAGGTAGATGTTTTAGAGCGATGGAATATTGTTCGTGAATGTTTGGTTCAAGGTAGAAATATTGTAGGTAAAAGTTTACACACAACTACTGCTGAAGAAATGGAGGATAAAGGTGGTCAAGCCGCTAAAAACCTTTGGGATGAATCAGATATACATGAAGCTGTTAAGTTAGGAAGAGATATGACTATCTCAGGACTATTAAGATGGTTTAAGCCTGCTACTCATGGATTAGAAGGGTTTATTGATTCTTACGGTTACAGTATTGTAGAAGACCCTGAAAAACCTTTACTAGGAATAGATGGAGATATGATAGAAATAGGTTCTAAAAGTTATATTTCAAGAGAAAGGTTAGGAAAATCAGGATCTACATTAGCAGGTGAGAAGCGTAAGTATCCTTTAACTATAGATGAAGCATTTATAGAAGAAGGTAAGGAGTCTCCGTTTGATATTATAAAACTAAACGAACAATTATCTCATTGTGGCACACTTAGTAATAAACTAATAAAGGGAAACTTCGTATGGTTAGATAAAAAAGATAAACAAGTAGGGTGGCAACCAACCGAAACAGGAAGATGGTCGGTGTTATGGATGCCTCCTGTAGCAGATAGAAATAAATTAGTAGCAGATAGAAGAGGGTATAAACCTAGTAACTATTTAAAAGCAGTATCAGGAGTCGATCCATTTGATCACAAGACTACAACAGATGGTAAGAAGTCGAATGCTGCAAGCTATGTTTATAGGAAGTACAACGCTTGGGATTCTGAAACAAGTGATTGTTTTGTTTGTGAGTACGTAAATAGACCAGCTACACCTGATATGTTTTATGATGATATGGTTAAGCAATCTGTGTTTTATGGAATAGAGTTATTAGCGGAGAATAACAAGCCAGGTATTGTTAATTACTTTGAGAATAATGGATTTAGTCATTACTTAATGGATAGACCCCCTTTGACTCACACGGAGAGCAGTAAGCGTCAAAAAGAAAAGGGTATTCCTATGAGTGGGGAACAACCTAGAACTTTAGCCGTAGAAACTACTGAAACATACGTATATAAGAACACAGGGTTAAACTATGACGATGGAACTTATGGTAATGTGTTCTTTCCTAAGCTGTTAAAATGTTGGATAAAGTTCAATCCTCAGAAGTGGACAGATTATGATGAATTTGTAGGTGCTGCTTTGTGTTTATTAGCAAAAGATAGATACATAAGAACTAAATCAGTTAAATCAGGAAGAGAAGTATCAAGGTATATAAAGAGCTATAAACGTAAGAGATAGAATAATATGTAAAACATTTTGCATATATTTGTTTTTGTAAGAAAATTTTTATAAGAGAATGACAGATTCTAAGAAAAGTAATATAAGTTTCCCAGACAAAACTCTTTCAAAAGAAGAGAAAGGAGAAAAGAAGTACGGATTAAAATATGTTAAAGCTATGTATAGCACATATTCTTCAGAAGATTTCTCCATATATAATAAGATTGCAAAGTTTGTAGAGTTAAGAAAAGCAGCAGAGGGTCTTCAGAGTATCAATAAGTTTAAAGACTTAATGGACTTGAATGGAGATCAGTCATGGGTTAATCTTGATTGGCAATCGGTATCTTGCATCCCTAAGTTCGTGAATATCATCGTAGGTGAAATGATTAACCAGCAGTTTAAGGTTAAGGCAGAAGCTATGGATGAATCTTCTATGACTAAGTTTGAGGAAGAAAAGAATAAGATTTATGCTAATATGTTAATGGCTGATTTCTCTCAAAAGATGGAGCAGGAAACAGGTATTCCGTTAGTAGATAAAGGTATTCCAATCCCAAAAGATAAAGAGGAGGCAGACATCCTAATAGAAACTACATTAAAACAAGCAGTAGAGATAGCAATGGAAGTTTCGATTTCTTTTGTTATGAATAGTAATAATTACGATAAGGAAATCAAAGAAAGAGTAATCCGAGATTTAATTGTTATTAAGATTTGTGCAGTAAGGGAATACTTTGATGATAATAATGATATTAGAATTAGATATGTAGATCCTGCTAATTTAATTGTTCCTTATACTAAAGACCCTTATTTCAGAGATTTAGAGTATACAGGAGAAGTAACTAAAATGAACTTTCATGATTTCTGCGCTTTAGTCGGGGATGAAATGGATGGTAAAGCATACTATGATATAGCGACAAAGGTAGGTAAGCAAAAATTACCTCCTAACTCGTTACAAGAAGAGAATGGAAGGTATTACTACAATCCAAGCTCTAGTAGTTCTTCAGAGAAGGATTTTTACATAGAAGTTGTAGACTTTGAGTTTAGGTCATCTAACTACGAGCATACATACGAAAAGAAACACATCAATAAAGGTAATTACTTCCTTAATAAGAAAAAGACAGGTTACGAGCCTAAGAAGTATTCTAAAAAGAAAAAAGAAGTAATTAGAAAAAAAGTAGAAGTTTTTTATGAAGGTTTATATGTAGTAGGAAGTGACTATGTGTTTAAATATGGTCTTCAAGAAAACATGAGCAGACCAAAGAAGGCAGGTGCTTACTGTTCAGAGGTTAAAAGTAGATACAACATTACAGCTCCTGGTATCTATGATATGCAGAACAAGTCAATGGTTGAAACTATGACTCCTCATGATGACCAAATGATTTTAGCTTACTTGAAATTGCAACAAGCAATGATTAAAGCTAGACCATCAGGTATCGCAGTAGATGTAGGTTCTCTAGAAGGTGTGTTAAAAGGTAGAGGTGAGAATTTCTTAGATCCAATGGAGATTGTAGAGATTTTTGATCAAACAGGTAATATGCCTTATCGTTCAGAAGATTCAGAGTTCGGAGGTCAGATTAATCAAAAGCCAATCCAAGAATTAGCAAACGGATTAAGTGCAAACGCTTTAAACTTTGTAGGTATCTATAACCATAACCTTGAGATGATTAGAAACATCACAGGTATTAACGAAGCAAGAGATGGATCAACTCCTTCTTCAAAAGCTTTAGTTGGGGTTCAGAAAATGGCTGTTAACATGAGTCGTAACGCTACAAGGTCACTTAACGAGGCTTATTTATATGTATTTAAATCAATGGCTGATAATATCGCAATGATGGTTCAAAACAAAGCTATCGCAGATGGTTTAAGAGGTTTTGAGTTAGCATTAGGTAAAGAGGTTGTAGATGTTATTGAAATAACTAAAGATTTAAGTTTAGCTGAGTTAGGTATTGAGATAGACGTACTTCCAGATGCAGAAGAGTTAGCAGAGTTGACACAATTAATAGAAAAAGCAATTACATCAGGAAGTATCGAGCTAGAAGACGGTATGGAAATTAAAGATGTATCTAAAACAAATATAAAGAAGGCTACACACTTACTCAAGAAAAGACGTAAAGAGAAAGCCGAGGAGGATATGAAAAAGAGTAGTGCTGCTTCACAAGCAAATGCACAAGCTCAAATGCAAGCAACTCAAGCGGCAGCTCAGGCAGAAGCTCAGTTAAAGCAGATGGAACATCAACAAAAGATTGAAGAGTTGCAAATGGAGTATAGCTTAAAAATGGAATTAGAAAAAGTTAAAGCTCAGTACAACGGAATGGCTAAAGCTGAAACAGGAATGGTTGAGAACGAACATAAGCTTCAACAAATCGACAGAGCTAAACAAAATAATTTAGATGACACTTCTTTAGGATCGGGGGTAAGAGAACCCTCCGTTTTTTCAGGGGTTGGAGACACTAAAAAATTAGATTAAAATATTTTTAATATATTAGTACTCATTAAATTAGAACTAAAATGCAAATAGAAGATTATTTAAGATCGCAGGGTCTTGAGCCTGTAAGTAAAGAAGATGCTACAGAAAACCTTGAAGAAGGTACTCAAGAAACTGAAGAACAAGCAGTTGAAACATCAGAAGATGTTGAGGCTGAAGCAGAAAAAATAGAAGAAAACACTGAAGACACTGGTGATACAGGGGAATCAGTACAAAGCTTCGAAGATTCGTTTAAAGAGAAATATGAATCTTTTGAAGCATTAGAGAGTAAAATACGTTCTTTGGAAGAGTCTAAGAAAGGAGAAAGTTTATCTGACCGTTATGGTGAGGAGAACGTCTCTCGTTTAGAAAAACTACTTGATGGAGGTTTATCATGGGATAAGGTTTCCGAGATTGCTAAAATTCAGTCATTAGATGTTGATTCGTTAGATGATAGACAAGCTTTAGTTAAGTCATTAGAACTTAAAGACGGTTTATCAGCAGCAGAGATCAAAGGTCAGTTACTTAAGTATGATAGACTTAAAGATGCTGATATAGATTTAATGGATGAAGAAGAGCAGGTCGCACATTTCGCATTAGAAGCAGAAATGAAGAGACTAGCTAAATCAGGGAAAGAGTATCTTAATTCACTAAAGGGAGATGAAGCTTATAGCTTACCAACTTTAGAGAAGCCAGAAGCTGTAAACCAAGAAGAAGTTTTAAAACAAAGACAACAAGAATTTGAAGAATTAGGACGAATGTACGAAGCAGGAGTTTCTGAATCGTTGAAAGATTTCAACTCTATCAAAATAAACCTCGGAGAGGGAAATGATTATGAGTTTGAATTAAACGAAGAGCAGAAACAAGTGATTCAAAACAAAATGAATAAGATTAATAGTTTTCATGAGAATTTCAACGGTGACGGAAAGATTCTTTTTAATGAAATGGCAACTTCATTTGTAGCACAAGAGTTCTTAGGAGAAATAGTAAAGTCGGCTGTTGAGAATAATACCAACAACGGAAAGGTTGAAGCGATTAAAGATATCAATAACGTTGTTGATAAATCGAAGAAGCAAGCGACTAGTACAAGTGGCAAGAATTATATGTCTGAAATAGAAGCAGGATATAGAAAAGCCCAAGGTATTTAATTTTTAACATTTAAAATTTTTTACAATGCCAATAGGTTATAACGAAGGAGGATATGTAACTCCAAACACTTACAATTGGGTAACAGGAATGGATTTAGACAAGCCTGCAATTGATTCAAAATTAACAGAACCTTTCGGGGATCAGACTTTAGACGGTATGATGTCTATGATTGGTGCAGAAAAAGGTGTATCAGCTTTAGAATACAAGCACGCAGAGGAAAAAAGGATTTATCC
>TARA_R110001606_G_scaffold72598_1_pt1 | contig 10421 bp, 1 predicted proteins | sample TARA_R110001606 | Tara Oceans TARA_R110001606 (sample SAMEA4398315) | marine metagenome | biome: Polar Biome; feature: [SRF] surface water layer (ENVO:00010504); material: water (ENVO:00002006), including particulate matter (ENVO:01000060) such as... | depth 5 m
ACTTGACCATCTAGACCTTTAATGTAATTAAACCATTTACCCTCTTTTTCAATAAACTCATCTAAACTACCTTCTTGCTTATCTGTTTTTAAATACTCTACATTCCAACCTTTTTCTTCGGTTAAATTGTAAGTGTCTAGTGTGCTGTAGTCGTTACCTTCTCTTGTTGTTATTTCTCCTTGTACAACAAACGATTGGGTACCTTCGTAGTTTAAGGTGTTAAATATTTTAACAGACGAAGGACTTTGGTTTAATACAGCGGTTATAGAGGAAGGAATAGAAGCAAGTCCGTAGAAAGAATTTCTATCAACACTTTCGTTGTCGTGCTCCCACAAACCACCTGATTTAACCGTGAAGTATTGGCTTGATAAGCTAACACCTTGTTCAGGTATAAAAGATTTTTTACTAACCCAACCTCTAACACTTTCAGAAAAAGAAACAGTTTGAGGAAGTATGTCTTGAGGAAACTCTCTTCTTAATATAATATTATCTATTGTTCCGCTAGTTGAATCTTGTTCTACAAATATAACTAACGTATTTGCTATCTCAGACCCATCTACTGCTATATCATCTTGACCAATTTCATAAAGAGTATTAAAAGCGTCGGCAGTCGTATCTCCTGTAACATTGGCAAACCTAAAACCTTTACCAACATTATTAAAGTAATAACCTCCAAAAGAACCACTAGTAGTTATTTGACTAAATCTAAGTCTATAAAAATCACCAGTGTTTATTGTTTTACTTATAAGCTGTTCTATTCTAATTTGTTCGCCTGATGCACCTAAAATTGGCGAGTCGTTAAATACAATCTGTCCACTACCACTACCGTCATCTTGAAAATCAATATATTCTTCAACAGTATTGTCAAACCCATTAAAGTTAAAAGAACCAGCAGAACCACCTACAAAGTAATTGGTTGTATCTATAAAAGAAATATCAGTAACAGAACCTATAAACCCATCTGTAAAAAAGTTTATAATATTTCTTTGTGTAGTATTTGTTGATGCTTGAGATGTAGAACCAACACTAAAAATTTGGCCTGCTGGATTTTCATAATTAACAGTATAAGAACCTCCATCTAAATTACCTTGTATAAGATAGTCACCGTCAGTAATAATAAGAAGATCACCCCACATTCCTTCGTTGTCACCAATACAATAAAAAGAAAGTGCTCCACCAACTGGATAACCACCATAATTTCTTATTTTAAATCTAAGCTCATAACCATCAACCGTTGATTCTAAACCAGAGGGTAGATCTTGAAAAGCAGAAGTATAAATGCCACCACCCATATTAGTGTTAAATTCTATACCGTTTGCACTAGCCCAAGTAGTTGGTTGTGATAAAGAGTTTATAGGGTAAGGGTTGCCTGGTGTTCCATAGTTAAAATTCCACTCATCGTTAACATGATCACCGCCAGTCCATGTAGTTGTAATGTCTATCATGTTTATTGTTCTAACTGTTACAATGGCGTTTGCTGGAAACAATATTTTTAAAGTATCAAAACTGTCGTCTCCTTCAAAAATACATCTATAAACATCTACTTGGCTTTGAGATTCATCATAATCAAAAAATTCTGTTGTTTGAAAAAAGTCTACTTCAAAGTCTAATAAACGAGGTAAATCACCAGAAAAAGCGTTTCCATTAATATCTAAATCTAACATGTACCAATTACCAGTTGTTGTTGTGTAAGACTGTTTTAAAACTGCTTCACTGTTAGTTCCAAATTGATCAGTACCATCAAAATAAAATTCATCGTTTACATTTTTCAATCCATTACTATGATCAAGGTAGTTTGTAACACCATTACTACCTCCACCAGGACCATCTGGAGACTCAGTCCAAGTATGTACTGTACCATCAGCTTGAGTTCCAGAAACTACATTACCAATATACTCGTCACCATATGTATTCTGTATGTTATTACCAAAATATGCTAAATTAGGGCTAGTTACGGTTCCGCTAGGATATGTTGCATCATAAAAATCAACAGACCAATTGTTTGTAGAGTCGTATTCAACCTCTGCAAAAGATTGAACATCGTATGGTGGTAAAGCATCACCCTGACCAACTTGTGTGTAGACAATAGTTTCTGGGTTTACCAACCTGTAATTTTTTCTCATTTGAAAAGATTTCAAAATACCCCACGAATTTGAACCTCCTGAAGCTCCTGACCACTCTATTTGAACTTGTAAATCTTGAACTAATATTTTTTCATCTTCTGTGTCATCATTAAACTTAAAGTAAACTTCGTGTTCTACCACGTAATCACCAGCGGTGTTAGTCGCGTCTAAATTTGGAAAATCTACAGTAGCAGTAGTTGCGTAACCTACCGCAAACGTTGAGATGCTTGGAGATGGATTATCTGCATAATCACCATAAGGAAGAGCTTGTGTTATAGTTGAAGTGCTAGGGTCAAAAATATGACTATCAGGTACTGCGACTCTAGTTGCAGGATCCCAACCGTCCCAAAGAGTAATTTTTACATTTCTAGACACTGGTGTTGAAAGTACACCTTCAGGATCTTGGTCTGCGTTGTTTTTGAATTTAAATATTAATCTAATTTGCTCACCATTAATTACGGTATTATCCCTCATGTTTGTGTATGGCTGTAGATTTTGGCCGTTTATAGTGTTTAAGTGTTGTAAAACAGAGTTAGGAACGTTAGTATTGTTTACTTGCATTGTACCAGTTCCTGGTGGGTTTGGAGGTGGTGCTGGTCTATGTTCTCCTGGTAATATAATACCTTCGCTCGTTGAATCAAAAGCAATACCTTCAGTATTTGCTTCATTTCCTTGACCACTACTAGTTACTGTACCATCACCACTTGCCGTGGGTTGCGCTAACGGAAATCTAGTAGTGTCCATATTGTAAGGTGAACTAGTATCGTAAGTACCATCGTACCAAAATATATCTCCAGAACTTCCAAGAATGTTACCAGTATTTTGTGCATCTGAAGGTTCTGGATATTGTCCAAAAGAAAAACGTGTTAAATCATATGTAGTTTTAGCTTTATATTGCTGGTCCGCGCTTGTGTTACCAGATCTTTGTCTAAAAGGGTCATTAACACTACCACCTAACCACCAAGCGGAATTACCTGAAAAAGTTTGATTAAATACTCTTCCTGCTGTGTAGTTTGCTGCACTAAAAACACTATTGCTAGTTACTACATTTGAATTTACCAGTGTTTCAGGCCAAAATCCATTTGGCAAATAAGCAAAGTTTTGTATATTTAGTCTAGTGCTTAAAATTCTGTTATTTAAAATTTGATTTGCTATATCAAAGCTAGGTGGCAATTGTAAAGGATTTATTTGATTTAAACTACCGTCAACAACTATTTCACTTGGAATAAAACCTTGAGTAGAGCTAGCACCTAAATCTAATGAGCTATTATTTATAACATTATCTTCAGGTGTTCTACCTTTTAAAGTTAAATTATAATTCCTACTATGAGCATCGTAACTACCTAAAACTTCTCCTGAAAGTCTTAAAGTATCTCTAAAGTAATCACTCATACCAGCATCTGATATAGGTGTTATACCGTCCATTGATAATCTAAGAACAGCACCTCTTGATTTGTCTGAAAAGTAAGCTCTATAACTTTCTTTCGCAAAAGACTCTGGATTTGTTGATATACCAAAATCACCAACAAAAGGAGTTGCATCACCTAAAACAGCGTTTGTAGATACTAGCTGCGCGTTACCATCTGCGTTGAATAATTGATCTTTATTAGATGTTACACTTACAACTTTATCTTCACAAAAAGCTACTAGACTAACTCTTCTTTGAAATAACTTTTGTATACTACCGTAGGTAGGGTTTAAATCTTTAGTAATGTTTTCAGCCATTATAAATTGATTTAAACTATTTACGCCAGAAGTTGAGTTATAAATACCAGAAAATATTAAACCATTTTTTCTATTCTCTTGTTTGTATTCTTGGTCTAAAACTAAAGAAGCTTTAACACCTTTGGATATGCTAGGCGAGTTAAAATCATCTCTAATTCTATTTGATTCTACTCCATCACCAAAAGAATAACAGTTATAATAACTTAAACCTTGCTCCATACTAGCGTCTAAAGTAGAGTCTAATGTTAAATTTTTAACATTTTCTAGTGGGGTAGCTCCCCCATCTAAAATTCTAGTTGTAGTATAACTACCATCTGGTCTAAAAAACCTTATTTGCTTATTCACATAATCTATAGCAATTCCCGCAGCATCATACCTGTTAAAACCATTACCACTTAACACAATATCAGTACCGTCCCAAGATTCTAAAGTAACATCGTCTTGTATAATCTGAGAAGCTCCTGTAGAGTCTCCTCCGTTTCTAGCTTCGTCTAATAGTATTTCTACTTTACAACCTATAGGTGCAAAGTTTTGATTTGTTTTGTCGTTTAATTTAAAAGAATAAGCTTGACTAGCCTCGTAGTAAAGATCTAGGTTTTCACCTGGTTTAGCTTCTGTTTCCCACAAAGCTGGTTTTTGTACAATATTTTTTAATAAAGAGTTTGGATCTATTGTTATAAACTCAATATTTACAGGTAAGTTAACGTTTGGATCAGTATCATTACCTCGAATTGCACCTCCTGGTGCTGTAGGATCTTTGTCTAACTCAACTATGTATACAGTTCTTCTATTGTGTGTTTTACCAAAACGTTTTACTGTATTTTGAAAAGCCGTAAATAAACCTGCGTCACCATTTGGAGTACCACTTTCTATTGTGTCTGCCCATGCTATAGCTGCTTCATCAACACTATTATTGCAGGCAACAAGTCCTGAACCAACTTTTGGGTTTGCTGTTGTGCCGTCCCACTTATATTGCGCTTTCCAAGGTGTGTGGTTATATAATTTTTTTGTAGTTACTTTTTTTATTGTAAAAATTTCTTCAGCATCATTTAAAAACTCACCATTAGTTGTGAATCTAAATGTTTTGTCTTTTCTAAGATTTTCTAAAAAATTTACAACATCACTATTGTCATCTCCAAAAGTTGGATCCCATTGCCTGTCGTGCTCTTCGCCGTAATTAATGTTATATCCTTGAGCATTAATACCAACTCTAGGTACTTCTTCTAATGCTTCGTCACTAGAGTTATAGTTACCTTCCATTTCTACTATAACACCACTACCTCCGTTAGCTGTAGGGTCGCCAAAAACTCCACCACCCCAAATACCTTGTATAAAGTTTCCAACGCTATTAATACCAAATGTTTTTGCTGAAGCATGATCAGCCGCATCACCATCAAAAGCGTCTTCACTTACTAAGTCTTTACCAGGACCTAAAAAAGAAATATGCATGAAATACTTTCCAGTTTCTCCATCTTCATCTACACCATCATATGGATTACCAGTGTATGATGAGCTTCTTAAGTCACCGTTTGTCCAAGCTCTATAACCAACATTACTATTAAAATAATTTGTAGTACCATCAGGCATTAAAGTTCCAGTACGAATATGCGAAACGTCTGTTGTAATAAAACCTTCTAAACCGTTTATGTTTTTTGTTTCGTCAACAGAGTATGAAACACCACCAAACGGCCTAGGGTTGTAGTATGCTGGGTCCAGCACTTGATAGCCATTGTTGTTAGGATTTCCACCTATAGAACCACTCATTGTCCAACCATATGAGTCTTCTATGAGATTAAATTGAGCATCTGTTAATTGTGTCCACACAGGGTGTTTAGGATAGTAAGAATTCCAGCCTCTCCACGTTTCTCCAGCGTTTTTAGCAAAATTATTATTATCTGACTGTCCAGCGGCAAAAGCCATGTTGTCAATAAAAAACCCTCGTTCTTTATTTGCGTCTAGCTTTTGCGCTAACGCAATCCAATCAGCATCAACACCAGAATAACCAACAGTTGGTAAAGGTGTTGTGTTTGTTGTTAATTCGTAACTTTTCAAATTAGCATCTAAAGTAGGAGTATTTGCTTGTGCGTTTATTATTCCTAAGCTAGGATCAGCACTTAGCGCGTCCTCGTCCATAAACCAATGAACAGGTCTTACTGCAGCTGTTACAAAATTTTCTAATAATTCTTGTGTTGTTTGTTGTTTCTTTAAAGATTTACTAACTACAACTTGAACAAAAAACTTTCCAGAAAACTCGTCTAAATCTTTTTCTATTTTTCTTTCACAAGAAAAAACTAAATCTAATTTTAATTCATTATTAATTGTAGCATCAATGTTTTTAGCATCAAGAGCATCAAGTTCTGTAATTTTTCTATCAAGCCTAATTTGATAAACATTGTCTAAAACAAATATAGAAACAACTTTATATTTTTCAGAAGTATTACCTGGACTTTTCCAAAACATGTATATATTATCAACATACATATTTTCATTGTCCCCATCTTTTGTTAAAGAACCACCACCTGTAGTATTTATCCAACTATCTCTTCTTATATGTATTTCTTGTACACCTTCACCATCAACTATCTTATCAATTCTTTTATCCGCATCGTCAAATAAAGCGGTGCTGTTAGAGTTTTCTTCAAGATAATCACTACCTCCAAGTTGATCTTGTTTTGCTTCTCCTAAACTAACATATTCAAATCTCACAGCATCAGGCGCTTCGTTTGAAATGTCTAATATTTTAAATTTGTTTTTTAATTTAACCTGTTCTCTGCTTTCTTTTCTTTTTAGTATTAAATAATCATCTTCTGTAACTTTGTTTCTATCTGCAGAAGGAAAAGCAAGCCAAACACGATCTTCGTGCTCGTCAAAAACGTTCAAGCTTGTTTGAGCATAAGCTTTTGTCATCATTAAATTATAATAATCTCCAGAAGTTTCTTTTACATAAACTTTGTAGTAGTCAGCCCAAGAAGGTTTCAAGGTGTTTAATTGAAAACTAAAACTTAAAGAGTTAGATGCTGACAAACCAATATCTCTTGCGGTATCTTTGTAAGGTATGTTTACACCACCGTTGTCAGAAGTAAACACTGGAGTTTCTCTTCCGTACTTGTCACCAAAAACAAAACCAAGTTGATACTCTCTTTGTGCTTTTAAAGAAGGTAAACCACCGTTGTCAAAATTATCGTTTAAAGGTCTTAAATTATATGTTGCTTGAATTTTAGGATCTACTTTAATACCATCAAAAGTTGTTAAATCATAATTTTGAGTGTAGTTTCCATAAATAAGCCTATTACCTGTTATTTCTTGTGCTAGAGCTTTTATAGGCACGTTATCAAAAGGTCTTAAAAATTGATTTGAAGGTATTGCAGCAAAAATACTTTGTGAGTTTAACGTGTAAGTGTTGTTAGACCACTCAACGTGATCATAGTCAATTGTTTTTATAGAAAAAACTACAGAAGATCCGTCTTCTTTATAAAGTATTTCAACCTGTACAACATCTTTTGGTATGTCACCAGGTATAAAATTTTTTATCTCTATTGACTTAATACTATTTATCATAGCTGTATTGTAAGACTCTTTAGTAGAATAAAAGTCATCAACACTATGTTCTTCTGTGTAGATAGGATTAAACACAACGTCTGTAAAAGGACCAAAAGAAGAATACTCTCCGTCCTTGTACTTGTACCTTAAAGAAAATCTTGGGAAAACTTTTTCAAACAGCATTGGTGTGTTTGAGTCGGTTGGTTTGTTTATTATAATTGCAGGAGCTAGCTTAGGACTTTTTCTAATAACAGTAATATGCTCTTCTTTAATATTCTCTCCTTCAACACCATCAATGACTAGTTTAGTGTGCGGTGTTGTATCTAAGCTTTGTAGTAATTGGTTTGTACCGTCTATACAATCTTTTATGTTTATTCTTTTAGGTTCAGAATAATTATCAGTCCAAAAAAGTAAGTTATCAATAATGTTTACACCAGTTATAATTTTATCAGTAAACTTTAAAACACTGTTATCTGCATCTAACAAAACAACTTTATGCTCTTCTTCAAAAATATTATATTGTACTATAGCGTGTTTTTGTGTTTCTGTGTTTGTTACAAACCAATATAAACAATTAGTTTTTTCGTCAGCAACTGTTGCTATACACACATAACCTGGCGGCACAATGCTTTCTACTCTATAATTACCTAATAAATTTTGAACAGTACCAACACTAGCATCGTCTGAAGACGTGACTTTAACATTCATTGCATCTCTATACTGTCCATTAGGAATTATTCTTTCATCGAGATCTTTGTTCATTTTGCCCTCGGTGAAAGTATTTTTGATTTCTGGCATATATTAGTGTTTTATCCACTTAGACTTACCTCTAAGCGTTTGTGTTATTTCTTCTAGCTTAATATTTGATAGCCTTAATTTAGCTTGTCTTGTTGCTGCAAACTTTTCTTGCTTATATCTTCTAACAACATATTCAGGTATGTTTGCTCTAGTAGATAAAATTGAATACATTATGTGTTTATATATTGCATCTTGTGCAAATTTATGAACTTGCATTTCGTTATCAGTACCTAAACTATCACTTATATATTTTAAGATCACAGTTTTTCCAGAAATATTAGAGCTAAAGTTAATTAAACCTCTTAAATTGTCTATGTAAAAAGAACCATTAGCTTGGCTATGTTGAGGATCTAGCCCATATCTTTTACCAGTATTTAAATCATAAGTATCACTATCGTAGTTATAATCATCTGTTTGGTTTTCAGAAGGAGTAGCGCCTTTATACCTATCCCATGTTGTAGAGTTTTGTTTTGATTGTAAGTTATTATAATCACCTTCCCAGCTTAATCTAACATTGTCTAATCTTAATGTTACATTAGCACCATCAGCTAAACCAGATAGGTCGCCAGGAACAAACATGGTTACTAAAACAAATACTTGATTATAACTACTAACATCTACACTGTTAATAGATTTTACTATATTATCTATTACACCACTACCCGTCCACTGCATATAAGCTCTACCAGCTGTATTACCATCATAAGGTATAAAATTTGGTCCTTTAGTTGCACTACCATAGGTCTGCCCATTTAAACTAGGGCCTGTATTTTTGTGAGGATGTGTTACAACATCACCTTTAGTTCTACTAATACCAAGTCTAACAATCGCACCACTTGCCCCTGTTACATTTGCCGGTGCTAAACCAAGACCTGATAAGTTTATTTCGTCTATACCTTCAACATCAACCGCTTGCCAACAACTATAATGTCTACCAAAAGTAAATGTAGTCTGACTATTGTTTGTAAAAGTTTCTTTATGTATTACAGCTTTTAAATTTTCTCCTCCAGAAGTGTTAAAAAAATCTATTGTAGTTGCTCCGTTAGGATTTGTTGGATTAGTTTGACCTGAACCTGGAGGATCTTCTCCTGTGTTTATTTTTGCATTAGTAGAAGACCAGTCATTTGCAGCTGAAAGTGGAGTTTGGAAAAACTCATTGTTAAAGTTTGAAAAACCACCAGAGTCACCACCAAAATCATAATTACCATTTTCATCTTGATTAATGCTAAAGGGGTTTGAAGTTTTACTTGCCGGGTACAAAATTCGTTGTATACCAGAACCATCTGCCCAAGAAACGTTTGTGTAGTTTATATAGTCATGAGGTAAGATCATAGTTAAAGAAGGTGGTAAAACTATTTCTTGTGACTTAATAGATTTAAAAGTGTCAAATGATAATTCTTGAAGAGCACGCTGTGCGTGGAAAGCAACATCTGTTCTGCTTGCTTTACCAATAACTTTTTGCTCTCCAACATATACAACTAAAAATTGATTTATAATATCATCTAAAGAAGTGAATTGATAATCTCCATAGTTATTTCCTTGGTAGTAATCTTTTTGATTTCTATTTAAATAATCTGACATTTGTTATTGTTTTTGTTGTTGTGTTTGGCTATTTGTTTGATTAGATGCTATTTGGTATAAATTAGTATCTTTTAACGTTATACCTGCTAAAGCTAAAACTCTTGTAACAAGTTCAGTTTGTTCAGATTCATGTAGCTCAAAATGCTGATGATCGCTTGCGTTAGCGTTATACAAAGCTTTTTTGTTAACAACAACATACGTCCAGTTAGGTGGTGTTGGAGTTTTAATGTAATTACAAGTTACATTTGTATTTTTTGTAGTTGCACCTATAACAGCAATAGCAGTAGAGTTTCTAATATATATTAGCTTTTTATCAGTTGGTTGAACAAGAGGAACTCCCTGCATTTGCAACCAAGTTTTTCTATCCATATAATCAGCAGTGTAATATCTACTGTTTACAGTGTTTAGCCATTGTACTTGCTGTAGCTTATACAGGTTATTTGGCAAAACGCTACCACCACCAACGGTTGCATTAGACTTTTCAAAATTGCTTATTTTTTCTTCTAAAAGATTAACCATATCTGAGTAAGCAGTGTTGTTACCTGGTATTCTTAAAAATTGACTTAAATCATAAAAGTATTGTTCAAAAATACTCATCTGTGCTTGATTGGCAAATAAATTAAATTCTTGAGGTGTTATATATCCTCTTTGTTC
>TARA_R110001606_G_scaffold71597_2_pt1 | contig 10416 bp, 14 predicted proteins | sample TARA_R110001606 | Tara Oceans TARA_R110001606 (sample SAMEA4398315) | marine metagenome | biome: Polar Biome; feature: [SRF] surface water layer (ENVO:00010504); material: water (ENVO:00002006), including particulate matter (ENVO:01000060) such as... | depth 5 m
ACTTGACATTTACCATAAAATAGGTTATAATGCATGTATAAGTTAAAAGATTGTAGGAGATCGTAACATGAATACAGCACAAACAATACATAAGCAGTTAAACGACCTGCCATACTTTAGGAACTATCAAGCAGTTAGCGGTAGTGTTCATAATGTTGCTAGTCACGAAGATGCGGTAGAAGATGTACTAGCAAAAAATGGATTAGTAAAAGGTCACTTTAAAGCGGTGGCAACAGCACAAGGGTATACAAGTGTAATTAAGTATAGAGATTCAATGCTAAAAGACGCAAGTCTAGAAGAATCTGTACCAGACAACACTTACTATAGTCAGCCTACAGGCACACATAATTCGCCAGACTTTATTTTTAAAGTAGATAATAAAGTATTTTTTGTAGAGTGTAAGAGTGGTAAAGCCAATCAACCAATGTATAACAGTGGTTTGCCTAAAGTTGGTTACATTTACTTATTCTGTTCAGAGAAGTCAAATGAGAGTACAATGTACTTAGGTGACGATATAGTAAATGCCAAACAACGTGAAGCAATAGATAAATTTACTGAGCAAAGCCAGAAGTTAATCGCAAAACTCAATGAGGAGTTGGCTTTACTTGATGACCAGAACAGAGGTCTTAGTTATTACCAAAGAGACATGTGGCAACAGAGCGGCGGTGCTAAGTATACAGACTACTTCAAACATGAGAACAAAACACTATGCGAAGGGAAAGTTGAGCAACTATTTAATGACACTGAAACCAGTAAATAAATACATAGACAATGTTACTATAGAGGACATTGAGGAACATAAAGTTCTAGCAGTTACTGAGTTAAATAAAGACTTAGAGAACTTGTTTGGCTTTAATGCTGGTGAAAACAAAAATAACTTTTACGGTAATCCTTTCTTATATCACTTTCAATTTAAGAACTTAATTAAATGTCATCGTGAAGGTGGCAAAACAATATACGATATATACAACGACAAAGAGCAATGGGAAAAACTTATTGACTCTGCTAAGAAACGTAATAGGGGTGGTAAAACTGCCGCTGGTAATGTATATGAATGCTTTAGAATTAACTTAGGCTCAGTTGTAATGTTTAAAAGCACAACAGCCAAGTATCTATATCAGAAGTACAATGCTTCAAGTGTGTTAGATCCCACAGCCGGTTGGGGTGGTAGAATGTTAGGTGCGTGGGCACTGGGTATTGACTACACCGGTATTGATACTAATGTAAACATGAAGCCGGCATATGATGGCATGATCGAAATGCTAGACAATAAAACACCAGCAGTATTTGAAAAGCCTAACTTACAAATGATATGGCAAAGTGCCCTTGATGTAGACTTTGGCAAACTAGAGTACGACTTTGTATTAACATCGCCGCCATATGTAAACTTAGAAATATATGAACACATGGAACCATGGGAATCAAATGAAAAGTTCTATACTGAATTCTTTATTCCGTTATGGCAAAAGTGTATAGATAACATTAAAATAGGTGGTACTATTTGTTTTAATATATCACCTAAGATGTATGACGATGCTGTATCCTTTGGATTACCAGTTTGCGAGGACGAGGAAGACCTTAAACAGCAACTAGGTCAGCAGTCAGGTAAAAAGAAACAAGACAAAATTTATATCTGGTTTAAAAAATGAACACCCACACCGTTGATGGATTAGAAGTAGTTTATATACCTAATGCGTTTTCTAATGATGTATTACGCAAATGGGAAGACTTCTATCGTACTGTACCTTTCTTTAACTGCGGTGGCAACACTAAAGCAGATGCTAATCACTATTTTACAGCAGGATTAAACTTAGTAGACTATATTAACATTTTTCCTGTAAGTGATGTAATAGAGCATGCCAGATTAATATCACCCGATTGTAAAAAGTCATCATATCAAAAATCATATATAAATGCTATTAGGTCCAACCAAACATTTGAACCGCACAAGGATAGATATGAACTTGGTGAAAACGAATTCTATACTATAGCACTATGGTTTGGTAATCCACATTGGGACCATGTTTCTGGTGGATCTTTAGTACTTGGTGATCAGCAGGACTTTAATATCCCTAATAGATACAACGATCTAGTGATATTTCCAGGCCAACTGCTACATAGCATGGAATCACATACATCAAACCTTGCTAGAGTTACAGTTTATTCTGCTTTTACTAACCAATTCAATAACTTAGCAGGCGAAATAAATCAAACTAATGTGTGGTAAGAGGTTGACCTCGACCCCCTATTTTGCTATAATATGCACATAGTAACAAAATAAGAATGTAGGAGTTTTTATGTATAATATTTTTCAAATCAAGATCAGCAACGAAGTTTCAGATTACGTTAATTCAAATGACCGTGGGCATTCAGGTGCCGCAGAAAAGTACCCAGAGTACAATGCTAACATGGAAGTAACCATGCGTGGTTCAGAAGGTTATACTGCTGACATGTTCGAGCATTACACTAAGGTGTGCGAAGTTGCTAACTTTGAAAGCGAGAGCAACAAGTTAGAAGAAGTATTCAAAATCTTAAACGGTTACTACTTTGATGAAGACACTGACACAGACGAAACATTTGATGCTTTCGTTAGTGGCTTTAAGATGAAGACTTACTTAAACAAGAAGACTAAAGAAGTGAGCGAATACAGAGATATGCATTCACTGTCAGTTGGTGACATCATTGAAGATACTTCAACAGGCAAGTTCCACATCGTAGATGGTATGGGTTTTAAGGAAGTCGAAACTAACACATTAGAGACAGCATAGTGATTTACCTTCTTCGTTATCTTGATAAGTTTAGTGCCAGAGCAGGCAACCATGATTGGGTAACTGATCATAATCATTATACAGATAGCGATGTCCACGTAAGGTTAGAAGAACTTCAGGAACTAGGGTACATTGTTGAAATGACCTTTGTTGAAGAAAAGGGTCATGAGATCAAGCCGTTAATAAAAGAATTGAAAAAGATTCAAAAAGAGGTTGACCTTGACCCAACAATTTAGTATAATAGTTGTATATTAAATAATTGTGTAGGAGCAATAAAATATGGAAAATGTAAGAAAAATTAAACTCGATCGTGCTAAGAAGCACATGAAACGTGCCTTTGCTAAGAAACGTCCAGTGTTTCTTTGGGGTCCTCCAGGAGTTGGTAAATCCGACATCCTAGCTCAGATAGCCGAGGAAGGTAACAACCTTTTAATCGACTTGAGAATGGCTTTATTAGACCCAACTGATATCAAAGGATATCCGTACAGGGACGAAGTTGATAACAAAATGAAGTGGGCGGCACCTGCCGAACTACCTTCAGAAGAACTAGCGGCTAAATATGAAACCGTTTACTTGTTCTTAGATGAATTGAACTCAGCACCTCCAAGTGTACAGGCAACTGCTTATCAGTTGATCCTTAACAGACGTGTTGGTAATTATGTACTACCTGATAATGTAGTACTTGCGGCGGCTGGTAACAGAGACACTGATAAAGGTGTTACTTACAGAATGCCTAGTCCACTTGCTAACAGGTTCCTTCACTTAGAAGTTGAAGTTAATCATGGTGTATGGCAGACTTGGGCAGTTGATAACGATATCAGTCCAGATGTTGTTGGTTACTTGGCTTTTGCTAAACAAGACCTTTTTGACTTTGATCCTAAGAGTTCAAGCAGAAGTTTTGCTACTCCAAGAAGTTGGTCGTTTGTTAGCCAAATGCTCGAAGACAGTGACATGACTCATGATGAGGAGATGGACATTGTTACAGGTTTGGTTGGTGAAGGTATGGCAATCAAATTTATGAATCATAAGAAGAATGCTTCTAAACTTCCTAACCCTTCTGAAATACTTTCAGGTAAGGTTACAGAACTTAAGAAACTTGAGATATCATCCAAGTATGCTCTTACAGTAGGTATGAGTTACGAGTTGAAGAATATCCAAGAGACAGAGGACGAGAAAGCACTTACGACTTCGTTCAATAACTTCATTAACTTCTTAATGGACAATTTCGAACCAGAAATGTGTGTACTCGGATGTAAGATTGCTCTTAGCGAGTACGAGATAGACGTAGATTTTGCTGATGTAGATCGTATCGACGAGTGGGTTGAAAGATACGGCAAATACATGAACATCGGCTCATAAGTTAGTTCCTGTGTCGCCAGTTACTCCTACAACCTACAACGACGCGACGCAGACTAAAGGGGGGATCTTAATGGTCCCCCCACCCTTTTTAACAAAATGTAGGTTGACATTACTAAGTTTTTTTAGTATAATATAAGTATAGTTTGTAGGAGAACTTCAATATGAATATAACAACATATACAGCAGAAGAAACAAAAGATAGATTGATTACCGCAAGGGTACAATTACTATTGAATAATGGTTTCTTTGGTAACTTGGCTACTAGGCTAGAGTTACAAGAGGCATCAAGTTGGTGCCCAACTGCCGCAACAGATGGCAGACACTTTTACTATAATACAGAATTTATTAACTCATTAGATGACGATGAACTTATCTTTTTAATGGGTCACGAAGTTTTACATTGCGTTTATGATCATATGGATCGTAGAGGTGATAGAGATCCTCGTTTATGGAACATAGCAAATGACTATGTGGTAAACATGGATCTAGTTGAAAACAACATTGGTAAGAAGATTACCAAAGTTCAAATTTGTTTTGATTACAAATATCAGAACTGGATTTCCGATGAAGTATATGATGACTTGTTTGAGAACGGTGATCAGAATCAAGAAACACTTGATATGCATTTAGACTTTGGAGACGGTGATGGTGATGACTCTCAAGGTCAAGCACCAGGTCAAGCAGATGGCGATGACGCAGGTGGTCCACCAGAATACTCCGAGGAAGAAAGAAACCAAATCCGTGAGGAGATGAAAGAAGCAATCATGAACGCGGCCAAAGGTGCTAGTAACAAAGACGTACCTAGAGGCGTTAGAAAAATGATTACAGATCTTACTAATCCTGAATTGGATTGGAGAGACCTTCTTGCTACTAACATTCAAAGTGTTGTTAAGAACGATTACACATTCATGAGACCTGCTAGAAAAGGCATTGCTGAACACGTTTACCTTCCTGGTATGGACTACGACACAGACTTAGATGTATTTTGTTTTATTGATAGTTCCGGTTCTATGGGCGACGACATGCTTAGAGACCTTTGTAGCGAAGTAAAAGGTATCATGGAGCAATACACAAACTTTGTATTAAGACTTTGTTTCTTTGATACAGACACTTACACCATACACGAATTTGATGCTAGTAATGTAGATGAAATACATGACATCGAAATTGAAGGCGGTGGCGGTACTGAGTTTGATTGTATGTTTGATCGTCTTAAAGAAGAAGACATTGTACCGCAGAAGTTAATTGTATTCACAGATGGCTATCCTTGGGGTAGTTGGGGTGACGAAGATTACTGCGATACATTATTTATTGTACATGGCGCAGGCTATGGCGGTAGAACACCAGTAGCACCATATGGTGTAACTGTTAAGTACAAGGCTTAAATGATTAAGCGAAGTAAAAAACTCACAGGGATAGAGTACCAAGGTTTAATTGGTACTCCTACCTATGAAAGTATGTTACAAAATAAACTTGAAGTGTTTCAATCAACCAAAGACGATGACACCCTTTGGGATTTACTTGATCACTTTGATGTAAATGCGTTAGGTGTATTCCATATGACCACTATAGGTAACGATAATATTTGGCGTATCTATTTTGAAAATACAGGAGACTGTAATGCCTTCATACAACTCTTCCAAGCAACCGGCAAAGAAACCGAAGTAACACCGAAAATTGAATCAATTGTAGTAAATACTACATATGATACAGAATAAAGATCTTTGGTCCTGTAACGAATGGGACCCACTAAAAGAAGTAATCATCGGTACTGCCGTTGATGCGAATATACCGCACGGAGACCTTTCCCACCACGCAACTAACTATGCTAACCTAAGTCCTGAAGAGTATGCCAAGATGCCAAAGGGTAGATACCCAGAGCATGTATACCATGAAGCAGAAGAGGACTTAGACGCAATGTGCAACGTTCTAAGCAACGATTTCGGAGTAAAGGTACATAGGCCTAACCTTATAGACTTCGGTGCTAAAGTAAGCAATGGCTTATGGGAAACAGACCAATACGAAGCATACTGCCCACGCGATAGTGTTACTGTAATAGGTGACAAGATTATTGAAGGTGCTATGAGTTTGAGAGCAAGGTACCACGAAACCTTTTTATTCCGAGACCTCTTTATGAATAAAATGATGGAAGGTGCTAATTGGTTACCAATGCCAAAGCCACGTCTAGATGACAGTTTGTTTAAAATACAGCCAGGCAGAGACCCAAGTGTAAATAACAACGAACCTATACTAGACCCTGCTAACCTTATACGCATGGGTTACGATATACTATACTTGATATCCAATACGGGTAACGAGATGGGTGCTAAGTGGTTACAGAACGCTCTAGGCCCCGACTTTAGAATACATACTATGCATGACTTATATAGTTGGGCTCATGTAGACAGCACTATTATGCCGTTGAGGCCTGGACTAGTTATATTAAATGCTAGTAGAGTTGATAAGGATAAGGTTCCTGAGATATATAAAAATTGGGACAAGATTTGGTACACAGAAGAAATGTGTGTTGGCCAACCGTGTTTAGAAGATTATGCTCCAGCAAGTAGTTGGATAGGCATGAATGTACTAAGTGTGGATCCACAGCATGTTCTAGTACCAAGTGAGGAAGTTCCATTGATGAAAGCAATGGAGAAGCATGGCGTAACACCTGTACCTGTACAGATGCGTCATATGAGAACCCTAGCAGGAGGCCCACATTGTGTGAGCACAGACCTAGTCAGAGAGGGTAAATTAGAGAGCTATTGGCGTTAATATCGCTTGACTTATGGAAGCATTTTTAGTATAATAGCAACATAAGTTAGTAGGAGTATAAGGTTTGGAATTACCATTAGAAAATTATAAAGGTTTGCTCGTAGTAGGAGATGTACATTCTGTATTCTCTGACTTTGCGACGTCTTACTCTTATGCTCGTAAAAATAACCTCTACTACTTACAACTTGGTGACATAGTTGACTACGGTCCTAAACCCTTAGAAAGTCTTTTACTTGCTAAGGAAATATTAGATAGCGGCCATGGCACTATTATCCAAGGAAACCACGATAACAAAATGTTTCGTTGGGCAAAAGGCAATGATGTTAAATTAGGTAAAGCACAAAGAGATACATTAGCAAGGGTAGACTTTGGTATTGATTTGTTTAGAGACCTTATGTTAAACGTTGGACCCAGGATGCCTCATTTTGCGTCGTTTAAAAACTTCTTTTTTACTCATGGCGGGTTTCATCCTGAGTTTTGGGCAGAAAAGAAGATCACAAAGAAGTCAATTGAAAACGTATTCTTATACGGACAGGTTGATAACACGAATACTGTAATGTGGCAAGGTCAGCCATATGCTCATAGAGTGTATGATTGGGCTGAAGCAATACCAAAAGGACATATTGTGTTTGTTGGGCACGATCGCTCGCCATTGAAACCGGCACCCGATTTTGTAAACAACTTAAAAATGCCTTTGGTATACTACACTAAGAAAGAAGAGCGTGTTATCTTTATGGATACTGGTAGTGGCAAAGGTGGAACCCTTAGTGGAGCCAAATTAACCTTTAATGTTTACAACCAACTTGCAATTGACACCTTTTTATCGTTCACTTAAAAACCCAAGTTAATAAATACTACTTGTAATACAAATTTAACCATTTGGAGGAAAAAATGGCAGACAGCAAGAATACAGAAATTACTGAAGAATCAGTAGCACCAGAGACAGCACCAGAGATGGCGCCTACTATGGCACCCGAAGGCGAAATGCCCGAAGGCGAAGCACCCGTACAAAACGACCCAGCACTTAGCCTGGACGAATTGAACATGCTTATGCAGATTGTAGATTTAGCAGTACAAAGGGGAGCATTTAGAGGCAACGAAGCATCACAAGTTGGAGCAGTTTATGATAAACTAGCATCATTCTTGGGGGCAGTAGCACAGGCTCAACAACCGGTCGAAGGTGAAGCACCGGCAGAAGAAGAAGCACCAGCAGAGGAATAATATGCCAGACATAATGAAGCATGTAGCCGAATGGCGCGATCGTAAATGTCTAGTTTTATTTAGAGAAGTTCCTGGTGAACCTGAAAACGCATTAATAGTGATGTCAGGTGAGCTAGGAATTACTCAACATGATGAACTAGTCAGAGAGGTCGAAAGCCTAGAAGCACAGAATAATAATGATTTAGCCAATGTACTAAACGGTAGAAACTTTAGTGACGGTAGAATTATGCTAAAAGCGTTACACGAAGATAGATTGATTACCAAAGTACTTGTTAGTGAAGTAGTTATGCTACCAACCACTAAAGATAGAATACCTTTAGGTGAGCTTAATAGTGCTATCAGTGACATCCAAAAAGGTCAGGAGATGGATAAACCCGCTCTTGCTGATACATCTGTACAAGATGCTATCAACCTGATTGAAAGACCTAAGCAACTATCCGGAAGAGAGGCTGAAGAGCAATTAGAAATCGCTCAACAACTGCTAAGACAAGCAGACCTTATCGAATCAGATATTGCTAACGTTCAAAATCAAATGATGACAGACGCACATAGCAAAAGAGAGGAAGCATACGCAAGGGCGCCTGAATTAAAACCAGCACCTAAGCCAGGCAGACCGAAAAAATCAGCAGTTAAGAAGACATAGAGTTATGGCACTGAGAAAAATAATTCTCACCCATAACTCTAAACTAAGTAACTTTGATAAAATGCTTAAAGAAGTATTTCCATCATCGATACCAAGTCAATATTGCGACAAGTTAATCATTACCGACGAAAGAGGTAATGAGTCTGAGTTATTGGGTTCTAGCATTGAAGGTGCTATACCTCTTGATCCGAATCACTCCTCTCCATTATCCAGAATATGGAATGAGGAAACCACTAAGGTTGAAATTTATCTTAACCTAGCCAAGGTCGAAGCAATGGTTAATGCTGGAACCGAAGAACTATTTAAAAACGCAAACTTAAAATAATGTTTTACTTACCAGAACAAGACTTACTGTTTATTCACATACCGCGTACAGGCGGCAAATCCTTTAAGATGTTTCTAGAGAACTATGGTACAAATACCGATATTGAGATTTTTGATAGCCATAGTCCTGTTAGCACGGCATGTCATTATTTAGATAACCCGGATGCTAACTACAAAATGTCAATGGTTAGAAATCCATATGACAGAGAAGTTAGTCTATGGAGATGGGGATTAGCAGGACCATTAGCGGCATCTGATATGTCGTTTGAGTATTGGTGTAATTGGCGTTTTAATGGTAGGCCTAAAGATGTGTCTAATCTATTGACATATTTAGATCCTGTAACTGTAACAAGTCTATGGGCAATGCACAAAACACCACAGATATATTATCTAGTAGATGAATCTACAGCACCAAGGGTAGACTACATTGGTTGTTTTGAACGCATGGAAGAAATGTACGATCATACTAGACATCGCTTTATGGAACATTATGGCTATATTAAACATGTAGCCATGCAAAATCCTACTCCACATAGAAACCAACTTGCTGAAGGCTATCCATGGCAAAAGATCATTGAGCAATGCGATGACAGAGATAAAGTATTAGATACCATATACAACTTTTACAAATGGGACTTTGATACATTTGGGTATCCAAAGGATTGGCAACAAGAAGATACTGGTCCTACAAGATACATAGGCGAATTACCTAAACCTACATCGGACCCATACGCAGATATGATGACCAACTGGCCACTTAGAGAGTATTATGGTGACCGTGGCATACAGTTACTACACGATAGCATCAGTTACCGCTATATGCCAGAAGGCAAAAATAGGGGTGTTTTCCTAAAAAATACATCAAAACTAAAAGTTAACGATGTAATCATGCGTCAAAATAGTTAAATAAACCAGAAAAAGTGGCAAAAGAGGTTGACCTCACGGCGGTATTTTAGTATAATATGCACATAGTTTAACAAAAGACGTAGGAGTTTTTATGCAGACATTGAATACATTAGTCATTAACACACAATACAAAGAGAACTACGGTGACGAGTCAAATCCTTATTGGAAGTTCAAGGGTGGTAGCACCTACTTTGTTGATAACCTCACAGAGGAGCAGGTTGCTAAGATTGAAAAGCACGGCATTCCGATGTTGAGTTCGTTGATTGAGTATTCAAATGGTATGTCTGAGGAATACATTTTAGACTTTGATATTAGACAACTTGGTAAGAACGGTGATGGCAAAGGTCCAATGTGTGAGCATTGGGAAACTCCAATTCAGTTCCGTTGGGGCGGAGACAGATGGTTAGCACAGACTAATCACAC
>TARA_R110001606_G_scaffold39676_4_pt1 | contig 10415 bp, 8 predicted proteins | sample TARA_R110001606 | Tara Oceans TARA_R110001606 (sample SAMEA4398315) | marine metagenome | biome: Polar Biome; feature: [SRF] surface water layer (ENVO:00010504); material: water (ENVO:00002006), including particulate matter (ENVO:01000060) such as... | depth 5 m
AGCTGCAGGGTTTCTCATTACGAGATCTAGATCTTCTCTTATCCCTATCAATTGTTTTTGTGTTTTTCGAAACTTCCAAACGATCGCTCCTGAGAAAACCAAAAAAGCTATATCAACTATCATATTCATGTTCATCCAATCTAAAAAATTCATTTATTGCTCCTCGATGTCGACATCAACGTCTTCATCATCTTCATCGTTAGTTAAATGGTCCCAGGGAGCGGGTTTATCTGGATCCATTAAGTCTTCTATATTAGCCAAAGGATGGCCATTAAAAGCCATGTAATCCTCATCTTTTTGTTTTCTAAAATAGTCCCTTATCTCATTCAAGATATCATCAAAGTCAATATCTTTGTTAATCTTTGTTTTCTTCATAATAAAAAGTCTCCTATTTTAAATAGTCTTTCCAGGTCTTGTTGAAGTCAACGTTATTGTTTTCCTCCAATTCTAAAGACATCATTCTGTCGTAGGCTTCTATATTTAATGCGGATAGCTTCTCAAGGTATCCAGAATTACGAAGCATTTTAAATGCAAGATTCTCAGGAGAATATATCCCCGCATCGGCCAAACCACTTTGGCGCATCTTTGCGATTTTAGACTTTATCTTTCCTGCGAAATCGCGTGCTTCTTTATATTTTTCTTTTTTGAAGATCTCAAACAAGTGCTCAATCGATTGTGCGATAGCTTCGGCTTTTTTCTCCGTTGTTTTGATGTCTATTTCAGGATTTGATTTTACAGGTGTGGCTAGCCACTGTTCTAACGTCAAAGACCATATTCCGTTAGCTTCATGCGGTTCAGTATAATGTTGAAAGTAAAGTTCAACCTCTTTGTTCGCGATAAGTATATTGTGTTTCTTGTTCCAATTGATTCTTATCTGATCTAACATTCTTTTCACTAAATCAAAATTATCATCAATTTTTTCAAAGTCAAGCATGATATGTAAGTCAATATCCGACAAAGAGTGCCAGTTATAAGAAGCAATAGACCCCGTTACAACCACATCCTCGACGTCGATGCCTAAATCCAGACTTTTTATAACTTCATCTGCGATTTCCATCAATTTTCTTCCAACAATTGGGTTAAGGTTGTTATTTTTCCAAAACTTTGGAAATAACTCATCGCGGGGAATGAGAAGCCCGCTATTAAACTCTTCACCAAAATCTAAACCTTTATCTATTGTAATATTAATCATTTTTCATCTCCAAAGCGCTTATTGCTATTTTTTGAAATTTTTGCGATGGATCTAAATCATTTTTGTCGAAAAATCGGTATTCAGTGTGCTCATGACTAATCTTAACCGGCTGAGAATCATAATTGCAGTAAAAAAAGTGCAAATTGTTGTCAATACTGATTAATTTAGGTTCAGAAACAGATAAGCCCGTTTCTTCTCCCACTTCCCTTTCTAAACCCTCCAAAAGCGATTCGTTATCCTTCAGATGTCCGCCAGGAAGGTCCCATTCACCAGCAAACTTATCCATATAGTTTGATCTCTTCAAAAGCAAGACTCTATCCTTACTATCGATGATTACAACCTTTGCTACGGTACTGATGTCATTAGGCACTATATTTATCCTTATTTTCATGATCAATTATCCTAGTCTAACTAGTTTCAAGGCTCTATATTGTCCAATACTAGTTTTCCAGTGTCATAAACGTGCATGACAGGTTTAAAGCTTGATTCTTCTATTCTATCCATCAACCGAAAGGCGTTCTGAATGTTGGATAACTCTACAGTCAGCACTTTACTGTTCCACGCGTTCATTTTACTGACCAAGACACCACACTCTTGCAATGTCTTGAAATGATTACCTGCGTCCCATATGACAAGTACTACGCCGAAAGGGTGAAAGGTCTCAACCCAAATGTCCATCATATCTTCCATAGACAATGAATATACTTGTTGGTAAAATTGTTTTGATTCTTCTATTTTTCTCATTTTGAATGTTTATCCGCTATTGTTTGTGAGGCCCATGCATCCGGTTTGAGACGATAGTCAACGCCAAAGCCCTGTACGTACCCCTTTAGCATGTCGGAGTACTTAGAGGTGCCGTTATTGGCCGCAAATGGACTTACATCAAGATGAAGTTCGATGTTTGACGGATTGAAGTTGTATTCGTCCATTAACATTTCTGCAATCTCAACTGAACGTCTGGTTTCCTCGGTTATTCTAGAAACTAAATTTGAATATTGATTTTTTGGAACAAAATCTTTAAAAAAGAAATATCTGCCCCCTTTTTCTCCGCCATGAAGACAGAGAGCAGTGGCAAAACATATTTTTTGTTTGGATATAAAGGAATCAGAGCCAATAAATAATTTTGACCCTTTGAGAATATATTCTCTAGAAAGATTAAGTAATTCGTAGAAGTCTATGTCATTATCGCTTCCAGTTACCCAGCTCTTTTCAACGATGTGTTTCATAACAGCATCATATCACATATTACGCCTTTTCTTTAACTTGCTTTAATTTGGTTAGTATTTCAGTGCCCACAGATTGGTTCTGGCCGGCCAAATCAAGCACATCCTCAAATAACTCCAAGTCTTTTACAAGGATCTTAGCAATTGCAATTGCCGTCTCTCGGGACTCATCTCGGATCACCTCTACTGAGAGTGCTTTCCACTCTTCAATATAATCCTCTCTTGGCTCCTCTTCTTCTTTTACGGAAGACCCGTAAGGATATTGTGTGTAGCCTTGTCCAGAATTCTCATTTAGTATTTCTGCAACCAATTGCTTTATATCTAGCTTGTTCATAATTTTAACCTCTCTTATCGCTCTCGCGAGTTTTTGATTGTTCTTAATAAAGTTCTTATATTTCTCTAATGCATCTGGGTTTTTAGTTACAATTCCGAAGATCTTCTTATTGTTTTTTCTAACCGAGACTTTGTTGCCAACGTTTCCGCCAATTCGCCCCGAAGGAGTGATAACATCTCCATGAAACTTCGTACCGGAACTGTAATCTGTTATCGCAATATCCCCGACTTGTGGTTGATATTTTAAGTTTCTAAAATTCACACCAGCTTTACGTAGCGCGCCATCTTTAATTCCAGCTCCTGAGATATTTCCTGGTATATAGAACCATTCCCCATCCTGAAGCTCTTCTTTTTTAGTTGTGTTTCCGATTGCTCCATAGACATATTGTGCGTGCGCCATCTTAGAAGGATATCCTCTAGAATTACCCATCTGGTTTACTCTTTGAAACTGCTCGTCTCCTCTCAGCACCCACTGAATAAACGCCGCTGACCAAGGTTGTTTTCGATTTGAAGGGTCTTTAAGCCACTCAGCAGTACGTTCGTTAGCACCCGAACCTTCAATCCAATAATTTGATATTTTTTCCCAAGTGATTGGGTTATTTTCGCTTTGACCTTTTGGCCACGAATTAAGTTCTTGTACTGCGTTTTGAACATGGTTATTACCAGAGGAGCTAGTGGAGTTTCCAAACATATCTGTCTTATCTTCTTCTTTGTCTTCTTCGGGAGACATTTGACCAGCTAAAAAGCTAATAAAGTCATTGTAAAGAGTTTTCCAATCTCCTCTCTGAGTCTCTCTGTTGAAATGCGCATCAACATCTTTGTTGTTTCTTGAAGAATTGACAAGATCTTTCAATGCACCGGCAGCTATGACTTCTTTATTGTTTGTTTTATCTAAAGTCTTCAAGTAGTGTGTCTGGAAGTCCTCTAGTAATTTATTGGTGTTTATCTTCGTATCAGCTCGCGACCCAATTTGATAAGATTCATAATCTTTTGCTACTGTCTCTTCAAAAAATACCTTCGCTGACCGGTCAAGAGATGGTAGTGAAATATCCTTTTCGAAGCCACTTAACAATTTTGGGCCCTTATATATAGCGCCGCCAAGAAATGCAGTATAAGCAAAGTACTTCATAGTCTTCAGGAAACCTGTAGAGGCCCAGACATCTTCCACTGTGGGTAGTATATCTTTTATCGTTGCAACTGCTTTCTGGGTACCTGTCCTGGCGTTTGCTCCCTCCGGTGTTTGAAACCATTTTTTTAGGCTGGTGCTTGACGCGTCGCTAGAGTAAAACTTCGTAAACTTTGCATCTTTTTCCATCACCTCTCTTACTAATTCGAATTTGTTTAAGACCTCAGCTTGATTACTAGAATAAGCTTTAAACTTTCTTAAATATTCTGCGCTTATACCAAAATCTTTTGCAACACTAGTTGGAGTAGAACCTGCTATAATATCTTTATGCGCGTTGGCCAATTTCTTAGGATCAATGGAGGGTTTTAATTTTTTTAATTCAAGTGCGTCTTTGTGTAGTTTTATCAAATTTGATTTCTGTTTTCCAACTAAATCGACTAAAACTTCAGAAGAGGATGAAAAATATCTACTTCTTAACGCTGAGCCGGATATATCTCCACCTCTTGCCATAATCTTTTGTATTTTCTTAAGGTCACTAATGGTAGATCCGCGCCGAATAGAATCGGAAGCTTCTCTTTCCATTGTTTTCTGGGCGCTTTTAGCAACATCATCAGAGATATCAAGAAGTTCTTTATTAACTTGCTTTGTATCTATTATTAATTGGCCATCTTGTATTCTTTTTGATAACTTTTTTTGTAATTCTGCAGAAAGCTTAGAAGCGTCAATCTTTATAATATCATCTGCACCAGAGACTTTTAATATGCTTCTTGAACCATCAGCTATCATTTCTATCTTACCTGCACTGGTTGGGAGCAGGTTTGACGACTTTAAAGCTATGTAAGCGCTACTAGCAGAGTCTCCCATATATCTTGATTTGCGAAGCAGGGCAGTACTCATTGTTTTTCCAGCGTACGCCAAGAAATCATTGGACTTTCTTATTGTTGCGACCGAAACAGGCTTTAAGATAGCACCCCCTGTTTTTCTTATAGCAAAGGTGCCGACCATGACAAAAAGAAAACAACTTGGAGAAGTAACACCGGTCGCTTTACCCTGTGGGTTATCGGGACTAAAAATCATTTCAGCTTGCTTTTCTATGGATTCTATATTTTTAATGTGCGAGTCTATGTATTCTTTCGCAGACGCAACTTTACTAAATGCTGACGTTGGATCCGATGCCAAATCAGTTCCTATTGAATTGATTTTGCTAGCTAACCATTTATATCCCAGATAAGACAGAGTGCCTAATGCTGCAATACCTAGGATTGCGGCACCCTTAAGTCCACCAGGTGTTAATGCCATTAAAGTTCTGCCGGTACCTCTTAATAGAGGCCTTAGACCGGGTGCACCCATTCCAGTATATACACCCAACCAAGAAGCTATAGGGTGTTGATCAAGACACGCTTTTGAGCTTTCTATTGGGGTTTCAGCCAAGCGCTTTACGTTTACAAGGACTTCTTTGGCATCGTCTTTGCCGGGTAAACCAGTTCCACCACCAGTTGTGCTTTTTCTTTTCACAACCTTTGGTGGTGCTAGTGATTTATAGTTGGCAGGATCCATATCTGAGGGTATGGGATAACATTCTTTAGTAAAAGGGTTGTATCCGTACCCTTCACTACAACCATATAATTGTCCGATTTGTTCAAGCAATATATGTTCGTTGACATAGTCTTTTAAAAGTATTAGGTTTTTATTCTTAGACAAGGTTTGTTCTCCTACGATAATAAATAGATCGCTGCGGACAAGTTGTCAATTATCCATGATCTTCTTAGGGCACTACCCTTATCTTCTAATGCTTCGATTCCTGCGTTAAAGAGAGCAATGTAAGAACTAAGGAACTCTAGGTACTGTCTATTATCCTCGGGACCAAAATCTCCGCCTTCAAGCTCTCCTGGTCCAAATGACAGCAATTTGTCCTTAAACCTGATAAATGTGTCCCTGTTTTGAATAAGAATCCGCTTCAGTTCTTGCTTTTCTATCCCGTCACCGAATGAAGAGTTCCTCAAGAAATCTCTTTTTCTCAAAGCAACGCCAACCTTGTTACCGTGAGGGGCCCCCAACTCGAACGATAGATTGAACCCGTCGTGAGTTGTATACAGGAGATAATCAGTAGAGATGTACGTGACCAGTCTCGGCCGATGCAAAAGAGCCATCAGTCGATTGGCACTTTCTTCATCTTTTTCTTTTTCTGTCTTATAAAGTGAAAATAGCTTTGATCGGTTCTTCCGATGTACGTTCGATGTTAATTCTTTGAATTTATTATTGCGATAACTTGTAAGGTCGCTAGCGTTTATATCTTCTACATGCGCCTTAAGGCGAACAAGGTTGTTTTTAACTGTCTGAACCATAGTACCGTATAACTCAGTCATGTACACAACAATTTCTTTAAAATTCTCTAGGCTATCTATTTCATTTGTTCGTTTTTCGAATTTAGCGGCCGCTTCTGCAGGAGGCATTGAAACTGACTTTTCTTCCTCTTCTTCATCTGCTTCGGTCTCTGCTTCAGCCTCTGTTTCTTTTTTCTTTACCACAGGCGCGCCCTGCGCTACTGGAGCGACAGATGAAGTTTGAGAAGGATCAGGTGTTGTTGTTTTTTGATCGCCTTGCATATGCCCATTGATCTGCTTTGCAAAAGAGTTGTATTTTTCATTATCTACTCCCTCTTGGGACGACAATAACTTGGGAATAGGAGAAAATTTAACAACAACTCCTTTTGATTTAGCCAAGTCTGATATCTTTTTAATGTTGTTGATTGTTTGTTCTGGACTGAACTGTGTGTTTCCTTTAGAAAACTCTAAGGCGTCTTTGTTACCAAGGTTTACTAATATCTCTTTAGAGACAGACGAATTTCTTTCCTGTATCTGACTCAAAAACTCTTCTATATCTCTTAAAGTCTCAGCGCTTGTTTTCTCGTTTGAGCCGAAGTTGTTTTTTTCAACCTCTTGTGAGATTGGTTGTTCTTCTTGATCTGGAGGGGTTTCTTTTGCAGGTTCATCAGCCACTCCTGCGCGTGCAGCTGCAGTTGCTGTTGGTTTAAGTGCATTTAATGTCTCTTGATTTATTTGTTTCTTTTTGTTTTCTATTTCTTGTAGTGAAGAGTTTAACTCGTCGACTTTACCTTTGATTTGTCCTGATTGATCTTTCGCACGTTTTGCTACTTTTTCTACTTTTTTAGAAAACTCAACAAAAGCAGAAACCCTCTGCATGGCGCCGTCTCTGTTGCCACTTTTGTAAAGCTCCATTATCTTTACAACTGCCTCTTTTCCTTCGGTCTCGGTTTTATCCAGCAACCCGGTGGCAGTGTTCTTGAATTCTGGATCGTTCATGCCGTCGACATATGTTTTTTGAATTTTTATAAATTGGTCAATAACTGTGATCCAGTTATTTCTAATGCCCTCTAGTAGGTCTTGAAGCTCTTCTTTATCTTTTGTTGCTCCTAAAATATCAAAGTATTCTGTTGTTTTCTCCGTTAGTCTTTGCAGGCTTGCGTCGAAGGCATTATAAATTTGATAACCTACAATCGCGACGTTGGCGATGATGTCTCCTATAGTGAATTTCCACCCTCCAACGACTTTATTCACCGCAACTGCCTTCCGCATCGCAATTCCAAGTTTAGCTGCTCTAGCTGCGTTTGCTGCTCCGAGTCTTCCACCAAGTGCTCTAAGTGCTGATGAACCAATCTTTGATGCCCCGATAGAAGATCCAAAACTTAAGACAATACTCATGGTACCTAAGACAGACAAAGTGACGTCGGCGACAGAAATAAATGCAGTCATCGGTTCAGACTGACTTCTAGAATATTCAGCGTGAACTGTCGCCGCAACTATTTTTGGTATGTTACTTTGTACTGCTTCAGATTGCATATCCCAAAAACTAACAGCCTGCTTTCCAGAAGGCGTCTTTCTGAGTGCATAGGATGTTTCACATATAGCTCTTTCAAGCATCCTGCTTATATCAAAAGCGCTGCTTCCTTTTTCAATGCGCCGTGCAAATTGTTGGCACCACTTATCATCAGGTTTAAATGTTGTTTTGACTTGTTTCCTTTCGGAACCTACAAAGAAAAAATCAGAAAACCCAAGATTGCTTTTATCTGTTATTCCGTATTTGTCAAAGATATTATCAAATATTTTATTTTGTATAAAGTCTTTAAAAACAAGATATACATCTTTGGTTTTACCTGCGTTTAGTTTTTTTTCTATTTCTTTAGCTGACTTGTCGCATTGACTGTAAATTAAAGTAAATAATTCTTCATTCCAAGTTATATTCACATCACCGTTACTGTTAAGTGGTGCGGTCTTTATAAACTTGAATACAAAAGACTCGAAAGCTCCAATACTCTTTGTGCTGTTGATTGCTCTTTTGATATGTGACTGCGGACCGAGACCGTATTTTAAAGAACTCGATGCAAGATCCATTACCTGCTCGCGAGAAGCTTCGGCGCCTAAAAATATATCCATCGCGAGACCAGAGAAGTCAAACCCACTATCTTCTTCTTTGCCTTGGTTCTGACCAGTACTTAAAGCTCCATCTGACATACCAATCTCATTTAGAGCTAAACGAACTTGATTTTCTAAGAATTGTTTATTGACTGTTTTCATATGCTTCCCGATCCTACTTGATTATACAATATAAATAGCGATTTTTATAGTTAATTAGAATATCTTTGACCACTTAGAGAAGTCTAGGTCGTATTTTTTAGATTCTTCGAGGGTCATATCTTCTTTATCCGCAGCATCAGGTACTGAAAAATCAATTTTTAGCTTTTCATTCAATATTTTAATAGCTAATTGAACTATCTGCTTTGGCTTGATGCCTGTGTCTATAGAATTTATTGTGCTATTCTGAATTCGAATCGGCAACATCATAAGTGTCTCTGAAGCATGATTCATTTTCTTTTCCGGCGAAGCTCCTGCTGGCATTGGTGGCAGTACGTTTTGAACTAATTTTCTGAGTCCTGCTTCTGAACCTGCTGCCATAGAGAGGTCGCCATCAAAGCCCCGGCCACCCATCAATTTGGTAACAAGAGCCCTGCTTATCTCTATATAAGCATTGATAATGTGTTGGAATCCACCCTGCTCTCCCCGTCTAGACAATTCATTTACTATTTCAGCAATGCTTTTCCCTGCGCTTTTCGCTTGACCGCTTGATATCTTACCTTCTGGTTCTTTCTTTTTGTCACCGCCCTTAGCGACACTCATTAATTTTGCATATGTGTTTGGACCAACAAGGCCGTCAGGTTTGAGGCCATTTGCCTTCTGGAACCGTATTACTGCACCTTGTGTTCCTTCTCCGACTTTACCGTCGATGCCGGCACTCTTAAATTTGGTTGATGGAACCATACCTTTTCCTGGTCCAAAACCAGAATCAGTTTCTCCCTTTTTTACGGAATACCCAAGATTTACAAGTATTTCTTGTATTGCTTTTACTGCTTGCTTCACGTCTTTCTGTCCAGTAACTTGAACGGCCAATTGATTAAAGAGATCGTAGCTACCTATTGTGACTCCGCCGCCGGCGGGCGTTGGGGTAGGGGTAGGTGTAGGTTTCTTATCGTCTGCATCAGCTTTTTTGGTACCAACCTTATACATTGCTGTAGCAGTCGTAAGTAGACCAGCGCCAATAAGCCATTTTCGCCACTTTGAACCTTTCTTTGCGAATTGTTCGGCCCCTTCTTTACCCAAGGCGTCGACCAATTCTTTTGTAGCATATTCACTGTCTTTAAACTTCACTTTTTTAGGGAGAACATCGACCACATCATCAACTGCCCTTCCTGCCTCTTTTGCTCTTTTTGCTGCGAGGGCTATGTAAGTAGGTGACGATTCTTTGAGCGCTTTCAATGCTGTGATTTTCTCGGTTGTTTTCTCTAAAAGAAAACCAGCTTGCCTCACCGCGCCCACCGAATATATTTTTTTATTTTTAACTATTGCTCTAAACGATTCGCTTATATCTTCTAAGCCACTTAATACTTCATCAGCATTTTTCAACTTGTTTGCTTCCGCAGAATTGTTTAGAGATTTCTTGAAGATGAAATCGGCATCTTCTAATACTTTTCCTAGTCTTTTACTGTATGAATTTAAATCAGTTATGACCCGTCCAATCTCGTTCGTCCGCTTTGCGGCTCCCGATGTTGCTTTCGCCACTGCTGCCGACTTTGAAAAAGCTATAAAAGCTTCCTTAGCTTTTCTCGCTTTGGGAGAAAGTTCTAGCAACTCTGCTGTCAGGCGCTTGAACTCCAATAAAAGAGTATCTACATTGCGTGGACCCTCTTTGAGGACTGGTTTGGTTTGAATTTTGATTTTTAAAAGTTTTTTTGACATTATAAGGCTCCAAATAAAGTTGTGGTCCTTATAAATAGTTTATTTTAGCGCAAAGAGTGGTCTCTTTTTGATTCCCGAAGTCGAATGAGCAAATTCTTCTTTAATTTTAGCAGTCTTTCAAAACGAACCTGCGAATCAGCGTCGATATAAAGTACTTGCGGCTTTTTATACTCACCATTGATTAACAAGTCGTCAAAATCATAAAATTTTGTCTTTGTGTCTTTAGCAAA
>TARA_R110001606_G_scaffold56361_5_pt1 | contig 10412 bp, 7 predicted proteins | sample TARA_R110001606 | Tara Oceans TARA_R110001606 (sample SAMEA4398315) | marine metagenome | biome: Polar Biome; feature: [SRF] surface water layer (ENVO:00010504); material: water (ENVO:00002006), including particulate matter (ENVO:01000060) such as... | depth 5 m
AACCGCTAAAGATGTAATTATCTTTTTTGAAGATGGTCAGAATATAGAATACCCTACGATTAACTTTGATATTAGAAATGAGACTTATACTTTCACAATGCACATACGCACGATTCACGATGAAAGAGCCGGAACGGATGCTGATTTTGGAAAAGATAGGCTAAGGGCTTTATACTTGATTGCCCGTCATGCACTTGAACGGGGTCGTACAGGTTACACTGCAAGCGACGGTTCTAAGTTTAATCAAATATTTGTAGGCTCTAGAAATGAAAGTAATGACCGTTCAAAAAGATTATTCGGATATAAAATGAGCATAGAAGCAAAAAGATTCGCATTAACACTCCCTTAGTAAGTTTGTAAAAGGAAAGGAGAGAGATAACATGGTAAACACAGATATATTTTTAGGAAGCGGAGCAAGTTTAACATTAGTTCCAGAATTAGATTTAAGTTTATATTTAGATTCAACAAGCGATAACGCAATTACTTATAATGGAACGGCACAAACAGCAAAAGAAGTATTAGTGGTTGATTCAACTTTTTCTGACAGGTACTTGTTAGTTCCAGACTTATACATTGGATGCACTGTTGATTTATATGATACTACCGATACTGCCACTCCTGTTTCCACTCATACTATTGTTGGAAATAACGGTACTCAAATTAAAATTACACCTGCCCATACTATGACCGTTCAAGATGGAGCCGATGTAGCAATTATTCGTTCTTATGCTGCGCCTTGTATTGGTGCTAAAAATGGCGCAGTTGCTAGACTAAATGCTGATAATTGGCTAGGGATTCTTGAAACTTCTGCATTTCCTAATGTGGAGCAAGAAATGAAACAACTCAATTTATCTCTTGGCGGCTCAAGAAACTTTACTCATCAGTATAAGGGTATTCAAACTGCTTCGGGTGGAAATTTGGCATTTGTAGTTAATCATGGTGCTTGGCTTTACTACGCTCTTGGTGCTTGTTCAACAGTAAAGGCTCGTTTTAGCACAGTTGGGGCAAGTGGTGTATATGCCGCCCCTAATGCTGGTGATGTTTTTATTAATACTCAAAATGCTGCCGCAGTTACTACTGCAACTAATATAACTACTCACAATAATACTGGCCCTATTTTCTATAAAACAGGAAATGGAGTCGCTTCTATTCTTCCACCTGTTTTGGCAGGTTCAGATACACCTACGGCTCTAGGTAAAGTTGTTGAAACCACTTCGGCTGACTTTAGCGGAACGAATGCAAATGCTATTACATATACTTTCATTGAAAATGATTCAGAGGATTTGCCTTCTTTTGCTCTAGAGCATAGTATTTTGAAAACTCCTACTACCCTAACTACCGAAACAGGTGACGCTAGTGAATCACAAAGTTTTGTTAGAATTGCAAGAGGAAATAGAGTTAATACTCTAACTATGACGGCTAATGAAAATGAAGAAGTTAAAATGACTATGGATTTAAACACCAGTAATGTTCATAAATTAGCAAGAACAGATGCTTATGAAGCCAGAAATGGACAGTCTGTAAATACTAGTATGTTTAATTATCCGGCATCTGCCGATTCTGCGTTTTTAGACCCCTTCTTCTTTTCTGAGGGTTCCTTTAGTATCTTTGGACAACAGTTTTTAAAGATAACTAACTTAACTTTGACTATTAACAATAGTATAGCAGATAAAAGATTTATTGGTGTTGGCAGTAAAAATATAAAGAAAGGAATTGTAGCCCAAAGAACTTATGAGGTTTCATTTACGGCTCTTGTAACCGATGATAAACTATTTGAAGAATTATTTAATCAAACAGAAGAAACTTCATCAGATACTATTGCGAATGGACTCTTAGATTTGACCTTCTCTAAAGCCAATGGAGAAGAAATTAAAATTCAACTCAAAGAATACTTTTTGGATTCTGCCAATATTACTATTCCTGATGATTTGGGACCAGTTACAATAGAAGGAACAGTTAAACCTAGAAGTCTCAATTTATGCACAGTCACAACTCATTGGCTCTTACAAGGGTGATTAATTTGGATAAGTGGGAAAAAAGAAAATTATTTGCAGAAAACGCAAAGAAACAGGCTTCTAAAAAGAAACCTGTTAAAAAAGAGACTACTACGGAGACTAAAAAAGAGGAACCAAAGAAGTCTAAGTTAGAATAATATTCCACCAACACCGTTTGTTCGTTTGTTGGTTTTGTAGGTGGAAGAATATGTTAGATAAAAAAATTATAACAGATAAGAATGTGCTTTTTGCACTGAGCGAATCGACACTACATTATATTAAAGTGTCACCCGAATTAGATGAATACCTAAAGGTATGGGTTAAAGAACCCACTTGGCTTGAAGCCGAGAAAGCCTTAAATTCAGTCATGAAAATTGACTCTCGTACTCAATCTTTTGACCTTGACCTAAACGGCATGTATAGGTACATGGTTGAAAACTTTATTGAAAAGACGGAACCTTCATTATCAACTATTGATATGTTGCGTCTTAGCCCATATGTGGGTAGTCAGATTAAAGAAATCCTTCCTAATCCAATGAATATGATGCAGGAGGATGACGAAAAAAAGGATGATTAAGGGCGCATTTAAGGGCAAAGATACAAGCCCTAAAGTAGCCTCCTTAATCACGGTTTATATGCTTTCTAAGGCATTGGCAATAAGTCCTTTAGAAGTGTATAAAATGCCTGTTAGTCTAGTTAAAGACTTATTACAGGTACATGGAGTTGTCGAAGAAATAAAATCCGAAGAAATGGATAAGATAAAAAAGCAAGCAAGGTGATTAAATGAGTGAAGAGTCGATTGATGCAGTATCTCAATCGTTATCCACTTTAAGTGCTAATCTTGCTCAGAATCAAAAAATATTAGAAAAGGGTAGTAATACTCTAGTTTCGTGGGCTAGTTCCACAGGAAAAGCAGGTCAAAATTGGACTACCTTTAGTCGTCTTACTTCCGGTACAGGTATTTGGAAGTTACAAAACTACCTTCGTGGTACTTTAGAAATGATTGGTAAGTTTAGTGATTCCACTAAAAATCAAATAAAAGAACAGACTGAAAATGAAAAGAAGTTAGCACAGACTGTTAAGGGTGTTGAGAAAATTAGACTAGAATATGAAGTATTAGAAAAGGTTCAGACCGACTACAATGAAAGGGTTGCGGCTAAAGAATTTGAAATGAATCAAAAGATTATTAACCAACAGAAAGAAAGACAAGAAGAATTAAAGTTTGCTACTGAATGGAGAAAAAATACTATTGATGATACAAGGGAACAAATGAAAATTGACATGAAAGCCCATAATGAACAAATCGCAGCGCATGAAGAAAAAATGAAAAAAATGGAAGAAAGCCATGCTAATGCCATGAAGGATGGAAAGGTTAAGCAGATACACCACAATACATTTAAAAGACGAAAAAATAAGGAAAAGAAAAAAATAGAAGAAATAGAGGCACTCAAAACTAAGTTAAATAAAGATGGGATGAAGACTATTGCCGAAAGTAAATCACAGATTGAAAACCTGAACCGGACTCATGAAGAAACAATTGCAACACTAGAAAAACAAAAAGGCGTAGTTGATTTGTCTAAAGTTGCGGCGGCTGCGTGGACTGACCAGCAAAAGGAGGCATTAGAATCCACTAATGCTTACAACCAAGCCATTATTACAGGTAAAAGTGATGTGGAGGCTTATGCTGAAGGTTTCAAGCAATTGACTAAAAATGTTACACAAAATCAAGAAACCTTTGATAAGTATAAAGAAAAAATGACCGAAGCCCTAAAGATAAAAGAAGCGTTTGAAGAGGGCGGGGATTTAAAAGTCGTTGAAGGTATAATTGAAACAAGAATACAAGAAGCCAAAGACGCAAAAGAAGAGGATAAAAAACAAGATGGGCCTTTAACATCACTATTGAAAGGTACTAAAAAGGTATTTAAATCAATTGCTACCGCAGAAGGAATAGCAAAAATAAGACTTAAATTACAGATGAAAGCCCTAGCATTCCAAAAATTCATGAAGCCTGTTCTTAATATGGCATTCAAATTCCTAATATTCGGTATATTAGGAATGATTGCGCTATTAGCAATTGCTAAGGTAGCCTATGATATTATGGGGGTGATGGCTGAGTTCGGTGTATTCGATGACATGAAAGAAATATTCTTGGCGGCGGTTGATATATTGACTTCTGTATTCGGTATAATAGGCTCATTTATGAGTGGTGATTTTGCTTCTATGTTTGACTACTTAGGAACAATAATGTCTTCTTTAATGACAATAGGTTGGAATTTATTACAGATATTTGTTAAAGGTATTTTTGCTATCGCCGTTGGTATATTCTATTCTATTATAGATATGATGATTTGGTTGGTTGATGGTGGTTGGAAAGTAGCATTACCAGCACTAATAAAGATAGGAGTCACATTATTAGGACTTTACTTTATTAAATACTTAGTTATGCAAGGACTTCTATTACTGGGAATATATGCTTTGCCTCTTGTTCTAATAACTTTAGGGGCCGCACTTCTTTATGCGGTACTAAGACATTTGTATAAAAACTTTAAACCTGTTAAAAGGACGGTTGATTTTATTGGCGGTTTATTTAGTGACCTTTGGGGTTGGCTTACAGGCATTTGGGGTTCATTAAAAGACGGCATTAATGCAGTATTAGATTTTGTAGGTGCAGACCCATTAGCAACAGGTGGATTAACTCATGGTAATACTAATTTAGTGGGTGAAAATGGGCCGGAAAGGGTCAAACTACCAGCAGGTTCAAGAGTTTATTCTAATTCACAAAGCCGTTCAATGTCGAATGGTTCCACTGTGATTAACAATAATATTACTATTAATGCCAAAGATACTTCCGACCAAGAGTTAAGAAGAATTGCAGATAAGATAGGCACTATGGTAAATAATAAAATGAACAGAACTATATCTTCAAGAACATTAGGGTGATTAAATGACATATGTGTATCTAAAGTTCGGGCAGTATTCAGAAACAGACAGTAGTGATTTAACTATCAATACAATACCTTTGAATGTTACATCAGTAGGAGTTTCTGTTAGTAAGACCATACCTGCATTTCCTATTCCTTTCTCCGGTATAGTTACGGGAGAATCTGTTACTGCGGCTTTAGATTTAGGAATGGCTACTAAGCAGATAGATTTATCAGGATTTATTTCTGAAACTACTCTTAGAAAAACAAGAACTGCTTTTGAGGGAGAAGCAGAAGAAGAAACTGCAAGGGTTTTTACTGCACATGAAATAGCACAAATGATTGCTTCGGGTGTTGATTCAACCGGATTACAGAATAACCAATCAATGAATGAATTAGTTATTTTATATCCTTCAAATGTTGATGAAAAATACAGAGATAGAGATAATGGCGGAACTGGTAGTAGGGGCCATTTAATTCCGTTTAATTTTGCTTCAAGAGGAACAGAAGGATTTGGAGATAATGACGGTGTATCATTTAGAGGTTCAAAATTTCCAGAAACTTCAACTAGTACAGGAATGACCGGATTTATACGAAGTTTTAGTTTTAACATGGAAGCCGAAGCAGTTGATTTAAGTTTCAGTATGCAATTTGAAGTAGCAGTTATTGGGCCGTGATATTATGTATGAAGTCTTAACAGGAAAACAACGCTCTTTGGTTTTTCCAATTATGTGTAATGCGTTTGTTAAAATGGATTATTCAGATAATGTACCCAATACAGGAAATAATTTAACAACAGAAGATGATGTAGGTTATGGTATTTGGGCGCACAAAGGTTCGTTTACTTTTGAAGCATTAATTACTCCTTATGAAATTAATGGAAACAATGCTCATCAAGCGGCTGTTGCTTTAGGTGTAAATGCGTTAGGTGTAGGTAATGTAACTACTAATTTAAGTAAAAAGATAATGTCTGGCTTACCACAATCAACTTACTCATTAAGTGATGGAGAGGCTAATGATGAAACAGAAATGCAAAATGATTTATATTTATCAAGGTCGAATAGACAAACCCATGAGATGATGATTTTTAATAATGATAATTTTAAAATATCATTACTAAATGCTACAAATACAACTCAAAACCAACCTGCTCAATACAAAATAAAAGTTGATGTTAAATTAGGGCCATCTTTATTCACTAAAACAGTTACTTCTGATGTTGTAATTGCACCAAGTCAAGGACATACTTTCAGATATAATGCTACTAATGGGTCTAATTTATTTGATGGATTTAATAGTAAAGGAAGAGTAATGTATGCTAAAGTGGCTACAACACATAGTAGTTCAAGTGGGGCTATGGCAGAAGGTGGCAATACTTTTACACTTGCTAGTGCTACTCATCCTATACATGGAAATCAACAAGACCTTTATGTTCGTAGTGGATTTACCTTTACTTCTTTAGGTGTAGTCGGTAGCGTTAGTGGCGCAGACATTACATTAAGCGTAGATGGCACAAGGCCAGCAGTGGCAAGCGGTACAGACATATATTTACCAACATACAAGCACCCGTCGTATATAGACCAAATGTTTCATGTAGGTTGTGTTTTTAATGACAGAACAGAAAGAATAAGTTTATACTTAAATGGAGTTGTAATTAAAGAAGAAACCCACCAAGTTAGCACTACTATTCCCTTTGAGTTTTCTAAAACAGATACTTATATTGGTTCTAATGGGTTAAATGATATGACTACTACCGGCATTACTGATGCAATTAGTGGAGGTAGTGCTACCGGCCCAACAGCCGCTACTACATGTAAACAGTTTATGGGTGAATTTCATGAAATGTGTATTTCTAATAGAATAAAAAATATTTCTGAAATAGATAACTTAATGCCTACATACAACGATGCTTTATTATATTTAAGATTTGAAGAGGTGGATTTATGAGTCGTATTTTTGCTGAATCTACTGAAAAGGTTGAAGTGTCGGGAGTAGCCACAAGTTCTTCTTCAAACCAAACAAGAATAACTAAGGCTTCTATGGGTAACATATATGCTGGAATGGGAGTTTCTTACAAGACAGGTGCTTCGGCTACTACTATTCCCGATAACTCATATATTACTAGCACTTCTCACAGTTCCAATTATGTCACTATGAATAATAATAGCGGTCAAACAGATTCAGACCATACAGTTATTTTTAACAAAAGTAATGTTAATGTTCCTACTAATCCTAAATTTAGAACCTTTGGTGCATATTCTGGAAGTGAAAGACTATACACTATTATTTACGAACAGCCTCCATCGGCTACTGAAAATTTTATTCAACAGGCTACTGCCGGAGAAACAGAACATTCTAATTTAGAAACAACAGAAGGATTTAGAATTAAAAACTTTCACGGTATTACTGATGAAGGTCATCAATTAAATTCCCTTGATTTAACTACTAATAATTACTTTGTTCTTATTCATTCAGATGACCATTTAAAACATCACTTTGCTAAAATTACTCAAATTAATAATAATGATGCAGACGGAGATTCATTTGATTTTGAACCAAGATTAGGAACTGAAATTGCTGAAGGAACTAAGTTTATGGTATTTAAAGGCCCGCTTGTTTCTGATGGCGATTCTAGCAGTGGCAGAAATTGTAAAATCTTAGCAGTATCAGCAGGTATTAAAAAAGACTTACAAGATTCATTAGTTTGTTCTTCTCCTTTATTTTATTTCTTTAATGATAACTTAGATAAAGATAATCAATTAGACCATAATACCAAATATTTTATGAAGTTTAAAGGAGAAACTGATACAGGTACTTCTTTGACTAATAAAACAAGAGAACCCTCTTTTACAAATACATTTGTTTCTGTTTCTGATTTCCAAAACAAAATAAAAGATTATAGCAAGTTTTCTATGAATATTTCTTTAAATGATAACTTAAAGACAATAGATTCTCCGGATTATTATTTATCTGGAAATGCTCCTTTAGCAATAACTAATGAATTTGCTAATGGAGAGACTTTAGGTGATTGGACAGAAACAACTGATTTCACAGACTATAACGAATGTTTTCCTAACGCTAGAAGAGACACCGATAACGATGTTTTTAATACAGATTCTTTAGATACTTTAGGCCCAATAAGATATATTCATTATGATTTTTCACCAACAAAAGCGAATAAATTATACAATGTAATAGATATGCAACTAGAAGAATCTATTGGTTCAAGAGGAAGTTATGCAGAAACAAAGGCAATTGACACTAAAAGAATACTGCCCGTTAAAGTTAATAACTTTGATGATTTAAGAATTAGACATAGATTGCATAAAGGAAAATTTAATGATTGGTTTGCATTAAAAGCATTTATTAAAGCAAGAGTGGGTACTACTAATGAATATACTTTTACTACTGAATATGATTTACGCACTATGTTTAATACGGGAGATGAAGTTAAAATTGGTGACATAATTCTTATTGTTGATACAATAGATATAATTAATAATTCTGGTGCTAGTGGTAAAGAACAGGACATTACATTTAGAGCAGAAACTAGGCCAGATAATTCAGAAGTGGCTGCTTCTAAATTCGCTTCTTCTAGTTATGTTTTAACAGAAAACGCAGTTATTTACAGAAGGGCTTGGAATAGTGTGGATAGTACCCTTTTAACTTCTTTTGATATAATAGAAAATAGAAATAATAACTTATATGTCAAATTAGTTTCTGGTAATTTTGGTTTCTTAGAGGCTACTGTTACTGCTTCTGATAAAAATAAAGAAATGTTAACTTTAGACTTTACTACCACCAATAGGTCAATTTCTTCTTTAGATTATATGGAGGGTTCTTATTACATAGAAGTTGAAAAATTCTCCGGTAGTATTGAAAAAACGGCCTATTACAAAGAAAACGGACAAACTATTCTAGATATTTCAGGGCGTTCAGATATTAGAAAATTACTAGGCCCAATTGTTAATAAGAATACTTTACATTCGCAAGACATAATTTATTCTAGCCGTTCCCCTTATCAAACATTAGGAGGAACGGGAATAACTGATGCAACAATTACTTCTGCTTCTTTTGCAAGTAATGATATTGTGGTTGCTAATTTAGGCGGGGCATTAACTACTGCTGATGCTGGAATGCCATTATTTGCTAAAACTACCGCACACGGTCATTTCGGTTATTTAGGTATATTGGGGAGTGTTGCTAGCAATACTATTACATTAAAGGCTAACTCTTTAATGGAAATTACAGATGATGCCCCTACTGATAGTAGTATGGCATATAATTATACTTTGGTTTATGGTAACTCTAAACATTACATGTTTAATAAAGCGATGTCTGCTAACACTAAAACTAATACTGTATCATCTTTAGGTGGTGCTTCAAGTAAAGGACTTTATTTTAATGGAGGATATAGTTTAAGTACCTTCCCTGCGACAACAGAAGATGTTTATTTACCTAATACTAGTGCTAATACAGTTAATGCTGAATCAGTAGGATATTATTTTACAGGAGTAAAGGGAATTGAGGAAGGCTCAGTTTTTGAAGGAAGGCTAGATGATAATGCACAAAACACAGGCACTAAGCAATTTACCACTTTTGATACAGTAAATACTTTACTTGACTTTACAGTTATAGGAATTTCCGAAGATAATAATGAAACCGTTATTGAATTAGCCCCGTACATTCCTTTAACTTTAGGAAGAGTGGATATTAATTATGCTAATATGTTTGATACTGATTTATATTCAACTGATTTAGGAAAGGTTAATGCTAGTACAATAGGAAATAATTATTTTACTGTACCAGCCACAGGAACAGGAAGTTCCACTGAATCACTTTCTTCAACAGCAACTCAAAGAAAATATCATGGAAAGCCTATTTATGCGAGTACAACAGAAAGTGACGATTTAGGTACAGTTACTTATTTAGGTAAATTAATACAAGCCGATTTGAACGAGGCCGCAGATACTATTACTATATATGTTAGTAAGCAGTTAGAAAGTGATATAGATGATTTATACATTAGAGCCTTAACTTATCAAACCGACGGGGAAACTTCACATAAAACTCATGAAATGAATTTCTTGAATGGCGCACATTTACATAGCGGAAAAACAATAATCAAGATGCACCCAAATAAAGCAGATGAGGGAGTACTAGGAAAGGTGGCCCCTTTTAATTTTAGTTTCTTTCAAAGCACTGCTACGGAAGAAATAAGTTATATTGATAAATATGGCTCTCCACACTATTGTTTATTTAATATAGAAAAGGGAAACTTTAACAAAACAACAGAAGTAATAGCAACAGACCCTTCTGTTTCAAAATATTATGGTGAAGAGTCATCCAAGATTAAATACTACTCTAATGCTTATCGTGGAGTAGGAGCAACAGATTTAGTTTATCATGGAAAAACAGGAAAGAATGCCGCAGATAATCATATTTTACCAGAAAGTCGTGGTTGGACTAATGCCGCAGGTTCTAAGTTTTTTGAACA
>TARA_R110001606_G_scaffold68705_24_pt1 | contig 10387 bp, 10 predicted proteins | sample TARA_R110001606 | Tara Oceans TARA_R110001606 (sample SAMEA4398315) | marine metagenome | biome: Polar Biome; feature: [SRF] surface water layer (ENVO:00010504); material: water (ENVO:00002006), including particulate matter (ENVO:01000060) such as... | depth 5 m
CAGCGAGACGGTGAACATGGGCGCGGTCCTTGTGCGGTTGCCTGCGGGTGTAGGACAAAGTTTTTTCTTGCGCCAGAGCGGGAGGGGCCTTAGGTCGGTCGGTGGGACACCCCTCCCCAACGAGGGGCTTTTTAGCTGGAAGGCTAGCCACATGACCGATCATGCGATCCCGGCTGCGCGGCCGGAAAACCCGCGCTTTTCTTCGGGCCCCTGCGCCAAGATCCCCCATTACTCGCTGGACATGCTGTCGGACGCGCCCCTGGGCCGGTCGCATCGCGCCGCCGTCGGCAAGTCCAAGCTGGCCGAGGCCATCGAGCTGACCCGTGCGGTCCTGGGTGTGCCGGCCGATTACCGCATCGGCATCGTCCCCGGTTCCGACACCGGCGCGGTCGAGATGGCGATGTGGACCCTGCTGGGCGCCCGCCCCGTCGAGATGCTGGCCTGGGAAAGCTTTGGCGAAGGCTGGGTCACGGATGCCGTGAAACAGCTGAAGCTGGACGCCACGGTCCGCAAGGCCGATTACGGCAAGATCGTCGATCTGGCAGAGGTCGATTTCGACAAGGACGTCGTCTTCACCTGGAACGGCACCACCAGCGGCGTGCGCGTGCCGAACGGCGATGCGATACCCGCCGACCGCGCGGGCCTGACCATCTGCGACGCGACCAGCGCGGCCTTTGCCATGGACCTGCCTTGGGACAAGCTGGATGTGGTGACCTTCAGCTGGCAGAAGGTGCTGGGCGGCGAGGGCGCCCATGGCGTCCTGATCCTGTCGCCGCGCGCCGTCGAGCGGCTGGAGACCTATGTCCCCGCCTGGCCGCTGCCCAAGATCTTCCGCATGACCAAGGGCGGCAAGCTGATCGAGGGCATCTTCAAGGGCGAGACGATCAACACGCCCTCGATGCTGGCGGTCGAGGATTACCTGGTCGCGCTGAAATGGGCGCAATCTCTGGGCGGGCTGTCGGCACTGATCGCGCGGGCGGATGCCAATGCGGCTGCTGTGCGCGATTTCATCGCGGACAAGGACTGGATCGCCGATCTGGCCGAGGATCCGGCCACCGCATCGACGACCAGCGTCTGCCTGAAGTTCACCGATCCGACGATCAAGGACGGCGCGGCCTTTGCCAAGGCCGTGGCCAAGCGCCTGGAGAAGGAGGGCGTGGCGCTGGACGCCGGCGCCTATCGCGACGCGCCTGCGGGCCTGCGCATCTGGTGCGGATCGACGGTCGAGACCGCCGATGTCGCAGCACTGATGCCGTGGATCGAATGGGCGTACCGCGCCGAACTGGCCGCGCAATAAGCCAAGCGGACCGGGGGCCAGTCCCCCGGACCGACCCTGGTATTTCTCCAACGAAGAAACATGGCGTCGGCGAGGCCTGGCCCCGATGCCCCTGCAAGGATGAATGACATGCCGAAGGTTCTCGTCTCGGACAAGCTGTCGGAAACCGCCGTCCAGATCTTTCGCGATCGCGGCGTCGAGGTGGATTACCTGCCCGATCTGGGCAAGGACAAGGAAAAGCTGGCCGAGGTGATCGGGCAGTATGACGGGCTGGCCATCCGGTCGGCGACCAAGGTCACCGACAAGCTGCTGGAAGGCGCGACCAACCTGAAGGTCATCGGCCGCGCCGGCATCGGGGTCGACAATGTCGACATCCCGGCCGCCAGCAAGAAGGGCGTGATCGTGATGAACACGCCCTTCGGCAACAGCGTGACCACGGCCGAGCATGCCATCGCGATGATGTTCGCGGTCGCGCGCCAGCTGCCCGAGGCCAGCGTCAGCACCCATGCCGGCAAGTGGGAGAAGAACCGCTTCATGGGGGTCGAGCTGTTCAACAAGACCCTGGGCGTGATCGGGGCGGGCAACATCGGCGGCATCGTGATCGACCGCGCCCTGGGTCTGCACATGAAGGTGCTGGCCTATGACCCCTTCCTGTCCGAGGATCGCGCCAAGGAACTGGGCGTGACCAAGGTCGAGCTGGACGACCTGCTGGGCAAGTCCGACTTCATCACTTTCCACGTGCCGCTGACCGACAAGACCCGCAACATCCTGTCGCGCGAGGCCATCGCCAAGCTGAAGAAGGGCGTGCGCATCATCAACTGCGCCCGCGGCGGCCTGGTCGACGAGGAGGCGCTGGCCGAGGCGTTGAAGGACGGGCGCGTGGCGGGTGCCGCATTCGACGTTTTTGCCGTCGAACCCGCGACGGAAAGCCCGCTGTTCAATCTGCCCAACGTCGTCGTCACGCCCCACCTGGGCGCCGCCACGACCGAGGCGCAGGAGAACGTCGCCCTGCAGGTCGCCGAGCAGATGTCGGACTATCTGCTGACGGGCGCGGTGCAGAACGCGCTGAACATGCCCTCGGTCACGGCCGAGGAGGCCGCGGTGATGGGCCCCTGGATCAAGCTGGCCGCGCATCTGGGCGCCTTCGTGGGCCAGATGACCGACGAGCCGATCAAGGCGATCAACGTGCTGTATGACGGCGTCGTGTCCGAGATGAACCTGAACGCGCTGAACGCGGCGGTGATCGCCGGCGTGATGAAGGCGTCGAACCCGGACGTGAACATGGTGTCGGCCCCGGTCATGGCCAAGGATCGCGGCGTGCAGGTGTCCACCACCAAGCAGGACAAAGCCGGCGCCTATGAGGGTTACGTCAAGGTCACCTGCGTGACCGAGACGCGCGAGCGGTCCATCGCGGGCACGGTGTTCAGCGATGGCAAGCCGCGCTTCATCCAGATCCGCGGGATCAACGTGGACGCCGAGGTGGGAAGCCACATGCTGTACACCCGCAACAAGGACGTTCCCGGCGTCATCGGCGCGCTTGGGATGACCCTGGGCGATCTGGGCGTGAACATCGCGAACTTTACCCTGGGGCGGGCCGCCAACGGGGCGGATGCCATCGCGATCCTGTACCTGGACGAGGCGATCAGCGACGAGGCCCTGGCCACGCTGCAGAACACCGGCAAGTTCCTGCAGGCCCGCCGGCTGCAGTTCGAGGTTTGACCTCGGCCCCGCACGCCCTTACCCAAGGGGCGTGCGGACCTTCCCTGCCGCGCGCCACGGCCAGGTGACAGATGCGACTTTATGCGATCGGCGACATTCACGGACAACTGGACCTGCTGAAGGCCGCGCATCAGCGGATCTTCGACGACGGTGGGCCTGATGCGGTCATCGCCCATGTGGGCGACCTGATCGACCGCGGTCCCGATTCGCGCGGCGTGGTGGAACACCTGTTGCGCGGCCAGCAGGCGGGGCGGCCCTGGATCGTCACCCGCGGCAATCACGACCGCTTCCTGCCCGCCTTCCTGAACCAGCCCGACTGGATCGACCCGGGACTGTCGTCCGGACAGCATTGGGTGGACCATCCAGGTCTGGGCGCGGCCGCGACGCTGCGGTCCTATGGCGTGGACCCGGATCAGCCGCGCGATGCGCTGCTGCGCGATGCGCGGGCGGCGGTTCCTGCGGATCACGCGCGGTTCCTGGCGGCACTGCCGCTGTGGTATCTGCATCCGCTGGCGCTGGTCGTGCATGCGGGCATCCGTCCGGGCATCGACCTGCAGGACCAGGCCGAGGGCAACCTAGTCTGGATCCGCCAGGGGTTCCTGGACAGCGACGTCGATTTCGGGCCGCTGGTCGTGCACGGGCACACCGCACTGGAGGCTCCCGCCCTGTACGCAAACCGCCTGAACCTGGACGGGGGCGCCGCCTATGGCCGGCCGCTGTCCGCCGCCGTCATCGAACCGGGTGCCGTGCACCTGCTGACCGAATCGGGCCGCCAGCCCCTGTTGCCGGAGTAGACCATGCGCCTTGTCCTGACCCTTGCCCTGACCCTTGCCCCCCTGTCGTTGCAGGCCGAGGAGGTCGGCCGCGTCGGCGTGGACTGGGTCGGCAACGATGTCGTCATCGAGGCGATTAAGGACCCCGAGGTGCCGGGCGTGACCTGCCACCTGGCTTATTTCAGCCGCTCGGTCCTGGACCGGCTGAGCCAGGGCAACTGGTTCGAGGATCCGTCCAACAGCGCGATCCAGTGCACCCGCACCGGGCCCATCGACGTCAGCGCCCTGACCCCCGGCGAGGGAGAGAACGTGTTCAGCGAGGGGCGTTCGCTGGTGTTCAAGTCGCTGCGGGTGCAGCGCATCTATGACGCCGACAACCGCGTGCTGGTCTATCTGGCCCATGCCAACCAGGTCAGCGAGGGGTCGGCCAAGATGTCGATGGCGACCGTGCCCCTGACGGCGGACGACATCGCCCCCTGATCGCCTGCCGGTGGACAGGACCGTCGCGGCGCGCTAGAAGGCGCGCTGACTTTTGTTGATCCCTGACACGAACGATGGATACCGCCCGGATGCAGGCCCAAAGCCGCCACGCGAAATACAGCCTGGGACAGGTCGTCCGGCACCGTTCGCGGCCGTTCCGGGGCGTGATCTTCGACGTCGATCCCGAATTCGCGAATACCGAGGAATGGTACGAATCCATCCCCGAGGATTCGCGTCCCGATCGCGACCAGCCGTTCTATCACCTGTTCGCCGAGACCGAGGCGACCTATTACGTGGCCTATGTGTCCGAACAGAACCTTGAATTGGACGTGTCGGGCGAACCGCTGGACCACCCCGAGGTCGGGGACATGTTCAGCGCCTTTCAGGATGGCCGCTATTTCCTGGCGGGACCGGTCAACTAGGCGTCGACCTCCATCTGGGCAAAGGGGATGCTGAAGGCCAGATAGTTCCGGCTTTCCTCGCGGTAATAGCACAGGGCCTGCGTCAGGTCCTGGATCAGGAACCAGCCGAAGCCGCCTTCGGGCAGATCGTCCGCGACCATCGGCGGCAGGCTGCGCGGCAGCAGGCAGTCGTCAGGCAGCGAGATCCCGTCATCGGTCAGCGCGCAGGCTAGGCCCGAACTGTGGCACACGATGCACAGGTGGATCACCGGCAGCCGCGCCTGTTCCGCCTGGCCCAGCGGGGCGTGTTCGGCGACGTTGTTCATCACCTCGGCCAGGACCAGTTCCAGCCGGCCCAGGGTGTCGTCGCCCACCTCTCCGCGGAAACGCTGGCGGACGTCCTGCAGGGTGTCGCGCACGATCATCGGATGGGCGTTCAGGACGCGGTGGAACATCGGCTGCGTCAGTGCGGATGCACGGTTTCCGATGCCCGGATCGGAGCGTTCACTGGGTGTCATTCTCGTTGCTCCTTCTGAGCGGTGCGGGGCTGAGCGGTGCGGGGCTGGATGTCGAACACGCTGTCCATCCGCGTCAGGCGGAACACGCGTTCGACATTGGGCGTCAGCGCGAACAGCACCAGCGCCAGGTTCTCGGGCAGGCTCTTGCGGACGGCGATCATCGCCCCCAGGCCAGAGCTGTCCATGAAGTCCACCGCGGCCATGTCCATGTGCACCGGCTTGCGGTTCTTGACCACGATCTCGCGCAGCTTGTCCTTGAACAGGGTCGCAATCGCCGCGTCGATCCGGGGTTCCGTCACCGTGATGTTCAGATGGGATTCGGCGTCTTCGACGATGAACTGCATGATTCCGGGCCTTCCTTGCGCATCTGCATCCTTGACTAGACCCCAAAGGTTACGATCCGGTAAGCGCGAGGACAGATCGGGGGGAAAGATCATGACAATTCAGGACATCTACGTGCTGGGGGCGGCGCGCACGCCGATGGGCGGGCTGATGGGCGCGCTGTCGGGGGTGTCCGCGGCCGATCTGGGCGGGGCGGCCATCGCCGCGGCACTGGCGCGCGCGGGCGGGCCCGCGGTCGATACGCTGTTCATGGGCTGCGTCCTGCCCGCGGGCCAGGGCCAGGCCCCGGCGCGGCAGGCGGGCTTTGCCGGGGGGCTGGGACAGGAGGTGCCGGCAACGACGCTGAACAAGATGTGCGGGTCGGGGATGCAGGCGGTGATGATGGCGTCCGATGCCATCCGCGCCGGCAGCGCCGGTATCGTCGTCGCAGGCGGCATGGAGAGCATGTCGAACGCCCCCTATCTGCTGCCCAAAATGCGCGCCGGGGCGCGCCTGGGGCATGCACAGGCGTTGGACCACATGTTCCTGGACGGGCTGGAGGATGCCTATGACAAGGGCCGCCTGATGGGCACGTTTGCCGAGGATTGCGCCGCGGAATTCGCCTTTTCCCGCCAGGCGCAGGACGACTACGCCCTGGCCAGCCTGACGCGCGCGCAGGAGGCCATCGCCGGCGGCGCGTTTGCGACCGAGATCGCACCCGTCACCGTGCCGGGTCGCGGCAAGGTCACCGTGGTCGACACCGACGAACAGCCCGGCCTGGCCCGCCCCGACAAGATCCCGCTGCTGAAACCCGCGTTCCGCGACGGGGGCACCGTGACGGCGGCCAACAGCTCGTCCATCTCGGACGGGGCGGCGGCGCTGGTGCTGGGCGGTCGGGCGGAGGGCGCCGTCGCGCGCATCGTCGGCCATGCCAGCCACGCCCAGGCCCCCGGCCAGTTCCCCACCGCGCCCGTGCCCGCCGCCGAAAAGCTGCTGGCGCGGATCGGATGGGACAGGGACAGCGTCGATCTGTGGGAGGTGAACGAGGCCTTTGCCGTCGTGCCGATGGCCTTCATGGCGCGGATGGGCCTGTCCCATGACCGCGTGAACGTGCATGGCGGAGCATGCGCCCTGGGACATCCGATCGGCGCGTCGGGGGCGCGGATCATCGTCACGCTGATCCATGCGCTGCAGGCGCGAGGGCTGCGCCGGGGCGTGGCCGCGATCTGCATCGGCGGCGGCGAGGGAACCGCGCTGGCGGTCGAACTGTGCTGATCTGCCTGCCAAACCGGCAGGCTGCCCCGGGCGCCGGCAGCGGCGCCCCCGCCACGGCGCCAAGCTGCGGAACCAATGGGCAAATCCGGCGGTTCTGCTGTGGACTTACCGGAACCGGGCGCGGATCATCGATCCAAGGAAAGACCCGGAAGCGTTGCGTCAGTCAGTGGGGGAGTGATGAGTTACTATAACGAGATGTACGAGGGCGACAGCGTCCGCGACCCCTATGCCCGCCTGCGGGAATGGGTCGAGACCATGCCCGACGATTTCCGCCAGATGAAGCAGGCCGAGGCCGAGGCGCTGTTCCGCCGCATCGGCATCACCTTCGCCGTCTATGGCGAGGGGGGCGACCCGGACCGGCTGATCCCCTTCGACATGATGCCCCGCGTGTTCGAGCAGGCCGAGTGGCGCCGCCTGGAACGCGGCATCAAGCAGCGCGCCCGCGCGCTGAACGCCTTCCTGCGCGACGTCTATGGCCGCGGAGAGATCATCCGCGCCGGACGCATCCCCGCCCGCCTGGTCTATCAGAACGAGGCATTCGAGAAGTCGGTGGTGGGGTTCGTGCCCCCGCGCGGCGTCTATTCCCACATCATCGGCATCGACCTGGTCCGCACCGCCAAGGACGAGTTCTATGTCCTGGAGGACAACTGCCGCACGCCGTCGGGCGTGAGCTACATGCTGGAGAACCGCGAGATCATGATGCGCATGTTCCCGGCCCTGTTCCGCGGCAACCGCATCGAACCCGTCGACCAGTATCCCGACCTTCTGCGCCGCACGCTGGAATCGGTGGCGCCCGCGAAGTGCAGCGACCGGCCGACCTGCGTGATCCTGACGCCGGGCCATTACAACAGCGCCTATTACGAACACAGCTTCCTGGCCAACCTGATGGGGGTCGAGCTGGTCGAGGGGCAGGACCTGTTCGTGGATGGCGAATTCTGCTATATGCGCACGACCACCGGGCCCAAGCGCGTGGACGTGATCTATCGCCGGATCGACGATCCCTATCTGGACCCGCTGTGCTTCCGCCCCGATTCGATGCTGGGCATTCCGGGGCTGATGGACGTGTACCGGTCTGGCGGCGTGTCGATCTGTTCGGCCCCCGGCGCGGGCGTGGCCGATGACAAGGCGATCTATACCTTCGTCCCCGAGATGGTGCGCTTTTATCTGGGAGAGGAGCCGATCCTGAACAACGTCCAGACCTGGACGCTGTGGAAGGACGACGATTACCGCTATGTGATGGAGCATCTGCCCGAACTGGTCGTCAAGGAGGTCCACGGATCAGGCGGCTACGGCATGCTGGTCGGTCCCAAGTCGACCAGGGAGGAGATCGAGGCGTTCCGCGCCAAGATCCAGGCCAATCCGTCGAACTACATCGCCCAGCCCACGCTGGCACTGTCGACCTGTCCGACCTTCGTGGACGAGGGCATCGCGCCGCGCCACGTGGACCTGCGCCCCTATTGCCTGTGCGGCGACCGGATCGAGCTGGTGCCGGGCGGGCTGACGCGCGTCGCGCTGCGCGAAGGGTCGCTGGTGGTGAACTCGTCCCAGGGCGGGGGTGTCAAGGACACCTGGGTGTTGTCGGAATGAGGGGACGTAACACGATGCTCAGCCGCACCGCCTCGAACCTGTTCTGGATGGGCCGCCATCTGGAACGTGCCGAAACCGCCGCGCGCCTGCTGGACGTGGGACAGCGCATCACGCTGCTTCCCAACACCGAGGCCGGGTACCAGAACGAATGGAACTCGTTGCTGCAGGCCTCGGGCAGTTCGGACCTGTTCGCGCAGAAATACGGAGAGATCACCCAGGAGAACATCGAGGAGTTCATCTTCTTCGACCGCGCCAACCCGTCATCGGTGGCCAGCTGCCTTGAAAAGGCGCGCGAGGCCGGTCGGATCGTGCGCACCGCGCTGACCAGCCAGGTCTGGGACGCGCTGAACGTGGCCTTCCAGGAGCTGCGCCGGATCGAACGCCAGCCGCGCGCAAAGCTGGACACCGCAGGGCTGACCGATTTCACCACCGGCCACACCTCGACCGTGCGCGGCGCGATCAACGCGACGCAGCTGAGGAACGACGGCTGGCATTTCATGAACCTGGGATACGGGCTGGAACGCGCCGATGCGACCGCGCGCCTGCTGGACGTCAAGTATTTCGTCCTGCTGCCGCGGATCGAGTTCGTGGGATCGGGTCTGGACACCTATCAGTGGCAGGTGATCCTGCGCGCGCTGTCGGCGCACCGGGCCTATCACTGGGCCTATGGCGGTGACATCACCGCGGGCCAGGTGGCCGATTTCCTGATCCTGAACGGGGAAAGCCCCCGCGCGCTGATCACGTCGCTGTATGAGACCGTGTGGCACCTTGAAGGGCTGGCGCGCCGCTATGGCGACGGGGTGCCGACCAGCGCCCGCGACAAGGCGCGAGAGGTTCTGGCAGCCCTGCAGGCACGCGACATCGAGATGATCTTCGACGAGGGGCTGCACGAGTTCCTCAGCTGGTTCATCCTGGAACTGTCCGAGATTTCCAACCTGGTGCACCAGGATTACCTTCTTGGAGGGGTGTGACCCATGCGCCTGAAGATCTCTCACGAGACGGTCTATCGCTATGGCCAGCCGATCCGGAACCTGGTGCAGAGCCTGCGCCTGACGCCATCGGTGTTCGAGGGACAGAAGACCCATGAATGGCAGGTCGACGTGTCGGGCGGCGTCAAGGGGCCGGGGTTCCGCGACGGTGCCGGCGACTGGATCGAGGGCTGGACCGTGCGCGGTCCGGTCGATCACGTGACCGTGCGCATCAGCGGACGCATCGACACCCGCGACACGGCGGGCGTCCTGCGCGGCCACCGCGAGATGATCCACCCGCTGACCTATCTGCGAGACAGTCCTGCCACACGCCCCGACGATGCGCTGCGCGGTCTGGCGCAGTCGGTCGAGGGCACCGACCGGCTGGACCTGGCGCATCAGCTGTCGATGTCGGTCAGCGACCGGATCGCGTTCCGCCCCGGCGTGACCCATACCGGCACCACCGCATCCGAGGCCCTGGCCCTGGGAGAAGGCGTCTGCCAGGACCACACCCACGCCCTGACCGCCATCGCGCGCCTGCGCGGCCTGCCGGCGCGCTATGTGTCGGGCTATCTGCATTCGACCATCGACGGGCAGGCCCATGACGCGGCCCATGCCTGGGCCGAGATCCATGTCGAGGGGTTGGGATGGGTCGGGTTCGACGCCGCCAACCGCTGTTGCCCGGACGAACGCTATGTCCGTCTGGGGTCGGGCCTGGACGCGGCGGACGCGGCCCCGATCCGGGGCGTGGCCCTGGGCACCGGGTCCGAGGACATGGATGTCAGCGTCCGGGTCGAGGAGATGGCCCAGTAGAAACCGGGGGCAGCACCCCCGGTTCACCTGTCGTCACAGGGTGATGCGATAGCGGGCAAAGCCTTCGGGCGCATCGCCCGCCGGTTCCATGGTCAGGGCGGTCACGTCCTGCAGATAGGCCGCGGCCCCCGGCCCCGTGTCGAACAGCACCGTCGCGCCGTCCAGCGCCGCGAACGACCAGTTGCCATCCGCCGACGGGTTAATCGTCCCCTGGTCCAGGATATAGCGCACGATCACGTCGCGGTTGGTGTCGGGC
>TARA_R110001606_G_scaffold2571_3_pt1 | contig 10378 bp, 8 predicted proteins | sample TARA_R110001606 | Tara Oceans TARA_R110001606 (sample SAMEA4398315) | marine metagenome | biome: Polar Biome; feature: [SRF] surface water layer (ENVO:00010504); material: water (ENVO:00002006), including particulate matter (ENVO:01000060) such as... | depth 5 m
ATTTTATCACCCAGATATTGAACTTGGTAAAAATGTAATGAAAGCTTGTTATGATGGCGGAGCTAGATTAATGGAATTTACAGCAAGAGGAGATTTCGCTTTTGAAGTTTTTTTAGAATTGAACAAATTTGCGATTAAAGAGCTTCCGGGTATGATTATGGGTGTTGGCTCGATAACTGATGCTGCGGCAGCTAGCTTTTATATGCAGATGGGAGCTAATTTTATAGTTACTCCATCCTTACGTGAAGATATAGCCATAGCATGTAACCGTAGAAAGGTATTATGGTCACCAGGCTGTGGATCTTTGGCAGAAATAAATAGAGCAGAAGAACTAGGTTGTGAGATTATAAAATTGTTTCCAGGTTCTACCTACGGTCCAGGTTTCGTAAAGGCTATTAAAGGCCCACAACCATGGACAAGTGTAATGCCTACCGGTGGTGTAAGTACAGAAGAAAGTAACTTAAAAGGTTGGTTCGACGCAGGCGTAACTTGTGTAGGTATGGGGTCTCAACTGATAAGTAAAGATATTCTTGCTAACAAAGATTATGTAGCATTAGAGAAAAAGGTTTCAGATGCCTTAGCACTTATAAAAAAGATTAGATCAAACTAAGCTTATGAAACGCAAAAGTATTCTATCCATATTGATTCTCGCTATAACTCTTTTGGGTTGTGGTGCAGACAATAAAACGAAAACCATACGATTAGGACATGGGTTAGACGTAAGTCACTCGGTTCACAAGGCAATGGTAAAAATGGGAGAAGATTTACAAGAGCGTTCTGGAGGCAAGCTTAACTTAGAAATATACCCCAGTCAGCAATTAGGTACCGAACGTGAATGTCTAGAACTTTTGCAGATTGGCAGTTTAGATATGACTAAAGTTTCTGTAGGGGTATTAGAAAATTTCGCGCCAAAAATGAAGGTTTTAGGATTACCATTTTTGTTTCGAGATCGCCAACATTCGTTTGATGTTCTTGATGGTCCTATTGGTAAAATGTTATTGAATGATGGCGAAAAGTATTGGTTAAAAGGCCTAGGGTATTATGATGCAGGTAGTCGTAGTTTTTATACCATGAATAAACCTATAGAAAAACCTTCTGACTTAGAGGGTGAAAAAATTAGGGTGATGGAAAGCGTTACAGCGGTAAATATGGTTAAGGCTTTAGGTGGATCACCAACGCCTATTTCATGGGGTGAATTGTATACCTCTTTGCAACAAGGTGTTGTCGATGGTGCTGAAAATAATCCGCCTAGTTTCTATCTTTCTCGTCATTATGAAGTTTGTAAATATTACTCTTTAGACGAGCATACGGTATTGCCAGATGTATTATTGATAGGTACTTATGTTTGGAATAAACTTAATGAACAAGAACAAAAGTGGTTAACCGAATCTGTAAAGGAATCAGTTAAATATCAGCGTATTCTTTGGGCAGAAGCAGAGGAAGAAGCTTTACGTGAAGTCCAAAAGGCGGGCGTTAAAATTTTTAGACCAGATAAATCGCTTTTTGCCGAAAAAGTTCAGGGTATTTACGAAGGTTATAAAGATGATGCCGAAATATATCCGCTGATTAAACAAATTCAAGAAACTCATTAATTACTATGCGAAGCAAAATAGACGCTATTTTAAGCAAAACATTGGTTTTTATTATGTCAATAATGGTACTTAATGTTTTATGGCAAGTATTTACAAGATATGTAACTGGTGACCCTAGCTCCTTTACCGATGAATTAGCTCGATACCTTATGATTTGGATTGGTGTTTTAGGCGCTGCATATGTCTCTGGGCGCAATCTACATGTTGCTATTAATATTTTACCGAAACGGCAGAATAAGAAAACCCAAAAAAATCTGAAGATTATTGTGACTATTTTGATAATCCTTTTTGTCTTTTTTGCTTTCGTAATAGGCGGTTCTAGACTGGTATATATATCGTATGTGTTAGGACAGCAATCACCTGCCTTGCAATTGCCCTTAGCGGTAGTCTATATTATTATTCCTATAAGTGGAATATTGATTATGTATTATAAAGCATCGGACTTGAAAAATTTAAAATCATGATGGAACATATTCCAATTTTAGTACTGGTAATTAGTTTTGTCTGCCTTTTAGCGATAGGCACCCCTGTTGCGTGGAGTATTGCAATTTCTTCGTTATTAACTATGTTGGTTAGTATACCTGCTATACCTGCATTTACAACAGTGTCTCAACGTATGGCGACTGGGCTCGATAGTTTTGCACTATTAGCCATCCCTTTCTTTGTGTTGTCGGGTGAGCTTATGAATAAAGGAGGAATAGCACATCGATTGATAGCATTCGCAAAAACCTTGGTAGGGTCATTACCTGGTGGTTTAGCTTTAATAAATGTTATAGCTGCTATGTTAATGGGCGCAATTGCTGGTTCAGCTATGGCATCTGCTTCTGCCATGGGTAGTATTTTGGGGCCTGAGATGGAAAAAGAAGGATACTCAAAAGAATTTGGTGCTGCGGTAAATATTACATCGGCAACTACCGGATTGATTATACCACCGAGTAATGTATTAATTGTCTATTCATTGGCTAGTGGTGGTGCATCCATTGCAGCCTTATTTTTAGCTGGGTATATCCCGGGTATTATGACCGGATTATTCTTAATGATAGTTGCTGCATTCTGGGCAAAAAAGAAAAAATATAAGGTAGGTAAACGTAGTTCTATTAAAGAAGTAACGAAAACGTTCATCGATGCCTTACCAAGTTTATTTATGCTGGTTGTAGTAATTGGCGGTATTGTTACCGGTATTTTTACAGCTACCGAAGCATCTGCTATAGCGGTTTTATATAGCTTAATTTTAGGGTTTATTTATAAAGAAATAACGCTTCCTAAGCTTCCACAAATTTTATTGGACTCATCAGCAACTACGGCAATCGTTATGCTGTTAATTGGCTCTTCAATGTGTATGTCATGGGCTTTGTCTTATGAGAATATTCCACAAGATATTAGTACTGGTCTATTAAGCCTTAGTGATAATAAAATTGTGATTCTTCTCATTATAAATTTACTGTTATTGTTCGTTGGTATTTTTATGGATATGACACCTGCAGTTCTCATCTTTACGCCTATATTTTTACCTGTAGTAACAAAACTGGGGCTAGATCCAGTACACTTTGGAATTATAATGGTATTGAACCTTTGTATAGGTCTTTGCACACCTCCTGTTGGCTCAGTATTATTTGTTGGGGTTGGTGTGGCTAAAACCACCATAGAAAAGGTTTTTAAGCCCTTGTTACCTTTGTTTATTGCAATGATTGTTGCGTTATTCTTGGTGACTTACATTCCACAATTAAGTTTATGGCTACCTAGCTTATTTGATTTATAAAATTATTATTCTTTTAAAAGAATCATGCGGAAATTAAATAGAAAAAACACAGGAATTTCTACCAATTTACCCATCAAAATAATTCAGTTTGGAGAAGGTAATTTTTTACGTGCCTTTGTGGAATATGCATTTCAAATCTTGAATAATGAAGTAGGGTTTAATGCGGGTATTGCAGTTATTCAGCCTATTGATAAAGGTATGGTATCAATGTTAAATGATCAAGATGGATTATATACGTTGTTTTCAAAGGGTATTTTGAACGGCAAGGAGGTAGAAGAAAAAGAGCTCATCACCAATATTATAAAAGGGATTGACCCTTATATTGATTATAATGCTTATTTGAATTTGGCTAAAGAAGAAGAATTAGAATTTATAGTTTCTAATACTACCGAAGCTGGTATTTCATATGTAGCATCAGATACGTTAGAAATGACTCCACCTAGTTCTTTTCCGGCGAAATTAACGAGACTTTTATTTGAACGATTTACTCATTTTAATGGAGCAGAGGATAAAGGGTTAACTATAATTCCGTGTGAATTGATTAATCATAATTCAGACACCTTAAAACAAATTATTCTAGATTATGTTTCGTTATGGAACCTATCCGAAGATTTTAAAAACTGGATTTTAAATTCTTGTTCTTTTCATAATACGTTGGTGGATAGAATTGTGCCTGGTTATCCACATGACCAAATTGAGGGTTATAATAAGCAATTAGAGTATCAAGACAACCTAATTGTAAGTGCAGAAACATTCTTTTTATGGGTGATTGAAGGAGATGCTTCTTTAAAGGAAAAATTACCTTTTCATAAGACCAATTTAGATGTGAAAATTGTAGCTGATATGCAGCCGTTTCGAACTAGAAAGGTAAGAATCTTAAACGGTGCTCACACAGCAATGGTTCCATTTTCAATACTTTACGGTAATGAAACGGTTAAAGAATCTATAGAAGAAAGTTTTACAGGTCCTTTTATACGGTCATTGGTTTTTGATGAAATTATTCCAACCCTTGATATGAAAAAGGAAGAGTTGGAAATCTTTGCTGAAGCAGTTTTTGACCGATTCAGAAATCCTTTTATAAAACATCAATTGGCCAGTATTGCATTAAATTCTATATCCAAATTTAAGGTAAGGGTTTTGCCAAGTTTGCTGGAATATGTAAAGCGAACAGACAGTTTGCCAACACGAACAGTGTTTGCTTTTGCTTGTTTAATACGCTTTTATAAGGGTAGTTGGGACGGAAAGCAATTACCTGTAAATGATGATAAGGAAATTGTAGCTGAAATGTCTGCGATATGGAAATCGGGTTCAATGGAGGATATTGCATTTCAAGTTTTAGGTAAAACAGCCTATTGGGATGAAGATTTGAATAAAATTGAAGGATTAACAGAAGCTATCGCAACATACTTACAAAGGATTGATGAATACGGAATCAAAGAAGCGTTCTCAAAATTAAGTTAGTTTTTAAATTGAAGCCATGCAGAAAAAGTTGATTAAAGTACAGGCTGAAGATAATGTAGCAATTGCCTTGGTAGATTTGGTGCAAGGTGATCGTGTACAATATGAAGGTGAAGATATAATCATCATATCCGATACCAAAGCAAAACATAAAATTGCATTTGTTGATTTGGATAAGGAGGATCAAATCTTTATGTATGGCGTTTTGGTAGGTAAGGCAATGTTTCCAATTAAAAAAGGTGATGTGCTAACGACCGAGAATGTAAAACACCAAAGTGATTTGGTAACAAAAAGAACTAAGTCGGTTACTTGGAGCGCCCCAGATATTTCTAAGTGGAAAGACCGTACATTTATGGGATACCATAGATCAGATGGCCAGGTAGGCACACAAAATGTGTGGTTATTTTTTCCTTTAGTTTTTTGTGAGAACCGAAATATAGAGGTGCTGAAAGAAGTTTTTGAAAAAGAACTATCTATGGGTAAAGAGCGTAAACAAAGACAATTATTACGGAATCTTATTAATGGGAAAGATGCTGATTTTAACGATGGAAAAGCCGAAACGAGCAGTGAAACTTTTGACAATGTTGACGTTAAATTCATTACACATCAAGGTGGTTGTGGCGGTATTCGCCAAGATTCACAAACCTTGGCCAAACTTTTAGCTGGGTATGTAAAAAACCCTAATGTTGCTGGTGCTACTGTTTTAAGTTTAGGATGTCAGAATTTACAAATTGACCTCTTGAAGAATGCATTGAATGACATTGATCCTAATCTAAAAAAACCTGTGCTTATTTATGAGCAACAGCAGATCGGTACTGTCGATGAAATGTTGAATACCATTATAAAAGATTCTTTTGCAGGCATAAAAGCTGCGAATGCTATTGAACGTAAACCAGCTTCTATTTCTAAATTGAAAATGGGATTGGAATGTGGTGGGTCTGATGGTTTTTCTGGAATCTCTGCAAACCCGGCATTAGGGTATGCTTCAGATATTCTTGCAGCTGTTGGTGGATCTCCAATACTTTCTGAATTTCCAGAACTTTGTGGGGTAGAGCAGGAGCTCGTTAATCGATGTGTCAATGATGATGATGCTATTCGATTTATGAAATTAATGAAGGCTTATGAAGCTTCGGCCGAGGCAGCGGGTTCAGGTTTTGATATGAATCCTTCTCCAGGAAATATAAAAGATGGTTTAATCACAGATGCGATGAAATCTGCTGGTGCTGCTAAAAAAGGTGGAACATCACCAATTGAAGCAATTTTAGATTATGGTGAATACGTAACTAAGCCTGGGCTAAACTTGCTTTGTACCCCAGGTAATGATGTAGAAAGTACGACAGGTATGGTCGGGTCTGGGGCTAATATTGTAGTTTTTACAACAGGGTTAGGTACGCCAACAGGTAATCCTATTGCACCTGTTTTAAAGGTATCTTCAAATACGATTCTTGCTGAGCGTATGCCAGATATTATTGATATTGATACCGGTGCAGTAATTCGTGGTGAAAAAACGATTCAACAAATGGGTGAGGAGATTTTGGAGTATGTTGTTCAAGTAGCAAGTGGCGAAATAGAGGCAAAGGCAGATGTATTAGGTCAAGATGATTTTATTCCTTGGAAAAGAGGAGTATCCCTTTAAATATCAGTTAAAAACATTACTTCTTTGGAATTTTACTGGATGATTTTCTGATGATTAGATTAGCTGGTAAAATTACCTCTTTGTGAATTTTCACTGCGTGTTCGCTTGCCATTTGCTCTAAAAATACTTTGGCAGCCATTCTTCCCATTTCTACGGGTGATTGGTCTACAGAACTTATTGATGGTTCCATGAATTGTGTGAATGGATCATTACTGAAACCAACAACACAGAAATCATCGGGGATGTTGATAGATAAACTTTGTAAATACTTTATAGCCCCTAGAAGACCCTTGTCGGTTGATGAGAAAATTGCATCTGGTGGTAAAGGTAGTTTCATTAGTCTTTCGGCAGCTTTCATGCCTGCTTCCATGTCACTTTTTAAAGAGATTACATACTCAGGTTTAAATTCTAATCCGTTTTCTAACAAAGCACTTTTATACCCATCTAAACGATTTTGATAAAGTTCAAGATTATTGTTTACGTAAAAATGAGCTATTCGTTTACAGCCCTGGTCAATTAAATGTTTAGTGGCATCAAAACCACCTTGAAAATCATCAATCGTTACAGAACTTATATCAGGGAAATTTAGTTTTCTATCAAAGAAAATAAATGGGGTAGTTTTTTTTAGAACAGGTTCTAATTTGTCTTTCTCATCATTTGAATATGACGTCGATATCAAAATACCATCCACTTGAGCATTTAAAAGATTTTGAATTATTTTAAGCTCTCGTTCTTTATCCTCGTGTGTTTGGGAAATAATTACATGATACCCTTTTGGATATAGTTCATCTTCTATACCTCTAATAACCGAGGAGAAAAAACTTCTATTTATATAGGGTACAACAACACCAACGTTATTACTTTTCCCACTCTTAAGTGCCAAAGCCAGTCTATTCTGTTTATAATTCATTCTTGAAGCTGTTTCAAGTACAAGTTCACGTGTGTTCTTACTGATTCTAGGATTATTGTTTAAGGCTCTTGAAACAGTAGCTGCTGTAATTTGTAGCTCTTTAGCAATATCGTAAATGGTTGTTTTCTTGCTCATTATAAATAGAATTATAAATATACGATAAACGTAAAGAAATGGGGTTAGGATATAGATTAGGTAAAGAAACTAAAATTGATTTAAAGATAAATCTTGAGAGAGTTAGTTATTTTAAAAATGTCTATTCGTTATCAATTTGAATTGGTATTTTAACATAATTTTTAATCGTTTTCGTAATCGAATAAAGAAGATTTCTATGAAGATATCAGATACTTTTAGGTAAAATATTATTTATAATTGTAGGGTATACTCTAATTAATAGTTGAAATTTTCGTACTAAGAAAGTTTGAATTGGGACTATAATTAAAAATACAAAAGACTAATTTTGGGAGAATAATTTTTGGCGATGGAGTGTATTATGCCAAATTCAGTCAAACAAAGAAAATTTATGGACTTTAAGATATTCTCATATGCTATTTCTGCCATAATGGTAATGATATTCAATACTGTTGTATCCCAAAATCTTGAAGGAATTACAGGAGTACGGGACACCTCCTATACTACTGTTTCAGCATTTGCCAATGATATTAAGACACATCCGTACATTAAGATTGTCAAAGAATTTGATTTCGATTCGGTTAAACAGGAAAATGACATTACCTATTGTTCATTTGGAGAAAGAAATTTGAAACTAGATGTTTTTCAGCCTAAAATTCAATCCAATACATTAAGAACGGCAATTATTATCATTCATGGTGGAGGTTGGCGCACAGGTAATAGAACTCAACATTATCCCTTAGCACAACAATTAGCTAATAAGGGTTACGTAGCCTTTACGCCAGAATATCGATTGTCTACCGAAGCTTTGTTCCCTTCAGCAGTTTACGATCTAAAAGCTGTAATACGTTGGGTGCGTAAAAATGCAATTAAGTACAATATTGATCCTGAGAAAATTGTGGTTTCTGGTTTTTCGGCAGGGGGTGAATTGGCTGCCTTTTTAGGAACCACGGCAAATAAACTGCTTTTCGAGAATGATATTTGTAATTCAGAAATATCAACGCATGTTAATGCAATTATTGATTTAGACGGTATATTGTCTTTTGTGCATCCAGAAAGTGGAGAAGGAGATGATAGTAAAGGTACTTCTGCGGCAACATATTGGTTTGGTTATAGTAAAGCTGAAAATCCTGGTTTATGGAAAATGGCCTCCCCGCTAACTTATGTCAATGAAAAAACACCTCCTACTTTATTTATAAATAGTTCGGTAGCCCGAATGCACGCGGGTAGAGAAGATTACATCAAAATTTTACGAAATAACAGTACCTATTCAGAAGTTATCTCTTTTGAAACTGCACCACATTCCTTTGTGCTTTACAACCCTTGGTTTGAACCAACGGTAAAGGGAATCGATAATTTTCTTAAAACCGTATTTTAAAGTTGAAACCGTCTTCTACCTTTCGGTTATATTTTTCTTGATCAAACTTAAATAGATATGCGCCCTTTTTAGAAGAGCTCATATCTTTTTCTTCTAATTTTATCAGGATATCAAATGAATTGAACTTGTTGATGAAATTTCGTTTGTCCAATTTGGTGTCAAGAATTGCTTCATACAATTTTTGCAGTTGACGCATGGTGAATTTTTCAGGCAACAGTTCAAAGCCAATAGGTTTGCTCAGTGCCCTTCTGCGTAATCTAGCCATTGCCTTTTCTACCATACGGTTGTGGTCAAATATCAATTTTGGTGCGTCTTTTAAATTAAACCATTGAATAGGGTTTTGCTTTAAAAGTTCCTTATCATGGGTAGCAATATCAATTAGTGCATAATAAGCAACAGATATGGTTCTTTCTGCAGGATCTCTGTCGACTTTAGAAAAGGTATAAACCTGTTCCATGTAAATATTGTTAAGACCTGTTAAATGATGTAAAATTCTTATTGCAGCCTTATCTAAATTTTCTATTTTTTTAAGAAAACCACCAATAAGTGACCATTTTCCTTTTTCAGGCTCAAAGTCTCTTTTTACTAGTAAAATTTTTAATTCATCTTTTAAAAAACCAAAAATAATGCAGTCTACTGCAAGTAATACTTTGTCTTCTTTATTGTATGTGCTAAGTATCATTATGTATCTAATAGAATTGCAAGCTAATTATTTTAAAGGATTTATTTATGATGTAATAATTTTTTATAGTTAAGTGTTTAAAACACACTTTTTTTAATTATTATTGTTGAATAAATTGTAGTGAACTAAAACACTAATTCGATTTTAAATAAGGCTAGAATTTATAGAATCATATTTAAGATTAATACACATTTTTATGGATAAACATTTTTTAAAGTCTGGGGCAATTTTGATTTTAGTTGGCTTCTCCCAATTAATTTCTGCTCAAACAAAAATTGAAATTGTTAGTATTGAAAATGCTCCAATTATAAGCAAACATATATACGGCCATTTTGCAGAACATTTGGGCAGATGTATTTATGAGGGTTTTTATGTTGGTGAGAATAGTGTCATTCCGAATTCAGAGGGGGTGCGAATAGATATCATTGAAGCCTTAAAAGAATTGCAGATTCCGAATTTACGTTGGCCCGGAGGGTGTTTTGCGGATACCTACCATTGGATGGATGGAATAGGTGATTTGGAAAAAAGGCCAACCATCGTAAACACTTGGTGGGGTGGGGTTACAGAGGACAATAGTTTTGGGACCCATAATTTTCTGAACCTCTGTGAGGAACTCGGGGCCGAACCCTATTTGTCCGGTAATGTAGGTAGTGGAGGGGTGCAGGAATTGGCCGATTGGGTGCAGTACACCAATTTTAAGGGTAAAAGCCCTATGTCCGATTTACGACGCGAAAACGGCAAGGAAGAACCATGGGGGGTGAAATATTGGGGAATAGGTAACGAAGCTTGGGGTTGCGGAGGTAATATGCGCCCAGAATACTATGCGGATAT
>TARA_R110001606_G_scaffold14133_4_pt1 | contig 10371 bp, 9 predicted proteins | sample TARA_R110001606 | Tara Oceans TARA_R110001606 (sample SAMEA4398315) | marine metagenome | biome: Polar Biome; feature: [SRF] surface water layer (ENVO:00010504); material: water (ENVO:00002006), including particulate matter (ENVO:01000060) such as... | depth 5 m
ATTTAATCAAACGAGTGTAGGCTCTGCTATTGGCTCGCTTATCTTACCCGCCAACGCTGCCAGTAAACCATCTTGGTCGTTAGTTCCCAAGCGATATTGGCTACCATCTTTTAAAGTTAGCTGTACTGCGCTAAATCCTGACACTGTGTATACCCAACCATCATGGGTAATACGTAAGCCAATACCATGACGAAAAGAATTTTCTACTGCTTTAGCTTCAATAATATCCACTAGCTGCAACTTATCACCAAACACACCAGGACCAAAACCCCAGCTAATTTGGCTGTCATCAACTTTAATGGTTAAACCATGGAACAAAAAACCCACCAGCACTAAAATCGCTGCAAATACCATTAACGGCATATCGGCACCAATTAAATACCAAGCTAAACCAACAAAGCTGGCAATCCAGCTTAGAATAACAAAAATGAACAGTGCAAATTGCTTATGCTGATACATAACACTCTCTAAAATATTAAAAACTATAAACTAATGTCGCACTTAGTTCTGAATCAAACTTTAACTTGTCGTCTTCCGGCTTAGAATTATAACGATATAAATAAGTAAACTTTAATGATATAGCACCCATCACTTGGCTGATCAATGATGTTTCTGACTTTAATCGTGAGTTTAATCCTGACAATGATTGCTCAATACTTAAATCTTGATTGAAACGTGTTCGAGTCGAGACAGTTCGCTCCCACTGCAGTGCTAAACGTAATAAATAGCCGGTTTTGGTTTTGTCTTGCTCATCTTCAAGCTCAGCATCATCTTGCGCCACCGAGCGGTATAAACCAGGCCCTATATCAAAATCAACTTGGTTTTTTACCCCTTGATACAAACGGTTACCATAACCTGCCGCAAGCGTACTTTTAAACTCAAGACCACTGAATTCATCTTCTTCATAATCACCATACATAAAGAATGAGGCGTTTTTTACCCCAACTTTATAGTTGCCCTGCGCAGAGAAAAATATACGGTTTGCCGAGACTTCATCATTACCAGTAGCATCGTTACGATCACGTTTATATAAACTATCTATTTTGAATTGATTACGCCATTTATCAAGGTCTTGATATAAGTTACCTTTGAACTTAAAACTGGTCGAGTTAGTATTACCGCGACTAACAATAAGTCCAAATTCAGTATCGCCGTATAATAGTTCGCCTTGATGGATTTTATGGATCTCTTCATCTGAGAGTTGACCATACTCATGAAAGTCTTCAAAAGGATCAACTGCCCAGACTTTAAAGCTAAGCAGGCAGCCCAACAACAGCAGTATCCTAATCACTGTTCGCTCACTGTGTTGATATTTAAAACAAGGCTGTTTTCACTAAGATACTGCATCTAGATTATTCGCTATCTTTCCATAATATATGACAAAACGGCGCATCTTTATCACGGCTAATCAAAATTTTAGCAAATAGAATATCTTGATTATCGAATTCAAGTCCCACTAACACCTGAATAAATAATTCTGGCTCTATTTCTAATGCAACAAAATCTTGCCATTGCTCATCAGGCTCGCCTTCTTCAATAAAGCCAAGCTCTTCTCGATGCTGGTTAAAATCATCAACATCTTGCTCACTAAGGTTATCTGGGGCTAACTCTAAAAAGATATCGTAAGCTTGATGCGTTACTTCTTCTTCACTGTATAAACGGGGTCCTGTCATTGCCATAAACCTTTCATGATGCTAATGCCAGATATAGTATCAAACCTCAGCAAATTTTTGACAAAAAAAAGCCAGGTTTCCCTGACTTTTTTTATACAAAGCTTATTTTACGCTTATGAAGTCGCTGTACCCTTTATTTTTTCGCGCATTGACTGCACCAAACTATAAAATAACGGCACCAACAAAGTACCCAATATAGTCGCTGCTAACATGCCGGCTAGCACAGTGACACCCAGCGATACACGGCTTCCCGCTCCAGCGCCAGTTGCAAATACTAACGGTAATACACCTAATACAAATGAAAGAGCCGTCATTAATACCGCACGAAACCTCATTTTAGCTGCACTAAGAGCCGCATCAAAAATACTCTTACCTGCAAGGCGTTCTTCCATCGCAAATTCTACAATCAAGATTGCAGTTTTGGTCGACATACCGATAAGCAGTACTAACCCCACTTGCGCATAAATATTATTTTCTATACCCAAAACGTATAACGCTAACATTGCACCAAACATTGCCAGTGGAATCGCTGCTATAACTGAAAAAGGGATCGTCCAACTTTCATATTGTGCAACCAAGAACAAGTAAACAAATAGAACGGCCAAAGCAAATAGCAGCGGTGCCATATTACCAGCTTCAATTTCTTGTTTAGATTGCCCTGCCCATTCAAATACATAGCCATTAGGTAACTGCTTAGCTAGCTCTTCCATGGCAGCTATTGCATCACCACTTGAGAACCCCGCAGCTGCTTGACCACTAATACTCGCACTACGATACAAATTGAAGTGCTTGAGGGTTGTTGGCCCAAGAATTGGTTCAAGTTTAGCAAGTGTCGTTAATGGCACCATGTCACCTTCATTGTTACGCACAAAATAATGCTGCAAGTCTGAGGGATTTTTACGGAATTCACTCTCAGCTTGCATGATTACTTTGTAAGTACGGCTAAACTGATTGAAATCGTTAATATATAATGAACCGAGCTGGGCTTGCAGCGTTAAGAATATGTCACTTAATGCAACCCCTTGAGCTTTAGCTTTATTGCGATCTATCTCTAAAAAGTACTGCGGTACATTTGCTCTAAAAGTACTGTACACATTACTCAAGCTTGGATGTTGGTTCGCTTCATATACCAGCCCATTAAGTACTTGTGCCAACTCAATAGGATCTCGGCCTTCACTGTCTTGCAGACGAAACTCAAAACCAGCGCTATTACCCAAACCAGGAATTGGCGGCGGGTTAAATACCATTATCTGCGCATCAGGCATAGCCCACATTTTTCCCATCAAACGACCAATCACTGACTTTAAGCCAAGTTCAGTACTAGTGCGTTCTTCCCAGTCTTTTAAAATAACAATACCTAAAGCATTATTTGAACCCGCCCCGCCAATCAAAGAAAAACCGGATACAGCAATAAAATCGGTTGCAGCTGGTTCTTGTTTAATAATATCACCTATTTTATGCATCACATCAACAGTGCGTCCCGAAGCCGCCGCATCTGGTAATTGCACATCTACAAATACAAAGCCTTGGTCTTCGGCTGGGACAAAGCCTGTTGGAACGCTTTTAGCAAGCCAACCTGCCGCTACAAAAATAACTAAGGCAAAAATAGCCATTCTCGCTGAGCGTTTTAGAATAAAGTGGATAATTTTAGAATAGATGGAGGTTGATTTAACAATGCCTTTTTCAACTGGCGCTAGCCATTTTATCGGTTTCATTGACTTTTCAGTTAACAATAAGGCACATAAAGCTGGGCTTAGGGTTAATGCGTTAACGGACGAAATTAATACCGCAAACGAAATCGTTACAGAAAACTGCTTATAAAGCTCCCCAGTAATACCTGGCATGAAGCCTACTGGCACAAATACAGCTAATAAAACTAGGGTGGTCGCAATTATAGGCCCGGTTACTTGCTCCATCGCTTTAGTGACAGCCTCTTTAATCGGCAGCTTTTCTTCTTTGAGGATCCGCTCAACATTCTCAATTACAATAATTGCATCATCTACCACAATACCGATCGCTAGCACTAAACCAAATAAGGTGATTAAGTTAATTGAGTAACCCATAGCCATCATAAAAGCAAACGTGCCCACCAACGATACTGGAATGGCAATAGTTGGAATAAGTGTCGCGCGCCAATTTTGTAAAAACAAAAACACCACTAAAACAACCAGGCCAACAGCTTGAAATAATGTAACAATCACTTCTTCGATTGAGCGATTAATAAACTCTGTCGTATCGTATGGTATTGAGTATTCAACACCATCTGGTAATTGCTTAGCAAGCTCTGCCATGGTGGCTTTAACATCACTTGCCACTTGCGTTGCATTGGCATCTGTTAATTGGTAAATAACTATAAAAGCAGTATCTTGCTGGTTTAACTTAGCTGTAGTGCTGTAATCTGCTGAGCCAAGTTCGATGCGGGCAATATCAGTTAAACGTACAAAGTTACCATCTTGATTAGCACGAATAATTGTTTGGCCAAATTCATCTGGAGTTTTTAAACGCCCTTTAGCCTGAATTGAATATTCAAACTGCTGACTTGGTGAGCTCGGTGCCGCACCTAACTTACCAGCTGCAACTATAGTGTTCTGCTCTTGTAATGCCGCCCTAACTTCGCCTACTGTCAGCCCTAACGCCGCCATTTTATCTGGGCGTAACCACAATCGCATTGAGTAGGTTTTCTCACCCATAACTTCAGCCGATGCCACGCCTTTAATTCGGCCCAGCGGTTCAGTTAAGTAGTTTGTTGCATAGTTACTTAAAAAAATGGCATCAATGTTTGCTTGGCTAGAATACAAGTTAATACCCAATAACATTGAACTGGATTTTTTCTTAACCGATACACCTTGGCGGGTTACTTCGCTGGGTAACCCCGGTTCAGCTAAGGCAACACGGTTTTGCACATTTACTTGAGCAATATCAGTATCCGTGCCCACCTTAAAGTATACCGTAATCGTAGCCGTGCCATTATTACTGGAGCTGGACTCGATATACATCATATCTTTGACACCATTGACTTGCTCTTCAATGGGCCTGACCACTGACTCTTCCACTATTTGCGCACTGGCACCTGGGTAAACTGCGGTGATCTGTATTTGCGGTGGAGTAATCTCGGGATACATATTAACTGGCAGCAAACCCATGGAAATCAAACCCGCTAGCGTAATCACTATCGAAATGACTAGGGCAAATTTAGGCCGCGCGATAAACGTTTTACTTATCATGTGCGTTTCCTTTAGTTTGCAGCGTCTGGTTGGCTAGAAATTGTACCTGTGGTGTGATCGACCTTTTTTTCGACTGGTTTAACTTCGACCCCTTGACGTACTTTTTGTAAACCTTCAACTATCACTTGCTCACCTTCTTCAAGACCCGATTTAACGACCCACATCGCATTGATACGCCGTCCTAATTGCACAATACGCGTTGCAACTTTATTATCTTCACCCACTACTAATACAAATTTACCTTGTTGATTTTCTTGTACTGCAGCTTGAGGAATAAGTGCTTGTAATTGCTTATCTTTACTTTCAACAATTAAGGTGACAAACAAGCCTGGCATTATAATGTTCTGTGGATTAGCGAATGTAGCTCTTAATTCAACAGTGCCAGTACTGCGATCAATTTTCGTATCGGCAAAATCTAACTGCCCTTTTGATCCCAAGTCCGAGTTATTTGGCAAACGCAGGGATAAATCTATTGGTACATTTTGAGGGTTATTAGCACTATCTTGATGTTTTTGACGATAACTAATGTAATCGCCTTCTTCGACCTGGAAGTTAACATAAATTGGATCCACATCAGTCAATTCCGCCAATTCATTTGAGGAAGGGCTAACAATGTTGCCTACGTCATAATTAACCTTACCGATACGCCCTGCAAACGGCGCTTTAATTTCGGTGTAACTTAAATTTAATTTTGCTTTTTCAAGGCTTGCCCTTGCTGAGATAACAGCCGCAGCAGCTTGCTCATACTTAGTGGTTAATTTATCTAAATCAGATTGTGAGATAAACCCTTGTGCAGCAACTTCTTTACCGCGTTTTAAATCGCGAGATGCGCCATCTTCGCCAGCAAGCTTACTTTTTAAGTCTGCTTCAATTTCAGCAACAGAGGATTGGTATTCACTTGGGTCAATTCTTAGTAATAACTGTCCTTTTTCAACAAATGAGCCTTCATCAAAATGACGTTCAATTAATTCCCCCTCAACACGAGCGCGAATTTTTACTTCCTGATGAGCTTCCGTGCGAGCAACAAACTCTCGATAATTCCCCACCTCTTGGGTAACAACATTAAATACTGAAACCGCGGGAGGTGGAGCGACTTGTTTGGTAGCGTTATCATCTGAACAACCAGCTAAAAAAGCGATTAATGTTGTACCAACTACCCCTTTGATCGCTAATGACATGTAAGTTCCTAAAATGCTAGGCGTGAACCTTTTTAGCATGGTTTATCTCCTTGGTAGCTGCGCAACTACCTTTATGTATGTATTTAAATTATCCTTAAACGTCAAGTTACGTTCAGAGGCTATTATTGGCTGATTATATAACAAGCCACTCGATTAAAAATATAGACCAATTTGTAATCATTTGTATCTCAAGTTAATAATAACTGACTCTAAAACAGCTTGTTTTTCAAAAAAAGCTACGCTTTACATCAATTCAATTAACTCGTAAGCTAAACTGAAACAGGTCAGAGGAGTTGACATGATTAACTTTGAAACACAACAGGCAATCGCCTTCGTTACATTATCCCGAAAAGATAAACAAAATGCGTTGAATTTTGTCATGTTCAAACAGCTGACAAGTATTATTAAAAAAATTAAAAAAGACCCGACTATCCGCGCTGTCGTTATTCAAGGTGATGGTGAGCATTTTTGTGCTGGACTGGATGTTGCTGCCGTTATGAAAAGTCCCATAAATATTGCCAAGTTGCTATTTAAATGGTTGCCGGGTAACTGTAATTTAGCGCAGCAAGTTGTGCTGGGTTGGCAATCACTAAGTGTGCCGGTATTCGCAGTCGTCCAAGGTAATTGCTTTGGTGGTGGCCTGCAAATAGCTCTTGGGGCTGATTATCGGATTGTGCACCCAGATGCTAAATTAGCCATTATGGAAGCGCGCTGGGGACTATGCCCTGATATGGGTGCAAATGTTGTACTACCTAGCTTACTAAAACGTGACGATGCCATGTGGCTTGCCAGTCATGCAGATCCTATTAGTGCTGATAAAGCGCTGCAATTAGGGTTAATAACCGAAGTAAATGCGGATCCAAAACAACGCTGTTTAGCAATGATCAATACCTTATTAGCTCGCTCACCGGATACTTTAGCGGCAATAAAACGCGTTACTCAACAAAGTTTTAACACTCCAAGAAGACAAATTTTAGCAAAAGAAACCATTAGCCAAATTCGTCTGCTTATTAACAGCAATACAAAAAAGGCCATTGCAAAAGCCAAAGGCGCCGATAACATTGAGTATCAAAATAGTAAACGTTGGTAACAAATTCACTTAATATCAACGCTAAGCAATAAGTCGCATAGTTTTCAACAAGCAAATATGATGAAGTATAATACGACCTGTAGTGAGTAAATAATCAATGGCTCCCCGACCCCAAGTGCTTAAAAAAATCTTCCCTTATTTACTCAGCAGCTGTTTGATTTTGGGTTGTTTGGCGATAGCAAAAATAATCATGCACTGGCTGCAAGGCAGCTTTCCAGCCCCCCTCTTAGCGATGCTAATGCTACTTACGTTACTTTTAACAAACGTAGTTAAAGAGCATCACTTAACTCCCTGTGCTAAGCCATTATTAAATGTCATGCCGCTTTTTTTCATCCCTGCTGGGGTTGGTTTTATCGAACACCTTGAAATCATCGCCCTGCAATGGCAATTTCTCAGTGCAGTTTTCATTTTGGTGCCATTGACCAGCTTACTGCTTATCGCAGCAGTGATCAGTGTATTTAAAGGCAGGATTGAACATGATTGATCTATGGTGGTTAAGTATTCCTGTAATTATCACGCTGTTTTTAGGGTTAAGGAAGCTCAATACAACCATTAACAATCCTTTATTAAAAGCGCTGACTAATCCCGTTTTTATCACTATTACGCTTATAGCCATATTACTAGTGAGTTTTTCACTGCCTTATTCGCAATTTGCTAGCCATAGCCAGCTATTAAGCTATTTACTGGAGCCTACCATTGTTGCGCTTGCATTACCGCTATATCAACAATTTGTGCATATACGAAGAAATCTCTTGCTGATTGTTGGCTGCTGTAGTCTGGGCATAATCAATGCCACTGTGGTTGCAACCTTACTCAGTGCTGCATTTAATGTGCCTGCACAATTAGCAGCATCTGTTGCCGCTTTATCGGTCACTACTCCCATTACTCTATTAGTGACTGATTCACTCGGAGGCATTGCTTCGTTGGCAGCTGCGATGGTGATTTTTATCGGCTTATTAGGTGCTTTGTTCGCGCTACTTATTCTTCGTCAGGTGGGCATTTATAACCATCAGGCACAAGGCGTTGCGATTGGTACTGCATTTCATGCAATAGGCACCGCCGCCGCACTTGTTGAGCATCCGCGTATTGGTGCATTTGCTTCAGTGGCAATGGCACTGAGCGCATTACTTACCGCTTTAATCGTACCATTACTTTATCCTTTTTTGAGTCAAGCTCTGCTATGATGAAATAGTTTAACCACTTTATTTATGGATAATAGATGATCAGTACAGAAATCCAACAAGTTGAAAAATACTACACCATGATCAGTGAGTACCTCGTTAAGTACAGCATGCAATTAGTTGGCGCATTGTTGATCTTGATTTTTGGTTTGTGGGTGGCACAAAAAATATCTAAGATGATTGCCGCTTTAATGGCGCGTAATAATATTGATATTACTCTCACTAATTTTGTCAGTAATGTAGTGAAAGTATTGTTTATCGTTATGTTCATTATTATTGCGCTAGGTAAAATTGGCATAAGTGTCACACCTTTTGTCGCTGCAATTGGTGCAGCTTCTCTTGGTGCTGGTTTAGCATTGCAAGGGATGTTATCAAATTATGGCGCAGGCTTGGCTATTATTGCCACCCGCCCCTTTATCGTTGGTGACACGATTGAAGTTAAAAATGTCAGCGGCCAAGTAAAAACCATTGAGCTAGGTTACACCATTTTGATCAATGAAGAAAAAGTCGAAATTACTATTCCTAACAAACACATCGTTGGCGAAATACTGCATAACTCATTTAATTATTCATTGGTCAAAGGTGAAATTGATATTGCCTATAATGCCAGTGCTGAGCATGCTATAGAGCTTATAGAAAACGTATTGAAAGACCATGAGTTAGTCGCAAATGAACCGCTATCACAAGTTGGCATTGAACGGTTTGCTGAAAGTGGAGTAACAATTAGTTACCGCTACTGGGTGCCGACGACGAAAATAATTGAAACCAAGCTGGCCGTAAACGGTGGTGTATATAGTGCGATTCAAGGTGCGGATATTGAAATTCCATTCCCACAACGGGTGATTACTATTAATAAGCACGATCTTGATAGTTAAATGCAGTATATAAAAAGGGAGCCGCTGACGGCTCCCTTTTTACGGCTAGTATAGTACAGCTTTAAAACTTATAGCGCACATTCGCAGTTACAGTTCTGCGTTGACCATAGAAGCAATCTCCACGCGCTAAACATGATGTAATCACTGTTTTATCCGTTAAATTTTGCGCTTGTAAACTAAAACTATAGTCATCAAAATCATAACCAATCATAGCGTCAAATAAAGTATAGTTATCCGTTTTAATAGGATCATTTAAAACTATATTATTCATTTCAACATAGGCACTTCCATCTGATGTTTCACCAACGTATCGTGCTCCAAAACCCATTTTAAAGCCGTTCAATGACTCTGGTCGCCAAGTACTCCAAATAGATGCTTGCTGATCTGGCAAGGCACTTAACTTTGCACCATCTTCACCAAGAGTATTACTTTGACTAACATAACCGTCAGTGTATGCATAAGATGCGTAAACATCGACTGTATCCCAAGCTAGCTGTGCTTCTAATTCAATACCTTTAACAGTTACCTCACCTTGCTGAACTTGTCCATTAGGGTCAATAAGATTTGTATTACCCACCTGTTCAGCTGGTAAGCTGGTGGTGCGATTTTGCTCAACGATATGATACACCGCAGCTGTTAATAAATGCTCTGTACCTGCTGGTTGATATTTTAAACCCGCTTCAACTTGCTCACCCGTTTTTGGTTCGAATGCTTTACCGTAAGCATCTTGACCTATTAATGGTTCAAATGATTCACTATAACTTGCATACGGTGAAACCCCTGAGTCAAATAAATACATCAAGCCTAAACGACCGGTGGTCGCATACTGTGACTCACTTTTGCCGTTTTCAGGGTTTGCTGTTGCTTTATCGCGACGTAATGCTGTTGAGACTATCCACTTATCAGCAATTTTCATACTGTCTTGAATATATAAGCCAGTTTGATAAACCTTTGACGAGTCATAATCAACGATATCATCTACCGTTGGTAAATTAGCGACTTGGCCATATTTCGGGTTAAATAAGTCTAGCGTGCCAGCTAGTCCAGAAACAGAGTCGTTATCGGTATAAGCATTTTGATAATCAAGCCCCATCACTATTGTGTGCTCAATATTACCGGTTATTATATTGCCATGAAACTGGGCATCACT
>TARA_R110001606_G_scaffold238447_2_pt1 | contig 10364 bp, 3 predicted proteins | sample TARA_R110001606 | Tara Oceans TARA_R110001606 (sample SAMEA4398315) | marine metagenome | biome: Polar Biome; feature: [SRF] surface water layer (ENVO:00010504); material: water (ENVO:00002006), including particulate matter (ENVO:01000060) such as... | depth 5 m
GTTGTCTAGAGGTAATGCCGTAAGAAGCGCAGGCGGACAATTAGCTACGGCGTATGCAAAAAAAGAAGCTCAAACCCCAACAAGTGGTAGTGGAAGTAATTTGAGTGTCACACCTTCAAACGCGGGTGGTGATTTTACAATAAACCCTGACATGTTTAAATTAGGTTAATAATATGGCAATGAGTAATTTAGCAGATGGAGTAACTAGAGTATTAGATGAAAGAAGACAATCGGATAGGTTTTCTGTTTCTGCGCTGCCTGATGTAAAAGATCCAGAAGCTGCTTTTGCTAATTTAACTAGGGAACAATACGAAGATTATATAAAAAACTTTGATAAGTTTGAAACAGACTTACTAGCTAAAACTAAAGATACTTCTATAATAGATCAATCTAGAAAAGATACAGAAAGACAAACTCAAATTTCTAAAGAAATACAACAAAGAAACAGAGAAAGATATGGAGGAGCGGGGCTTACTAACGCTCAAAAATCAGAACAAGCTAGGGCTTCTCAAAGAGGAGGCGCTTTGACATATGCAGATAATGTAAACAACGCAAGAGAAAAACAATCAGATGTAAACAACGCGTTACTAAGAGAATTAGTAGGGGTAGGACAAGGGGTTAATGCTAATGCTTTAAGTGGATTAGGTAATGCTTCTAGTCTAGCCGCGCAAAGGGCTGCAGCGTATAAAAATTCAAAAGCCAGTTACAGTAACAGTATGGTAGGACTAGGAGCGACGCTAGCAACAGCAGCGTTCTTTTTATAAATAATTATGGCAACAAAAAACAAAAAATTTCCAGTATTAAGCAGAGTTAAAGAAGTATTCACTGGCGATACATATCAACAAATTAGCGCAGGACAACAAATAGAACTTAACGCTAATAAAATTAACAAAGAAAACGCTTCTCAGATAAATACCTACTTAGCTAATAATGGAATAATAGACCCTGCTACAGATTTAATGTACGACCCTACTAAAGACCCTGAGGGCAGAGACGGGTTTAGCAAGTTGTTTGAGACAGACACCGAACGCAATTCCATACACGGAGCAGTTGCTTTAAGCATAGTAAACAACAACCCAATTATTACTCAAACATTAACTGACAAAGGCCTTGAGAATCGAAATATTAAATCTATAAAACCTATGATAGTAGATGGCAAAGTAACAGGGTATAACTTATTAGTTGAGGGGGAAGCTAAAAATATACTACGACCTAAGACATGGAATGCGTCTACTGCATCTGACGACCAAACTATAACAATACCAAAAGCATCTTTAAGAACTGCAATGAATTTTGAAATAGCTAAAATATCTAACTTAGAAAGAGGCAGGGGTATGAGGGCCAATAATGTAGGTCAAAATCTTTCAGCTGAACAAGCTAAATTAGAAGAACTAAAGCGAAATTTAATTAATGACCAGCAAGACATAATTGATTCAAGCATGTCTCCCGGAGAAAAAACTGAGTCTGTGATGAACCTAAATAATATTTGGGAACAAGTAATAGAAAAAAGAACTGAAGAAGATAATAATGCTTTAAATGATATAGCAAATGACGCGGATACTACCGGTGGTGTAAACGACCCTGCCGAAGATGCTGCACAAACAGAAACACCCACAGAACCAGCAGAAGAAGTACCTACTTCGGAAGGAGTACCATTAGCAGAGGATTCTGTTTTACTAACAGCTAGAAAAGGAGGGTATGGTGTTAAAGACAACGCAAGAACTCAAAAAGACCTTACGGCGGTAGGTAAAGAATTTCCAGATTATATAGCCCCTAAAAAAGAAGAAATTCCTTTTTCTATCCCCCAAGACCAATGGAATAACCTTAAAGAAGCCGATAGACGTTTTATTACTAAAAGGTCGGAACAGCTAACAAAACAAAATATAACGGAAGCCACAAAAGCAGCAAGGATAACATTTGATGGGCAAGCTTCAACTTCATATGCTGGGCCGGGTAATACAACAGAAACTACGCCGTCTCCTAGTTTTTTAACCCAGCTTAGTGAACAAGAAGGAGTTAGCCCTGAAGAATATAAAGAAGCAGAAAAAACCGTAGACCATTTTAAAACTAATAAAAAAGATATAGAAAAATATGTAAAAGAAAACCCGGAAGCTCTTAAACAGTACACGGATAGCCCTGTATCTTTTATAAGCGCACACAGAAAAGGGGAATTGCCAGGGCAAAAAAATGATGGTACAGCTACTACACCTTCTACCTCGCAAAGCAGCGTAGGGGCAACCACACCCGATGTTGTGCAAGGGGCAGGGGCAACACCCCCGTCACCAGGCGATGCAGATATAATACCGGGATCTACGGTACCATCAGGTGACGGGTTGACTGCACAGGATGGAAATACAAATGAAACTATACTAGATATAAAATCAGAGTTAAAAATACCTTTTCCACCGGGAGGGTTTACAGATGTTGAAGGGTTAGGAACGTGGTTTGAAGAAAATAAAGAAAAATTAAAAGAATTAAATGGCCAGGCCTATAGAATGACTTATCAATTTTTACAAGACAACGAAATTAATGTTTTACAAGATTTAAAACAACTAGAACTAAATGGAGAAATAGGTTCTATGTATGGAACTGCTTTTTCTATAGCTAATACTATAGCGTTGCAGTCAGCTCCGGAAGGAGGACCTCAGTACCAGAACGTAGTAGCTCAAACATTACAAAATATGGGAATGAAGCCCCAAACATTTAGCGCAGGGTTAAAAAGCAATGTGGACCTAGCAAATTCAGTTCGTAAATCCCGTGCGGAGGTAGCAAAAGTTAGGACAGATACTGCAAAATCCAGATTAGATTTGCGAAACGCCCAATTAGATGAAATAAAAAAGATAGAAGAGATAAAAGGTAAAAAGTTAGATAATATATCTAAAGACGAAAAAATAGGATTTGATAGGGCTTCAGAAAATAGAGCAATAGGAGCAGATGAAAGAGCAAAACTAACCTTTCAAGATAATACAGTAGACACTATTGTTAAGTCTGTTGATGATGCTATTTTTGGGAAGACCTCAACAGATGGTAAAAATCTTTTAAGTAAAGGAATATGGGGCGGCGATGGTAACGACAAAAAACGAAACATGAGAAACTTATCTAGAGAATTTAATGTTAATTGGGTTGGCTTAGCTGGGTCTACTAAATTTGAAAATGTACTTAATGATAAGGGGCAAGTAGAAGTAAAATATTTAGCAAAAGGTAAATACTACAATGCAGAACGTTACATGTTAGGAAGCCTTTTTATACAAAGCGGCTCTCAGCCACAAGGGTGGTACGATAAAATAAGTGATTTTTTCCAAAACGACTCAACTGTGTGGACTCCGGAAACTGTAATGAACAGAGTTAGGTGGAGAGATGATGGGGGAGGTAAAAAAGAATATTTCTTAGTAAACGCAGACGGCTATGCAGAAACCGACACAAGTTTAAAATCTTATGGTGTATGGAAAGCTTTTGGTACAGAAGCTTCATACATGAGAAGGCTATTTGAGATGCATGCCGGGGAATTAGACAAAGATAAATTTAATAAAAACGTAGTCAAGAAAAAATAATGAGCACTTTAGATTCTATTAGAGGCACTCTTAAAGATGACGCTAGTAACAACCCTAAAGAATACAGAGGCTCTACAAAAGACATAGCCGGGGTATTAGTTGAACAGTCTGTCCCAGAAACATTCGCACCTGAAGACCCTGTAGACCTTTTTAAGAAAGCTTTCGCAGCGGGGACTCAGAACCTTTACGCTAACATGGATAATTTTTCTGCCTCTATTGCTTCTATAAGAGGCGATGAAGATGGTATGGAAGTGGCGTTAGCGGATGCAGAAAGAAAACAAATGGCTGCGGGTTCGTACTTAGCAGAGACTACACAATTTGAAGATTACCTAGACGCTCCTACTTTTGGGGGGTTTATGGAACAATTTGTTCTAGCTACAGGGCAATTCGCTCCTTCAGCTATAGCTAGCATAGCTACTGCTATGACAGGCGCTGGTGCAGGAGCATTAGTTGCAGGTGCAGCTTTGAGGGGGGGTGCAGGTACAGTTATAGCTAGCCAAGGAACTAAATATTTAGCTTCTGGAGTGCCTAAAAAAATGGTAACTTTGGGAGCGTTTGATCAAGGAATTGGCGAATACGCAATTAAACAAGCAGTTGAAAAAAAGATAAAATTAGAAGTTATGAAAAAGCAGGGTCAAAAAACTGCTATGAAGATGACTTCTCGCCAAGACGATATAATAAATGCAATATACCCTTACTTACAAAAACAGGTACGTAAAAAAAATATGACTATGGGGGCCTTAACCGGCGCAGCAGCAAGTGAGTATCCCCAAGGTACAGGTATAGCTTTTCAAACGTATGCCGAACAGGGTATGAAAGATCCTATTTCTTCTTTTAAAGCACAAATGCAAGGTACCGTGTTTTCTGCTATAGGTATAGGTAGTGAAGCAGCAGTTTTTGCTGCCGTAAAAAATTCAGTAACTAGCGGAAAAAGGGGAGTTAGAGGATTTGCTTCTAATGTAGCTAGCACTACTGCTATTACTTCTGCGTCAGAGGGCATAGCAGAAACCTTACAGGAAGAACTATCTGTACAACAGAAATTTAGAATAGATAAAGAATACACAGCAGAACAAGCTAGGCTAGATAGAATACATGCAGCTTTTGCAGGGTTTGTAGGAGGAGCAGGGTTAGGTGCGGGGCTTGGTTCAGGCGGTGCGGCTATAAACTATTCTAGAGAAATGACTAAAGATGCAAGAACGCGTAGGATTGTTAGAGACCATTTGGGCATTAAATACAACGAACCTCTTGATGACCAGTTAGTGTATGCGGAACCTAAAGAATGGCTGCGTGATATGTTTGCAGCTCTTAAAGACCCAAGAAGCGGTAAAAAATCAGTGTGGGTTGATCAGAATAGTATGGAAGCCTATGAGGAAATAGCAGAAGAGCTACAAGGGAAGTATGGTTTAATACCAGGTACTCAATTAGAAGGAGCCGGTGTATTATTTAGTTTTGATGAGCAGGTTCTTACCAGGTTCAACAACGTGATGATAAAAGACAGATGGAATAGCGCTATGCTAGAAGAAACATTGGCGGGCGTACTAGGTTTTAGTAGAGGCAGGCTACCTGGAGATGATGCAGTAGTAGAAGTTATAAATAACAAGGGTAACGTAGTTTGGTACCAGCAAACTAAGGCTGGCGGAGTAGATGAACAAAGCGCAATTGCTGCAGCTGAAAAAATAAAAGGAACAAGTGGTAGATATACTATACAAGTAAAAGACTTTGCTCAACACAAAGAAGAAAGAGCAGAGCTTGTTCCACAGGAAGTAGAAAGAATATTAGGAGCTCAAAACGCTGGAAATAAAGCTAAAAAAGAAAGAGAAACAGAACTAGAAACAGACAAAGCTGAATTTGGCCAAGAAGGAGACTTTGGAGATGAAGGAGTAGATACTAGCGGGACCTTTGTTAACCCTCAAACAGGACAAAGGGAGTTTCTAGACCAAGACAATGAAATTACAAATGATTACCAGGGGTTTGATCCTACTCCTGTAGTATCGGGAAGGGGTTCAGAAGCGGAACCTATATTGAGAACAAAGTTTTCTAGAGAATCAATTGACCCAAAAACCGGTAAAGCTGAGTTTAAACGTGTACCTATAAAATCAAAAGACCCTGTAACAGGAGAAATTAAAGAAACAAGAAACCCTAAGGGTAAAAAAATTAAAGTACCATCTGCTTGGCCTAGCGCTGTAGGTTATAAAAATCAAACTCAAAAAATACAAGAATTGGCTGCGGACGCTAGAAGATTTGTAGATGATGCTTTTTTAGCAGAATTTAATGCAAATGTTGAAAAAGGTAAATATAGTGAAAGTTTGCTTGCAGCCTTTATAAAAGAATCTTCTTCCGCAGAGATGTCTTCTACTCAAGCTTTACGTATAGAACCTACCCCTAATTCTTTAGACCCTAAAATTAAAAATACTGAGCAAGAACAATTTCACATTATTAAGTATCAAATGGATCCTTTCTACCAAATACCTGAAGCCCCTTTTGTAGAAAGTATGATAAAAAAAGCAAATACTTATAAGGCTAAACAACGTACTACACCAACGTGGACCGTAGTTGATGCTAAAGATCCTAATAAAACAAGAGAGGCTAAAGATAAAAAAGGAAATATCAAACGGGATAATAAAGGGAATCCTTTTAAAAACAGCACTGCTATACCTGTAGATATAAAAATGATGTTGTTTGAGTCTAGCCAATTTTTAAAACTACAAAAAGGCATGCCAGGTACTGCACAACAATATGGAGAACAGCAACAAGTCAACTTGGGTAATTTAGGCGCTATGCTGGAAAATAACGGGTATGAACTTAGATACAAAGGACAACCTTTAGATCCTAAAGCTAGTGTAATAAGAGCTAAAAAAGGCGTAAAGGAAGCGGAAGACGCGGTACTGATTGCAAGAATAGAAGACAACAAAGACGAAATTGCTAAGGCGGAAGGAACTCTTCTTCTTAGGAAAAACCAACTAGTAAGAGCTGAAGCGCTTGTAGAGATGTATGGCAAATCTGCTATGGGCCAAGGGTCAATAGTAACCCAAAGAGTTGGCATAGATGGGAGAGTAGTAAAAGAAAAAGAAGATATGCTACTAGGAGATAATTTTGAAGAAGATACAACCATACCAAAACTTCAAAAATCAAGAAGTGATAAAGCTGGGGAGTTTTCAGATACTCTTACTCCAGCTGGCAAAAAAATAGAAGCTTTAGAAGCTGAGTTAGAACAATTAAATGAAAAAATAAAACCCCTACAAAACAGAGATGCAGAACTTAGAGAAATAAGACAGCTAATTATGGATAGCAAAAAAGAAGAAGATGTGTCTATTCTTAAAGAAGCTAATAAAGAAGTAGAAGGAGTACAAGAACTCTTAGAGAATAATGAAAGAGAAATAGATGAACTTAATGAGGAGTTGGGCAAAGCAAGAGCTGGATTAAAGAAACTATCCGAAGAGCTTGCAACACAAAGACAAGGACCAATTTCAAAACCCGCTCCGGTTACTTTTGATCCGGGCGCAGATATAGACCAAATAGCCGGCACAGAAGGTGGAGCAGCTGGAGGTACTACTGGAGCAAGTGTTACTGTCCCCCTTGATCAATCTCCTCAACAAGAAAGAACTAGACGAGCAGTTGCTAATAACCAGAGCGCAATAAGAACAAAAATAAGAAACGCTCCTTTAGCATTACAAAAAGCATACAGAGATGTATTAGATGAAATTTCAGAAATAAATGAAAATACTAAAGCGGAACCTTCTACCTATACAAACCAAACAGCTAAAAGACTTGCTGATTTAGACAAGCAAAAAACAAAACTAGAAGCACAGTTAGAAATAACTACAAATGTATCTTTTTTAAAAGCTTTAACTAATGAAGGAACAAGCGAATTGCAAGGTTTAGACACTAGAACTAAAGATACAGTGCTAGAGTCAACTGATGATAGTAGTGTTGCTGCAGAAATAGAATTCAATAGCAGATGGGATAGGCATACTTATTTAGACAGAAGAAAAGAACCTATATTTGACAAAAATAACTACAAATTTTCGTCTACAGTGGAAGCTGCTTTAGGGGTACCGGGTCTGGTTAAATTACTAATAAATTCATTAGGAGAGCTAGGAATTACTACACCTGTTAAAATTTATAGTTCTAAAGAAGCAGTCATAGATACTGGGGATGCTAAAGTAAATATGGCGGTGCTCCAGGCCCAAAAAGATTTAGCTGAATCTACCACCACTACTGGTATAAACATAAGAGGCCCAGAGTTCGATACAATAATTTTAAAAATCGATAACAATATAAGCGACTCGCAAAGGGGCAGAGCTATTATGACTTTAGCCCATGAGTTAGGTCACACTTTTGTTAGGCAAAAAATACAGAGTATTTTAAAAAATCCAAAACTGCGTGACGCTCTATTATCTCAATATGAAAAATCTATAGAAGGAATAGATCAGTATTCTCCGACAAGTGAAGCAGGACCAAGCTTAAAAGGTTTTGAAGAATGGGTTGCAGACCAAGTAGGCGTAAGGCTTTTACAAGAAGCTAAATCCTCACCTTTTAAACTTGGCCCACCCGCTAAAAACCAAGTTGAGTCTTTCTTTACTAGATTAGTAAAGAACCTTAAAGCATTTTTTTCATCAATAAAAGATTCTCCTTTATTAAAAAGATTTATACCTAACGCAGCATTTTCGGATTTTGCAGATGGCTTAAATGCTTCTCTACAAGAAGAAGCTGCATCTCCTAGAGAAAACACGCATCAACCCAACTTTGAAGTACAGGCTAGGATAGATAAAACTATGGAAGAGTTAAACATGGCAGAAGGTTTAACTCAAAAAACTTATAATAAACTAAACACTACAGCTCAAAAATTAATACGTAGTGACAAAGCTCCTGGTTGGCTTAAACAATTAGTTTATACTACTGATAATATATTAAGACAGCTTGACCCTTTACTTGCTGATTTTATGTACAACCAATCATCCAGTGAAACCCCTACAGGATTTTTAACCGCTGCCCAACAAGTAACCCAAAGAAAAATAAATCAACTAGGCGATATACTAGGCGTAGATTGGATTATGACGCAAGATGCTAAAGATGTACTTACTGAAGCACAAGACGAATTAACTGATACTAAAGACCTTAGCCCTAAAGCTAAAAAGGTTAGAGAATTCCTAGATAAACATTTTGATGAATTGGATTTAGCATCTATAGGCATAGATAAAAAAGAAAACTTTTTCCCTCGTATAATAGCAGTAGAAGAAATTGCTATGAACGAAACTTTAAAAACAAAGTTAATAACTATGTTAGTTGAGAACAATAAAGGAAACACCTTTACAGACACAGAGGGCAACAACTTTGTAATAGATTCAAACTTAGCTACTATTATAGTTGAGTCTATTATAAAAGATCCAAACAAGGCTTCATTAGATTTATCTGAAGCTCAAAAAAGTTCTTACAATTTAGGGTTACTAAAGCATAGAGCAGATGCTTTTAAAGCCCTAAGTACAAAAGAATTAAATGAGGCAGGGTTATTACTACCTCCGGAAGTAGCTATACGAAACTACATAAGAAATTCGGTAAGAAAAGCAGAGTTTGAAAAAAGAGGAGGGGCTAAATTTTTAGCTGCAAGAGTAGCAGCACTTCCTAAAGCCCAACAAAAAGTAGCAAAAGAAGCTATTGATGCATCTATGGGTAAAATTAGTCCAATAGAAAACAGTTTATGGAGAAACACTACGCAGGTTGGTCTTGTATTTAATGTACTAACTTTATTGTCATTTGCTGTTTTAGCTTCTTTTCCTGATTTAGCGGGACCTTTGCTTAGATCTAGAGAATTAAAATCTTTTAAAACCTCATATGGGTTAATTTGGAAACAATACATAAAAGGCGAGAACGGGGGGTGGCAAGCCGCTAGTAAGTTAGCAAGAGATATAGGGGTAATAGGCATTGAAGCGATGAGCACTATGTTTATAAATGCTGGAGAACTAGAAAATGTTGGTACAACATCAAAAAAAGTTACAGATTTTTGGTTTAAATGGACAGGGTTAGAACACTTTACTAGGTTTACTCGTGTATTTGCTGCTGGTATGGGCAAGTCTTTTATAGAAGACCACGCGGTAAGGGCCAAGAACGGAGAGATAGAATCTGTAAGGATGTTGAATCAACTAGGAAATTTAAAATACCAAGAAGTATTAGATTGGATGGAAGGCGGGTCAGATATAAACTCTAATCCTAGAATAAACCAAGCATTAGCTAGGTTTGTAGACGAGTCTATTGTTAGACCAAATGCTGCAGAAAGACCAATGTGGGCTTCTGATCCAAGATTTGCTTTAGTTTGGCAGTTAAAATCTTTCTTCTACGCTTACGGTAAAAATATAATGGGCGGTACTATGAGAGAATCAAGAGCTAGATACGAGAATGGGGGGTTTACAGACGCAAGTATGCCTTTTGTATTAGCAGCAATTACACTGTTACCACTAACCGCGTTAGGTTTTGATATTAGAGAAAGGACAAAAGGTATGCTAGCGTACATGTTGCCTGGGATTGACTCCACAGAAAAAAATTATAGAAAATCCTTAGAAATGAGCAAGGGAGAGTATACACTAGAGGTATTTGAAAGGTCTGGAGCTCCAGGGCCTTTTGGTTTAGCTTTACCTCTGTTGTTTGAAAGTAAAAGATATGGAGACCCTATATTTATCCAGGGGCTTGGACCATCTGTAGAAATGTTATATGATATATCTACTGGGGGGGCAAACGCTAGCAGCTTTCTCCCTGTAATAAGGCAATTATAACTATGGCATATTCAGATACAATAAAATTAGTAGTTGGAGATACACT
>TARA_R110001606_G_scaffold83918_1_pt1 | contig 10360 bp, 2 predicted proteins | sample TARA_R110001606 | Tara Oceans TARA_R110001606 (sample SAMEA4398315) | marine metagenome | biome: Polar Biome; feature: [SRF] surface water layer (ENVO:00010504); material: water (ENVO:00002006), including particulate matter (ENVO:01000060) such as... | depth 5 m
CTATCTTGCACCAAACAGAATAAGTGGTTTACCCTTCTTTGAAGATGGATTTTCATTCTATAATAAGTGTCAAGGAGCATCGGGTATTTCATTCCCACCTATTGCCCCTGCTTCTATTGGTGGTACAAATGTCACAGTAAATGGTGGAGGTACTAAAATTACACAAGAAACTACAAAAATATTCGTATGGAGTAAAGCAGGTGTACATCGTTTTAACAATGAAAATGAAGCAACTCGTGACCACATGACACAGGTACACTTTAGCGGTCTTGTAGATGCAATAGATAGAACAAGACCTGTAGGTGCAATAGGTTGGGCGGGAGAAAGATATTCTTACCTCAATTCATTAAAGGTAGAAACAGATGGTGGGGGGAATAAACTCTACGCCGCAGGTTTAGGTGCTTGGTATCAAAAGTTAGGTTTCTCACCATACGGTTCATCTAACTCTTGTATGGGTGGATTAGGACACTTCCCACATATACGCCCTATGCCTCATAGCCCCGAAGCAAGCCCAAGAATTAACGGTAGGGCTAGTAGTGGTAGTTCTTCTATAGAAACTCCTTATGAGTGGAACATGAGTTTAGCGACTAACGCTGCTTGGCATACAAGTTATATTTATAACAATACAGAAGCAAGTCCTTATGGTAGATTTTTAAATCAAGATAGTACTTCACTTATAAAAGAAAAAGCAGAAAGTGATGATAATATATTAGATGCTCTTAATTCGTTTGAGGGTATATACAGTCGTGCCTTCCTTGTAGTTAGTTATGAAAGTGAATTACCTTTAGTTGCTAAACATGATAGAGATGGTATAAAGGGTACGGGAGATTGGTTATCTGTTGTATCTGCTACTAAAACAGGAGTAGCACCTACTACTGCTATTACATATGCAGGAACTACAAGATGGGATGAAAGAATACATTCGGCTGACAGATTTACTGCACCTGCAAATGCCGGTCCACATGTAGAAGCATTAATTTCACCTAATACTCAAATACCTAATGAAAGAAGCGACATTGTATCTTTAGGTGTACATGAAGCATTCCCATTAACAGGTCCAACATGGAATGACACTTTTCAAGGTACTTTAGGAAATAATGATACTGAAATTTCTTTTGACGATGTATCTATATTTAGCATAGGTATGTATGTAATACATGCAAATTTACCTGCAAATACACAAATAGTTAGTACAGATACAGATGATGATACTATACAAGTATCTAATCAAGCAACTGCAACTGTAAATAATACACAAATTTTGATTGTGGCTCTTGGGGATAATAGAGTTTCTAACGCTACTCCTTGTTTGCATCCTACAGGTGATTTATTAACAGATATAAATGAAAGTCCTGCATCTATAAATTTAGATTTATTAGACGGCGTTATAAATCACACTAAAAATAAATTTAAAAGTAACCACTCGGATAGTTCATTTGCAACAGTATATGCAGAAGATGACTCTTGGGTTGGAGATACTAATGCATTTGCTATGGCTAAGAACAGTCCATCTAAAAATTTCACAGTAGAAAATGTAGTTTGGAAAAGAATGGATGGAGGTAACTTAAGTCTACCTGCTATTAATACAAGGGGCTTAGGTGCTATCCCGTTAATTACTCGTGTTAAAGATAATGTTCCTTATGTAATTGGAGAGAAAATTTTTGGTAATAGTCGTTTTACATTTGAAAGTACTAATAGTGCCATGTTCCCAATTATACAAGCACAAGAATTGATGCACCCACAAATGGCTACTAAAAATCCCGATGAGTTAAGAAATGTTTTAATTATCCCTAATGAAGAAATACAATTTAAAGAAATACAGGTTGAAGACGATACAGGGCAAATACATAAAGTAGAAGGTGGCTCTCCATTTGGTACAATTATTAGAGGATTTAAGAAAATTTCCGATAGACTAAGTGAAGGTTTAGCACCTGCCGTAGATTCTAATGAAGATAAATATCTAGGGGTAGAACCTAACTTAGAAATTCAATTACCCGACCCTAATACTATACCCGGTAATATAGTTGTTAGGTCGGGATTCGATAGACTACAAGCATATCAACATGAAACAATTGGTAGTGGTGGTATGATTAGACCTTCTCATAATGGTCATAATGGTGCAGGTGTATTATTCGATGAAGACTTTGATAAATTAAATGGTGATTCTATATATTCTAATGTAGGACCAAAAATAGGTCCGACATACGATGATTACGGATGGGAGCATATTAGTCAAGATTTACATGGTGATATAAAATTCCCCGATAGTACAAAATCGGGTTGGGTAAGTAGCACAGATAATAATCCAATTAATACATCGTATAAACCTCATGATAGAACTTTGTACTTTCACATTACAAAAAATAATTTAGGATTTACTGAAAAATTACCTAATGTGTATTCACATTCTAGTGGTGTTGTAAATGCTAATAACACTATAGCGAGTGTAAAAGAAGGTGGTGCAAAAATAATATTTACTAATAGTTTAGTTGAATCCGTATATAATGGTATAGTTGATAATACGGCTGGCTCATCTAGTTTGCTATTACAATATTCTAATTTTGAAACTCATAATAATGAATTTACAGTTAGACCGACATATTATGTTAAGATTAAAAATACTAATACCGGAAAATCAGCAATATGTAGTATACGACTAACTAAAGTTTCCGGTGAATGGGAATTAATGGATATAACAGATGATGGTATTCAAATACTGTATGACATTACAGATGAAGAAAGACTTAATGTATATAATTCATCTCCGGTAAAAAACGCTTTATCAATATATGCTACTGCTAAAAGAATTGACCCCGCATTAGGCACATATACCGTTACTGAAAATATTTCAATTGTACCATCTTATGCTATACCCGCAGGTACTACAAGATTTTTTGCGGCAAGAAGAATGCGTGACCATGCCGAAGTAAGCGGTAATAGCCCGGATGCTAAAGAACAAATATTATCTATAGAAGAAGTACCGACTAACCTGCAACTAGAAAAAAACAGATTACCTTATTTCCAACAATTCGCTCATCATAATTTATCACCTATGGCTATACCAAGAATGGGTCATCATTTTGTAAATGCAACTATGGCGGTAATGCCGGGTCATTGGGCGCATCCTGCTTATCAAGGTTTATACAATAACCATAGAGCATGTAGGTCTGCTACTTTAGCAGTAAAAGAAAAATTATTATTAGAAGATATAGTTTTAGATTTAGGTGGTAGTTTAGCATCAAGTATAAGTGACCAACTCGCAGTTTATGACCCGTTGTTAGTCATAGGTAGTATGACGGCAACACCAAGTGGACCGAGTGATATACACGGTGGAGGATTTACTCTTATGTTTGAAAGTAAAATTAAACATGATGGGTATGGTGTTTTAGCATCTCATGGTCAAGCAGGAGAAATAAACAAAGCAGGTGGACATAGTATAGTATTAAGAGCAAATGCAAGATATACATTCAACAGTCATTTCCCCGACCCAAGTGTAGTAGGTGCATATCAAGTTATCATACAACCTAATTTATTTTCAAGCCAACTTATGGGTTATCATGAAAATGGTCCGGCTAACAATATGCCGGATGGAAGTAATATAGGTCTTACAAGCCAACAAACTGCATTGGTAGTAGGAATTAGAGAATTTGATATTACCACAGGTGGTAGAACTTTGATACTTGCTAATGCAACTATGGCAGATGTAAGAGGTTGTGAAATTATGATTAACGAAGTTATGTTAGACCATGACCCCGATGCAGGTAGTCAATTTACTAACATACCACCTTTAATGACCTATAATCCGTTTGGTGTACAAAACACAGAAGCACCTGCATTCACTCGTCACTCACTACCTTATCACCCACAGATGTTTGTAGATTCTACACCCGGTATGACCACTAACATACCGTGGTGGTCTATAGTACACCCATCCAAACCAACTACACTTACAGGTTCTACAAGTGCAAGAGGTTTCCGTTTCTTATCACATCATAGATTAGATAACTATTATTTATTCATAAGAGCAAATGCAGGTAGTATAGGCGCACAACTTACACTCGCAGGTTATCCAAGTCTCCATCCTAATATTTATGATTCCGTGATGAGAAATATAAGTTTAAACCCACATTGTAAATTTGTTTCTTTAACATCTTCTACAGAACTTGCAGTAGATGATGCAAGCGGATTCCCAATTGAACCACTTTACGGAGAAGTACTATCCTATGAGGATGCTGATGGTATAAGAAGAACTGCTACTTGGACTTCAAGAAGTGGACATGATGCATCAAATATGAATAAACCTAAACTCATCACACTTACTGGCGCACAAAGTACTTTCACAAGTAATTTAACTGCTGGTACTATAATCCGTTTATCTAAGCAAAACGATATAAAAAGAGATGCGGCTGAAATTTTTACAGATTCGGAAAGAAGTATAATGACGAGAACTTTACCACAGACATTACAAGGTAGTAGAGATACAAACAGTTTACATGTACCCGATGCATATATTTGTCTTTGGTCACCTAATTTGGGTAGACCTAATGTAATGATGTATGAAAATAGCGATTTCGGTAATACTGGTTCATCGAAAAACGAAACACCGAAAAACAATATGCCCGAACAATATGAAACAATACATTATCATGATAGTACATATTATGCAAGTCTTGGTCCATTTGCTTTACACATCTCTACACCTCTACCTCCCGACTCTACAAACGCCACCGAGCGTAAAGTAGCAAGTAATGGCACTAATACTATTGTGACAAATGCTAGTTTTACTATAGCCGGTGGAACTAAGATAAGTGTAGATGGAAGAATGTATACAGTAGATACTACCGGAACTACAAGTAACGGAACTACTATAACAGTAAGAGAAAAAACTCCTACTACAATAAAAGTAGGAAGTACAGTAATGGTTGGTGGAGATGGTTCACCTGCCTCTTCTGCTACAGTAGCAACTAAAAGAGATGCAGAAGGAAATTTATACATACCTCAAGCGGGTACTCCGGGTAATTTCGCTAATAGAACAGGTGTAGTATCTACTATGCTAAACAACTTTTGGCCTTGTGGTAGCAGGGGTGGACCATTAGTTAGTAGACTTGATGGATATGGTTATGTGAGTGCATCATGGCATTTACCTACACAACATGGATATGATATATCGAGTAATAACAATGGTGTAATATGGCAAGACTTAGGAAATGACGGGTCTTATGATGCTACTACAGGTGTAAGTAATACTGATTACGATACGGTTATGTCGGCTTGGGATAGTTATACTAACGGTAGTTTAGCATTCCCTAATGTAAGACCAAGACCATTCGGATATAGATTTGGACTACGACAACCGTACAACAAACCTCAATGGGCTATGTATGGTATGAGAGCATACATAGAAGCCGGTGTAACTGCTACTAACGCATTAAGTGAATATCAACACGGACCTTTAGTACAGATAGATAGAGCGAGTAATACTTTTACATATGCAGGTGGTAATGTGTTTACTGATGCTACTTGTGATACCACTAATAACGATGCTACAATAACTATGGATAGTACCTCTCGTATTGAAAAAGGCATGTTAGTAAGTGGTACGGGTATACCTTCGGGTGCAAGAGTTTTATCAATAACCAATGACACATCTTTTGAATTATCTGCTAACGCTTCTGCAAGTAATAATAATCAAACATTAACCTTTACAGTAAATAGCGACCCGTTAAGTGATATTTATGTGGGTATACTAGAAAGACAAACTAACTTTGAAGGTATGGCTAATGATGAAATATTTGGTACTCAAACAAGATATGCAGATGGTATGCGTATGACAAGACCGTTTGGTTGTCCTGTTAGAACATTAAGAAATCAAAGTGATATGGCCGTAGATAATGGAATAAATAATATATTAAATCCTACTGTAAGAAGGGAATGGTGGGGCGATAGTTTTGGTAAAGGTATATTTGATGTAGCAACTGCTTCACAGTATTATCTTGTAGATTGGTGGGGTAATACTCGTGGTGAAGATGTTAGAAGAATGCCTGTTCGTGGATTTGGTATAAGACCTGCTTGGGATGCTCAAGATGCGTATGAACATTTCCCTAACACAAATATAGATGGGAATAATAGACCATATACACCTTATCATCATGGTTATAAATATTATAATACTAAAAATATTATTGATTGGAATGATACTTATAACAATTATATTTCTTCGGCCACTACTAGCCATGCGGTAGCAGGAGCGCATTCTTATCAAAAGATACCATCTCAAGTAGGTAATTATGATGGACTAAGTGATGGTGTACAAAATATAATTACAGACATGTTTTTCCCTTACCATGCAAATAGAGTTGGTAGTGCGTCAAATGGAAGAGGTGTAAGATACCCAACTGCATTTAGTGATGGAACAATAGGATTAATAAGTTATCTTTCAAGAGACAAAAATTCACATACAACTAAGGGATTAGTTTTATCTCACAATACCGCAGAACCAAATATAGGTGATGGGTATATTAGAGCAAGTAATGATATTATTGGAACAGATGAAGTACCTAGAGGAATAAGTAGTAGATTAGGTATTTCTCAAGACGGTTTAATCAAACCCGAAGCAACAGTAAGTGAAAGAGATGTAGGAGTACCAATATCTGCAATTGATTTAGAGCAAAGATATTACTATGATAAAGTAAGTAGAAGTAGTCCAAGAATAGGATTAGATAGTGAAGTAGTTGAAGGTATAGATGTTAATCATATAATTGTAAATACAGAAGCATATAGTTTACACACCGATAGAAATGTAGGACAAAGGGGTATTGTAAATTATTTTGATAGTTCTAATGTATACATAAATAATAACGATGCCGCAGGTGTTAAATTGAATTTTTATCACACATCTATGTTTAGTGCGTATGGTGGTTCTTACATAATGGAAATGAATAATCCTGTATCACCTGTAAAATTAAAAACTTGGGGTAACATACCAATTCATCAAATGCAACTATGGTTGAGAGCCGACAGTTTAAATTCAAATGACGGTGATAGTATTGCAGAATGGCAAGACCAAAGCGGCGGAGGGCGGAATTTTACTCAATCTACTGCCTCAAAGAAACCAACATTTGTAGCCTCCGATGCAACATTCAATAATAGACCATGTTTAAGTTTTGATGGTGGCGACCAACTATCTCTTGCTTTTGATACTAATTTAAACACTAATGAATTTACTATATTTATGGTTATGTCTGTGACTAATGATAATGATGCTTTCCAACTAGGATATGAAAGTAGAAGTGCCTCTCCTGTCACAAGGTCGGGTTATAATTTGTATGCTGATATGACGGGCGACGGTAGTTCTGCGGGTCATCAATGGGAATTTTGGGCGGGGGCAGATACATCTTGGAGTGCCGCAAGGTCAGCAACAGGTAGTATAAGTCTTAATCAACCGGATTTACTTACTATGTTTGTAGACGGCGGAAACGGTGCAGGTGGAACTGTGACCGCACAAACACTAAGAGTTGATGGTACAGTAGTGCAAACTTTAACACCCGCTTTTCACAAATCTAATGCTGACCCTCAAAGCATAGGTACATTAGGTACATCTTCTGTACCATTGATAGGTAAGGTTGCCGAGATTATACAATATAGCAGACACCTTGCTGAAAAAGAAATTCATATGGTTGAAGGTTATCTTGCTAATAAATACGGCATCACAAGTGCTACAAGTTGGAAATCACCTAATCCGTATTTTACAGGTTCATTTACTAATAATGCTAACATAACTGAAAATACTTTATCATTCTTATTTAGACCTATTAGAGTAATTAATAAATATCAAGCAGTAGTCTATAGAAGATATGTAACACAAGGTCCACAGGCAAGCGGTATCACTTATGGTAATTATTTCTCCGATACTACAGGTGGTAAATACGGAGTATTTGCATATGATATGCCTAATGCTAGAGCATCCGAAGGATTCTATATTAGAGCAACTAATCCCGATACTAATCCACCTTATGCACCTGTGACATATAACGCAAATGTAGGTGGTCTACATATGCCATTAACAAGTTCAACCAATGAAAATTTAGAAATTCATGATGCTAATGTAAGCATGAATTATGAAGATGCTGCAAAAACTATACCTTCTTTAAATAATAATATATCAAGAGTTATTATGAGTGAAAATACTTTACAACACTATAGAGCAGATGCGAGTAGAAGAAGAACAGAAGTTGAAGGTGATACTAAAAAATCAAGAAAGGATTTCACAGTAGAGCCTAGATTTAGTCAATCACTCCATCCTAAAGGGCATAAGGGTGATGTGTCGTTTAACGAGGGTGACCATACAGGTGACGGGAGTTGATTAGATGGGGCGTTTAATTAAAAATACTAATGATGGTAGGTTTGAAACAGTTTCTAACATTATGAAACATATCCGTAAACCTGTATTTGTGGATAATGCAGTTCATATTGCGTTAGCAAGAAAAGATAGTACAAAGGTTTCTCTTTCACCTTATACATTTCAAGTTATGCCCGATACTACCTATAGTATAGTTGAAGGAGAATCGTATTTACAAATAACTTACAAAGGTGGAGATGGACATTCAAGTACAAACATACCTTTCTTTAACAATGAAGTTATTTCAAACACTAATAAACCAAAATTGTTATACAATCCTAATAACCCAACTCAAAGATTAGTACCATCAACTATAGATGGGAATGTAATTAACTTACCTAATATGAAAAACACATCACTTAAGGGTATAGGGTTTACAGACAAAGAAGTTAGATTAGGACAATTAATTGATGTAGGTTTTAGAACTACAGATTTAGCAATTAAAATCGGAGAGAAAATTTCCAATAGTAGTTTAACGAGTATTAACATATCTAAAACTAATATTAAAAATAAAGATGATAAAAAGCATTCAATAAGATTTGTCGCTAAAGATTTCAACAATATAAATATAATGACGGCTTTACGATTCTTAGGAAGACATGATACCCGTATGGTAATGTTAGATAGATTCGGTAATATGTTATATGTACCTATAAGTTTCACTGAATCTAATAGATATGTAGACCCTAATCTTAAAACTGGTATGGGTTCTAACGATGCAATAGAAAATATACCAAACAGAATAACCATCAAAGGTATACCTATTGCCTTAAACGATTCTGTTACTGTTACTTTAGATGATACGGAAAGACAAAGTGGAACTAATGGAGAAGTAATAGAAGGTGATACTATTCTCGATGCTACTGTTAATAATACTAATTCAGCAAGAAGAGTTGGTAGACAAATACTTCGTGCTAATAATTTAGAGAGTGGTACTGTAGTGAGTGAAGGACACATTAACATAACAGATTTAAGACCCGGTATGACTATTGATTATGGTGGTACTCAACATATTGTAACAGAAATTACTCATTATCCTATAGAGAAGAAAAGCGACATAGTATTACTTACTGTAGATACAGGTATAGAAGGTGTATTACAAGGCATCAATGAAACATTGGCTATGGAAGATAATCAAACTAACCCTTCTAATTTTATTCAAAACCTAAAAGAAAACATTGCTATGTTCGGAAGATTACAAATTAGAACTGTATTAAGATTTACAGAAAGGGGGGTTTCCACTACGGCATTCCTCATAGGAGGTGTTAAAGGAAATAACACAAGAGGGCAAATAGGGAAGAGTGGTTTACCTATAGGGATGAATAAATCTCAAGAAGTAGAAGGGGGGTACTAAATGGCAATATCTAATTTCATAAAAAAATCTTTAATCAGTTCCATCATGTCTCAAATAACTTCGGTAGTACTCGGTTTTGATGGTACACCTGCCACTAATGATGATGGTAGTGCTGGTAGACCTGCTATTACTTTAACACCTATAGTAACTCAAGTAGATGAAACTACTATACTCATTGAAGCAAGTCTACCTATTAGCGAAGCATTCACAGACACCATCAAAGAAGTAGTTGTGATGAGTCAAACAAGTACAGGTTTTTCAGCATTAGCAAGATATAATACTCGACCTATAGTTAAGACTACTCAAAATGAAGTAAAAATAGAAATCAGCATAGAGGTGATATAATGGTAGGGAATCAATTATCGGGACATACAAATCATAACATGACACTTAGTGGTACGGCGCAACCTGTAGATGGTTTGGCTGATGGTGACCATATTACTTCTCCTACTCTCACAAACCTCCTTGAAGGGGTACAAGGTAATGGTATCATATTAGAAGAAGATACGGCTTATTCCGCAGGTACAAGATACCAACCGGAAAACTTACCGGGTATATGCGAAAGAACAGGTGCAAATACATTCACCGTAGCAGGTGGTAATGTAATA
>TARA_R110001606_G_C15401307_1_pt1 | contig 10352 bp, 10 predicted proteins | sample TARA_R110001606 | Tara Oceans TARA_R110001606 (sample SAMEA4398315) | marine metagenome | biome: Polar Biome; feature: [SRF] surface water layer (ENVO:00010504); material: water (ENVO:00002006), including particulate matter (ENVO:01000060) such as... | depth 5 m
GTTAATAATATCTGTATGATTAGCACTTATTAAACTATCTTGTTTGGCTTCCATCGATGTCAAAGATGTTTCTATTTCTGTATTTTTTGCTAAAATAGCGTCTATAGCGTCATGGTCGTTGGTACTTAAATTGGCAGTCACCGTACCTGATATTGGTAAAGAACCTTCAGCACTTCTGACATCCACTTGTAGATGTCCATCAGCATCACACACTAGATGCCGTTCAGTAAGTGTACCATCTTTATGTTCATTAGCGGTTAATCCAATTCGACCAATCCTATTGACGCCTGTCGGTATTTGAGCCTCAGAAGCCGTTTTAATTTCGACTAAAGTTGCATTAGCGGTTCCTTGTAGTGTTTCAAGTCCATCAGTATTAACCTGGATAGCATCACCATCAATAGAGATAGCTGCCGTATTTGCTATAATAGTATCTAATTTAGTATTTGTTAATTGATGAACTGGTAAACTTAACTCTTGCTGTGCTTCAATATTATTTAATCCTGTTGCATTAATAACTAAATCATTATGTAAAATATCAAATTTTGAGTTGTGAAAATCGTTATTATCAGATAAATGGGCTAGTCCAGTCACATTAGAACTTATTAAGGCGTCTATTCTATTTCCTATATGGTCCTTGGTATTTACTTGATTAGTATGCTGTGATGATGTGAAACTATCTAATTTAGTATTTGTTGCGGTTATAAGTGTTTCTAACTGAAGTGTATTATTTTTAATAGATGTAAATAAATCAGAATGTTTATTTAAAAGTCTTGATGTGTCAACTTGATTTTTATGAACTATGCGATTTTGTTGATGCGGCGTTGAACTCATTATTATATAAAATATAAATATATAATTAATTAATAAAAATTTTATATTTAATTTGATTGATTTGAACCTCTAATGATTTCCATAAATACGGTGTTATCATCTCCTAACTGTTCATATTGACTGGCTAATTCTCCTTTAGAGTTTAAAATTCTAATTCTAAATTGGCTTAGTTCTATAGGTATATCCGATGTGTGTTGGTATGTTACGGAGCCTTCAGAATAAGCACTAGTATAGGCGTTTTGGTCATAGAATTTACTAATTATAGCCTTGATTTTATTATTTTGTTGTTGTTGCCCCTTTATATGAGTATGGTTTATTCCTGCATCGACTTCAATTTGATAATAACCAGATTCTTGAACCTCATTATCATTAAAAACAGGATTGCCTAAAATTGGTATATATTGACTTTCTATACTAATATTTCTATCAAGCGTTGAAGGGGCATCCTCCCAATTAAAAAAATCATCATCTGGTTTTCGCATGGTGCTGCCTAATCCAACTATATCTCCAGTAATATTTAAACCGTCAATAAGTGGGATGATAGGAACATAATAATCAATAGGTCCAGTTCCATCATTAATCGATATTGTATTATCTGGGGCAAATGTTGTTTTAACTAACATAGCAGGGTCAAATTTCATTTTATTAAACCAAAAGTCATATGGCTGTAAATCTTTAAAATAAATCCCAGTTGCTTTATTTGCCACCGTTCTAAAGTTTACATCATATCCGTCCTCATCTTCTTCAACATCGGTACAAGAAATGGTTATATTATTTGCGTTATTATCTAAAATAGAATTATGTATTTGAGTAATTTGAAAAAGATTATTATTAAATGATATATCTACGGTATTTGTTCCTACAAATTCATTAGCCATTTTTAAATGGTTAGGTGATGGAACTGCTGGGGCTAAACCTGTAACTTTATATACTATTTCCTTCCCATTATCTTTAGTAAAATTACAAAATTTATCATAATCTTTAACTATTGTTGAATCTGTTAAATTATTTTTTGCTAAATTGTCTGTTGTTGTTATAAAAGTATTTGATGAAAATACTTCCGATTCTGTTTGATGATTAGAACCACCAATTTTTTTATTAACATTACTTAATATAAGTGATAATTTGACCGCTAATTCTTCTGGTTGATATTTTTTGGCTGGTATTCTAAATTGTTGTATATATGTATTTGGCTTAAATACTCCCCCAGCACTTGTTACAGGAGAAGAATTAATATCAATCCTTGTATTAAGATGGTCCTGAGTTTGCATAGCCTTGAGATTTGCTATAACTTCTTTATTTGATGTTCCGCCTGTTCCTGTTGTTGGATTAGGTGGGGCAAACGTTGTATCAGGTAAAAACCCATATTGTCCCAACATTAAAAGTGGTAAAAGCGGCTTGCCGTCAGATGTTACTATATATTGAGCCTGATTTGCCGTGTTTATCTCCTGAAAAGGGTGTGCCCCATATTTTTTGCCTTTTCCGCTTAAATTCCCATTTTTTATAAATTGTATTTTAATTTTAGTAAATTCTCCAACCAAAGAACCAGGGGTCACATATTTAAAAAATCCCCTCCGATATTTTCCATCTCCTGAATCGACTTTATTATCTATTAATTGAATACTAAACCCTTCTAATTTAAAAACAGGCTCTGGATTTGGTCCTAAACCTGTTTGTTTAATACAATTAATATACTGATGACCATTTCCAGAACGTTCATTAGCGTTGCCCTGGTCAGGAAGATTTGGTGGGGTTACTACACCAGTCCCCGTTCCAGCTGGTATAAACTTCCTATTATTACATGGCTTTCCAGGAGCGACAGCATCCTTCGCTGCTGGACTTCCATTAGGTCCAGCAGCAACAGCTGGAACAATATCCGTGGGTGTGCTTCCCCATTCACATAGATAATAGCCATGTTCAACTCCTAACGTCATATAGTCTACTGTATCATTATCAGGCTCAACGTCAATTAATTGTGAATTCTGAACCACGGTATCTATAAAACAAGACCTCATTTGAATCATATCGCCTTTATATAAGGTGATGTTTTCTACGTTAGTTGTCCAATCTCCATTATATGCGGTGCTATTTTGCTCACTATGTTTGTTATTTTTTTCACTTAATTGTATAATTGTGTTTTGTTCCGCCATTTTGTTTATATAATTTATAAATATATAAAAAAAATGTAAAATAATCAAAGATGCTCTTAAGCGTAACTTACAAGAATTTTGCCGTTTTTAAGAGATATTTGCTTTCTAACTTCGCCATAAATTCTAATCATTAATGAATCATTTTGTGCTTTTAAATTATTAGAATCATCCATTCCAGCATCAGTTGGTCCGACTCTCTGATAATCTAATTCTAAGTTATTAACTCTTTTAGAACAAGCAAAAGCAATAAAATCTTGGGTTCCAACCTTAAAGGACGGAAATCGATTCCCTTGAAGGTCTGGAACACCGACTCTATTATTAGCAACTACGCCCTGTTTATCTAATCCCTGACTGCCAACATTTGCATAAGGAAGAATATTCACTTTGCCCCATGTATCGTGTAAAAGTTGGGCTTTTTGTCCAGGTTCTTCTAATGGATTTTGAAATACTGGTTTAGAATTAATATTAAAGTTTACTTTTTCTTTATATTGAACAAAAGAATTATAAACACCAAAACCTAAGGATTTTACACCGCCTGTTTCATAATTATGCTCTAATGGTAATGTTTGTTTAATCATTAACATACGGCTAACTGTTTTATTATCAAAACCATTTAATTTTTGAATAACGTGTTGCGTATCTCCTGCTGTAACCGCTGGAATTATTATCTGGTCAACCTCCATAGTATCCCATTCAAGCCCATCTAATTTAGCTGATGCGTCAATATCACTCTGGCTTAAAACTTCACTAACCATCAAAATAGGTTCACTTAAAGTTGATGCATTGGTTGTAATATCTTTTTGTAATTTATCATTATTATTATATTCAATAACAATTCTTAAATTTGGAAAGACAGAGTCAGTATTGATGATAACAAGTTCGTTTAATACTGGTAAAATTTCAGAAAGATATAAAACTCCTGCCGCTTCACTTTCCGCCGTGCTGGTTGCTGTTTGTTCTAAAATATCCCTTGCTCCAAAAGTCATGCCTTCGTCAAGTTCATATCCAAGTCCATTATGGGTTAATCGTTTTCTTAAATTAATATTATCTTTATTTGAATTATTTAAATTTTTAAAAGCCATTAAATAATTAGCAAATCTACAACTATCCAATTCTACACCAGCACTTAATAGTCTAATATGTTTTATTGCTCCATAAACTCCAGCTGATTGACTATAAAGACCTCCAACACTTGTAGCATTAAGTAATATTTTAAGGTCTGATAAATAAGCACGTCCATGAAGTCTAAATTCTGTTTTATTGGTGCTATGGTGTTCAGGGTCTAAATAAACTGTTTTTAATTGACTCATTTTATAATTATAAAAATATTAAAATATTCTTAAAATTTTAAAATTGTTTTATGCTAACTCTATATTCTTTAAAGCATCATCTGATTGTGAAAATATAAAAATAGTAATCGTGGGTCATTATTCATGTTGTTAAACAAGGATTTAATAGAAACACCGAATTTTTGCCCACTCAAGTCAATGACCTGTCCATCAAAATCAGTTCCTAAAATATATCCACGCTGTGCTGCTTGTTGATTAGGATTGCAAGAATTATTGTGAGCGTTTCCACCTGGGAAAGATTTCACACCTCTAGTTAAAGCGTCCTGTAAGTCATCTATTGTGTATGTAATATAGTTGGTTAAAGTATCCTGGAATGAAAAGTTAAGTTCATCAAGTTGAGGAAGTGACTCCAAAGCATAAGAATTATTAGTCAAACTATTCTCATTAGCCTGACTTACGGCTGTAATGGAACAAGCACTAACTGCCCTGGCAGGAACTCTAGCCTGGACGTTTGCCTGAGTGGAAATCATATTAGATTTGATAAAAGCGTATGAGTCCATCATCATTTTGCCTTGTTTGCCATCGTCTGGGATTGAAACATATGTTAATCTAATATTCTTTAAAGTATAGGTTGCTGTCCCATCTTGACAACTTTGACCAAAAAGAGCATGAGCAGCCCTAGCGAGATTGCAACTTATTCTTATTGAACCATTAGCATTAAAAGAATAATTATCAGATCCAGACACCATACGATTAAAGCACAGCATAGGTTTTATTGCAAAAGATGGATTTTGGTCATGAACTACTGTTGCATTGGCAGATAAAGTTCCGATTTTTTGAATATTTGTAAATCCATTAGCATCGGTTGCTCCTCGTAATTCTGCTAAAAGTGAAGCTTCACAAACATCTATTTCTGCCCTTGAAACTGCATCAGCCATAGAAACGAATCTAGGATAAGATGCTAAATTCTCTAATACTTGGGCTTTAGGTCCATTTGAAATCTCAGTCTGGAAAGACTCAAAGAATCCGTGGGCTCCTATTTTGTGGTCAATTTTTACATCTTCGGCGGCGGTTAATGCTGCCCCCTGGCTTTGCACCTCCACTTGACCACATATTCTAATTGAATTTGTCATCATTTTACGCCCATTAGCAACTAAATTAAAATCTATTGTATTAAATTCTGTAAATCCTATTCCTGAACTCAAATCATTTGATGCTTTAACGCTGTGGTAAATCAAGTCTGTCATTATATAATTAAAAAATAAATAAATTTTAATAAAAATTTTTATTTTTTAATTTGTATATATCTAATTCAAATACTTGCCATAACATGTTTAAATAAAGTGAGTTGACCGCCAAAAGTTTTAGTGTCTACAGGAACTATCTCTAATCCTAATTGCTGAGTTTGTCCAGATAATGGAACTGGTATCATAATAGTATTTGCTTTGTGTTGTGCACTGCTGCTTCCAGAAGAAAAATTGAACTCTAAAAATTGATTTAAATTAGATTGTTGTTTATGTCCTAAATTATTTAAAGTTTGGGCTATTAAATTTTTGTGGAGTTGTCCATGCATAGTTATAGGTCTATTACTTATGTCATCACCGTTAATAGTTACTCTATATTCTTTTACATCTTCTTGTCCAGCCGCTACAGTATATATGCCACCGCCCTTAACCATCGTAATCACAACAGCATCACAATTAGGGGGGATGCTATAATATCTTTGTAAAACCTGGTCTTGAGCCGCTGGAAAAGTATCTTCTTCTGCTATAAATCTGGTATATTCAAGTTTAGCAGGTGCTTTTGCTGCCATGCTTCTTTTACAAACTAACTCTATTTTATTAAGTTTTTTAGTCATAGTGGTTGTACCAGTTAAAGTCTGGCTAATCACTAATGGATTTGCAAGAGGTCCAACGATTGTTCCGCCAGCTACTGCTGCGGCGTATACTCCATCAAATTCTATAACCATTCTTCCTCTATTTGCTGGTATTGCAAACCCTTGCCCAGCCGTATACGGACCAACTGCTGAAACGCCATCATAAGGATATAATTTTAAAATTTTTGTTATTTGACTGGCAACAGCGTAAGTTGCGTCATCACATGAAATAGCAACTTTTTGATTTATCCAATATGGAATAGTTTCATTTCCATAAGTTGAATAAAAATTTTCAGATAAAGCTACTGATAAATCTACAGCCCCACCAGAGTCGTTGGTGTGTGGTTTTAATACTCCGTTGAAAGGATTAGTGGCAACTCCTAAAAATCTGGTTGTTTCCATAGGGTTGCCCTGTTGAGTCGCGGCTAATAAATCAAGGTTCATTCTCATAGCAAGTTTAGTATTTTGGTAAATTGATGTATCATACATAGTTTGATTTCCAACATTTAATATTTCTTTTAAAGGTATTCTAATTTCATGGTCACGCACTATTGAGCCAACTGGGTTAGTTGAATCACTCGAATTAACCAACTCACTATAAGGCTGCAGAGAAGCTCCTGACTGAATTTTACGTGAAGAAGGTATAATTATCCCATTGCTTGAACTCTCTAAAGATTGTTTAGTTCTTAAATTAGCATATTCATTTGCTCTAAGTTGGTCAACTCTATTAAGCACTTCAACTGGACCTTTACTACACATCATTTGAACATTTCGCACCAATACGGCTGTTGTTGGTGGTATTATAAAATCATTTGCCTGGGTTCTAGATGTCCCTGTATTAAGTTCATTAAAAAGTAACATGCTATTAAAAACTGATGTTGCATCACCAGAATTGCCAGTTGTTCCTAAAGCCGTTGGGTTATTGCCTGAAACGGTAACATTTACAGCGACATAAGATTGAGATAAATCGTATACGCCAGAATTAGAATCTAAGTTAAATGATACATTATTTTTTGTTCCACGCTGACCTTGAACTGGAAAATCGTTATTTGCCTCATTAGATTGTATTCGCACAATTGAATCCATTTTATAATTATAAAAATATAATTATAAACTGAAAATTTTAAGGTTTATATTTATCCTACTTTTTGAATATTTGAACTTTCGAAAGTTTGTGGAGGTAGGGGTGGTGTTACGAAACTATCTTTATGCGTTTTTCTAAGTCCACCAAAGATTAAAGAGCCTAAGCCTACAATTGCTGAAATGACATCAGAAATCGGATCCTCTGGTCCACCTCCGAGGGCTTCAATTTCACCAGCAGTTTTTAGACCTTTTCCTATAACACTTCCAGCTTCCTCGGCATCATCTCCTATTCCAGTTAGTCCTTTTAATCCTTTGGCGACCGCTTTTTTTCCTGCTGATAATAGGTCATCATCGGCTGAGGCGTCATCATCTCCTACAGGTGGTTTAGGCTCATCGGTTGGACCAGATTCTTCCGACTCTCCTGAAGGCGTATCCTCCTTAGGTGGGGTCGGTGGTTTTGGATCGTCCTCTTCTGTTGTTGCTGATTTTATTTTATCTGTTAAGTTCGTTAATTTATCTGATAAACTGGAAGCCCTTGTTACTAAGTCGTCAGATGCCGTTGCAGCTTCAGCCGCACCAGCTTCCCCCTCTTCGGCTGCGGTTGTTGCTACTTCGCCTTCTTTCAAAGATGCTTTAGCGGCGGTTTCCACATCATTTCCTGCCTGGTTTGCTGCGTCGTCTCCTTCGGCTTCTGGCTCTGGCTCAGTCCCTTCCCCTTTAGATTTAAATTTGTCCGCCTGGTCTGATATTTTTTTAGATAATTTTTTAAATCCTTTTTTAGCCAGTTTCTTCGCTAATTTTTGAAGAGCCTCCTTGCCTTCCCCTTTTCCTAAAGACGTTAACAATTCGTCAGATTCTTCAGAGCTAAATATATTCATTTTTTTTAATGCACTTTTAACAGTTGACATCCCAGCATTTTGCAAAAAAAACGTACCTGCCCCTTCAGTTACTGTCTTTTCAAATACTGCTTTATCGTTAACAATTTCATTATAAACAGGTGCTACAAAAGGCGTTCTAGCTCGTTGCTCAGTTTTTAAATAAGATTGTAATCCAGAATAATCCATTTTATAAATAATTAAATATATTAAATCTTTGATTATTTATAATGTCAAAATATTTAGAAGATGAACAATTCGAACACTTTATTAAAAAAAAAAAAGATTGTTCTAAATGTTGTAAATGCTGTACTTTAGTTGAAAAAAGATTAGATTACATGACCGAATTATTAGAACAACTTTTTATTAATAAAAAAAAATAATATCTATATATAATGAAATTGGGAAAGCCAGAAAAATCCACACGAAAAGATAAAAAATTAATGATTAAAATTTTAAAAGATGGTAAAGAAAAAATAATACATTTTGGAAGTTCTGACTATAAACAAAATTACTCTAAAGAAGCACGTAAAAATTATTTATCAAGGTCTAAAGGTATTAAAAATAAGAAAGGTGAGTTAACCTATTTAGACCCAACATCAGCTAACGCATTATCACGGAAATATTTGTGGAACGCCTAAGTATCGCATAAACTAGATAACCTTTCTTTAATTGTTCGCTCACAATCTAAGATGCCCTTTCTATATGCCTTTTTTTTTTCAACCTCTATTAAATTTTGTAACATCGATAACTCTAAACATAGCTCCCTATATGAATCAAGATCTAAAATGCCGTGAAATGAAACCCTTATTTTTTTTAATAGTTTATTTACTTTATCCATTATATACAATTATATATTTTAATTATATTGATTTAAAAACAAATTATTAACATTAATTATAATGGGTGGTCCAACTTGTAAATCTGAAGAAGAAAGAATTCAAAGGCGTCGTGCTTCGGCGTTGAAATCGTATCATAAGTGTAAAAATAAACCAGGTTATTTAGAATCAAGAAGAGTTATCAATCATAAAGCATCTAAAAAATATTATCATTTAAATAAAGAGAAATGCAAGTCTAGTGTTATAGAATGGCGTATAAAAAATATGGAGAAAGTTAAACAATATAATCAACGTGCTTACTATAAAAGAAAATATGGCAAGGAAGTTTTTTTTATTAAAATTTAAAATGGATTATTTCTTATTTAAATTCTAATTCTGTTATCATTTTTTTAGCAACATCAAAATATTTTTTTTCCATCTCAATGCCTATAAATTTTCGGTTCAATTTTTTTGCGGCAATTCCAGTTGAACCACATCCCATACAGCAATCTAAAATAGTGTCGTTTTCGTTTGAATATGTTTTTATTAAATATTCCATTAGTTCTACTGGTTTTTGTGTTGGATGCCCACCTTTTTTTCTTGGATTAGATATTTTTATTACTGATCTTGCATGTCTATATCCTTCATTATTTTTATGACTTTCTTTTTGTTTTCCGAATCCTTGTACCTTTTCTGTTACTTTTCTATTTATTTTATACGGTTCACCTAATGTTTTTTGTTCATTATAAGTTTTATTTTTATTATAAAAAATCAAAATATTTTCGTGTGATCTAAGTTGCATTTTATTTACATTTAACTGTCCAGAATTAACCGTTTTTTCCCAAATTAAATCATATTTAAATTTATTAATATTACTCATGATTAATTTAGCTACAAACTTTCCACTTGCAGTTAATATAACTATTCCATCTTTACATAACACTATTTCGAATAATTTCCACATTTTATCTAAATCAATTATAGTGTCCCATTTATTTAGAGAAACTCCATATGGAAGATCAGTTATTATACAATTAATGCTATTTTTTTTTAATTTTGCCATTTCAATTAAACAATCTCCATTTATTAATTGATAAGACATTTATAAATTATGATTATATTTTTTTTTAATTTTTTCAACACAGTAAAAGCATGTTTGACGATAATCACAGATTGTATATAATTTACAGACTTTACAGAACATATATATATTAATTGTTTTCTGTTTAAATAAAGATATTAATATGTTAATTTTAACACATTAATATATTAATAGGTTTTAGTCTAAATGAGTAAAAAGAGTAAAACATACAAAAATACTCATTAGATAATCACTAACAATTATAATGATTTATAACAATAAATAATTTATAAACTTCATTAAGTTAATAAAATACTCACTCATCAAAAAAAAAATATATAAATAAAAA
>TARA_R110001606_G_scaffold168455_4_pt1 | contig 10352 bp, 22 predicted proteins | sample TARA_R110001606 | Tara Oceans TARA_R110001606 (sample SAMEA4398315) | marine metagenome | biome: Polar Biome; feature: [SRF] surface water layer (ENVO:00010504); material: water (ENVO:00002006), including particulate matter (ENVO:01000060) such as... | depth 5 m
TTTTTCGCTAAAAATTTTATCCCAATTATAGTATGCGGCTAATCCAATACCTCCAATAACTGCTATTCCCAATACCTCTGAAGTATCAACCATAAAAAACATAAATAGATACGACTATTTAAAAGGTTCTAAGGCATTGATTCCCAATCATTATGTATCATGCATTCAATACCCTGCTCCTTCGCAATTTTTAAAGTCATTTGCGTTCCACTCCCTTTATGTGATGGAAATGCAATAATAATGTCTGCATCTTCTACAATTTTGCAATTTCTTATGTATGCGGCTCCCTTACCATACCTATTCCAATTAGGTTGATGATTAATCATATTGATACCTCTATTCATCGCCCAAGTTATCGCTAATCTGTCAGCCCCTCTTGCCCCTCCCGAAACAACAGTATGAGGCAATCCATGTTTTTTAATAATGCCTACTAAAGATTCCTCCAATCTTGAATAGTCTGTAAATGTTCTTGCACCAATAATTCCTAATGTATATTCTTTATCCATATTAATCCCTTAGATTTATTAATCTGTGTTCTACCTATTTAAGGATGGCTATCTAACTCATAATTAAAAATAATTATGCAGGGTGTAGGATAATCAATACAACTTCTAATGAGTATGCCTCTATCCAAATTCCTTTCAGTTAATCCTTTATCTAATAGTTTTACCATTTCCGACAAGTTCTGCTCCAGTTCGCCATAACTTAATCCTATTGGGAAAAATTGTATAACATCATCATTCATCTCAGTAAATTTTTTGTGAACTTTAATATATCCATATTCGTTAAAGTCTATCATAGTATCAAACAATGCTATGGATACAAGTATATCAAGTTATGCTCTCAAGCATCTTCTTCTTCGCAACAGGGTGCAGGGCATTCAGCCTCAAAATAAAATCTTTCTTTCCAATTAGTGAAGAATGCTTCATAAAACAAATTACCGATAATGACGGCAAAAATCATTATGACAATCCAAAAGGCATAAGCATCTACACTATTTTTAGGCAACATAAAATCACAAGTCAGTAATATTCATTTTCGTATGAGTGGCAGATAATATTTCTAAAGGGTCATTCATAAAATGAGGTTCAAAAACATAATCCTTTCTTGAACCTCTTTTGACGACTTTACAAGTTTTTTTATCTTTCGCCTCTTTAATCTCTTTGGCACTTAGCCAACCTTTAATTTTTAATAAGGTCTGTGCCTTGTTTATTTGTGCATATAAATATATATCAAATTTTTCCTTTTGAATCCACATAACTTCACTAAATGTTGTTTTTAAATCCACCGTTTTATTATTTATTTTGAAATCGGGTTTATCCCATCCTTGTTTAGTATATTGATACCATACATAATCCAAACCCTTAGTTTTTAAATAATCATCAAAAACCATTTCGCCTAACAAACCAATATAATTGGTATCACAATTAAACTTATTGTGAGTTTTTTGAGCATCAAATCTTTTTTGTTCAGCCTTAGCAGTTACTATTTGTTCAGGCCTTATTTCAATTCTTATTTCTTGATTCAACAAGACACCACCAATAAATCTAACAATTCATCCATTGACCTCATTTTACTATCATCCTTCAACCAAATATTAGGGCAAATAGTATGAATAAATTCTCCATATTCTTTTACTTCCCAACAATAATTCCAACCCTTCAACTCTACTTGAGAATTTTCAATATCACCAGTAGTTACTGCCCAAACTGCAATAGCATCATTTTTAATATATTTTTCCAATTGTCTTGGAGGTATGCACCTTTTAAACTTATCCCAGTGTATTGGTCTTAACCCCTTTATTTCTAATCCCTTTGCAAATATTTCTATATCTCCATTTGGGTTGGGATTTAAATAGTCTTCATAATGGCAAATAATATTTACACCCCCGATAGATTCCTTTAGCCATCTCTTAGTTGCTACTTCTGATTTAAAACCTACTAAATTACTGCTAACTTTATTGTGATTATAAGAGCCTGAACCCTTATCCCCCTTTTTCCCATAATGTGCAACTATTTTTTCTGCATACTCTAAGCACCAATCTAAATCATTAGCGTCTAAGTTTATAAATTTTGAAATCATAATCTACACCTGTTTATTGACCTATATAAGGTTTCATTCAAAGAAAACCCATCTACCGAGGTCGGCTTCAATAAATCCTTCATCAATGTGGGTTAAAAATTCATAAAGTTCATCAAAAGAATCAAACATAAAATTAAAATCCATAATTCCAAATAACCAATTAGGGGCTTTTTCCTTGCCACCCTCAATAACTACTAATGTAGGCTTCCTTTGATTTAAACTATTTATCAATTCATGAATAGTTCCAAACATCCCAATTTGGGGGTTTAAATAAACTACTACGAAATCTGAAACATCAACCATTCTTAGGTCTACATGGACAATTTCCTTCATCCTCTTAGTCAATTCAAAAAACCTTCCTGAAGATTTTAAACTCATCATTTTAGTTTTTTCTTCATCAATCTCTTTGTATGCTTGATAAGAGATGGGTTTATTACAAGGGTTAAAAACATATGCATTTTTATTTTCTAACCATTTCTCAGCATCTTCTCTCCAACCTTTTCCATCATCTTTTGCGTGGTCAATAGGGCCAGCAAGATAACACCTCAATCCATTTAATTTATTCATTTTCTTCACCTTATTTTTCTTATTGCTTTCAACAATTATTTCATCAATAACTTCAATGTCTTTATTTTCGGCCATCATTCTATAATTGATATAACACCCTTATAACCTTTAGCCTATCTATTTGTTTCTTGAATCTTTTTAAAATGCTTAATTCTTTTTAACGAAATCCAAAACGATTCTTCATCTAATTCAATACCTGTAAATTGAAAACCAAGATTTACACAAGCACAACCTGTTGAGCCTGAACCCATGAATGGGTCCAAAACCCTACCATTCGGAGGAGTAATTAATCTAACTAAATATTCCATTAATTTAATAGGTTTAACTGTTGGGTGAGTGTTAGCCTCAATTCCAGCATTCTTTTCTTTCTTAGATGCCTTAGCACAGTAAAAAAATCTTGATGCACCGCCGCCATCTCCGCTTTGCTCATCAAGTATCTGCCCTGCAACCTCATCTAAAATCACATTCGCAGGGAATCTGCCATTAGGTGCTTCTTGAGTTTGTTGTTTTTCTGCGTTCTTACTTCCATACGAGTCACCACTATTGTTTTTGGTTCTAAGAGGGTATGACCTACTACTCGGCCATGACTCAACTGTATCACCTATTCTGCAATCGTCAATATTAATTCCACCTGTTCCATGCAATAATACATTATTTGCAATAGTTTTTTCTGACAATGGTTTTCTTGCGAGAACAATTGGTTCATAGGCGGGCTTAAGGGCGGTTCCCCAACCATCCCATTGTTTCGCTGAGGGGGTGGCGGATTCAGTTATTGAACCATCTCCACTATGAGGCTCACCAACCATAGAATTAGTGTGTTTCATAGACCTATGGTTTTTATTTTGCCCAATAACCTTTCTTGTAGCACCTAATTTCTTATCAATCGCTTTAGAAATATTTAGACCTTTAGGGAAGCCAGAACCATATACCCACATTAAACAATCTCTTATTTCAAAACCGGCATCTTCTATAGCAACCATCATCCTATGATGAGTCCTTGTCGCACCAAAAGCCAACAAATGACCCCCCGGTTTAAGAACTCTAAGTGCCTCTTTCCAAACTTCTACATCATAAGCAATTCCTAAAGAATCCCATTTTTTACCCATAAATCCTAATTCATAGGGGGGGTCTGTGATGATTGAATCAAATGTATTTGATTCTATTTCTTTCATTTTTTCTTTACAATCGCCTAATTTTAATTCCATCTCAAAATCTCCTGTGTTGCTTTCCACACATCATAATATGATTTATCAAATACCTATATAACCATTATCCTATACTAAATCAAATACTTTACAAGCAATAATTGTAGATAATAAGACATTTACCAATCCAAAAATGGTTCTAAAAAATGACATTGTGTGATTATATTTGTCAAAATACAATTCAGATTTAGTCCTAATATTAAATAATTCATGATGATTCTCACATTCGGTCTTATCTATCTTCAAAATTACTCCTCCTCTAAAATCAACTGATAATGCTTCATATATTTTGACGAAACTCTATGATAATCAAATTTTTCATTGGCGATTTCATAAACAATTATATTATCTGTTCCATCAATAACATTATCTATGCTAATTATGGTATAATTCTTGTCTGTGTGTATATTTCTTACCCTATCTCCAACTTTCATTTCAATCACTCCTATCAATTGTTTTATGGTGTGCGTCTTTCCCAATCAAATATATCGCTATGAAAAATATTAGTGCGTGAAATGTAGTCAAAGTTAAAGTAGCCCATGCCTTTTCATAATATGCAGAACCTATTTCTAAAATGTGTAATACTCCATCAAATGCAAGGAAAAACTGCACCAACCTTGTTATTCTTGATTTAAAGTCTATGCTACCTCTAATTTTTTTAATCATCTCATCACCTCAATATTTTCTTTTTTCTATACTACATAACTTACAAATTGATGTTGCAAATTGGTAATCTCCCATCTTTTCCCATTCATGATTACATAGGTATTGTAATTTATGCTCTATAATTGATGATGCCTTCATTAATTTTAATTGTTCTAAAACTAATGCCTTCATTTCCACCTCTAAACACTTAATTTTACCTTTTATCACCTTAGAGGCATCAATAACATCCTCCACACAATATTTAGACATCATAAACATCTCCATTTTGAGATATTTTTTCATCTTCATAAGGGCTTGCCAATCTTCTATAAACTTCTAATTTGCAACATTCCAAAGAGCCAATTATTGCGTTTAAAGTTTGATACCTCATCCCTTGTCTTTGCAATGTTTTTTGAATTATGGTGCTTATAATGTAGTTCAAATCGCCAACAGGATATAACCCACTGGTTCCTTTTAAGTTTAATTGATTTACTATTTCAATAATAGCGGATTCATATTTATATCTATTTTCAGGTTCAATATATGGCATCGTATCACCTCAAGGATTAAAATATTCTCTTTCCTTTAAAAAAATAGGCTCATATGGACTTCCTCTTTTCTTAGGGAGGTTATATTCAAAGGGCTTAGGTTCTTTTTTTGAAGTTTCATATTTCAAATCCAATACAAATGAAATTTCTCTAACTAATTTAGTCAATTCTGCAATTTCTTGTTTTAATTCAAGAAACATCTCCCTATCTAACTTATTCATATTTATCACCTGTTTTAATACCTATATAAGTTATTGCATTTTACCTTTTAGGCTGATACCCAATTAGAGATTGATATTCATACACCCTTTTAGCACCACAACAAAAACATGATTGACTTTCTGTTATTTGCCTGTATCTATAATGTTGTTGAAATGAAATCTGTTCATATTTTTTCCATTGGTGTTTTAAAGAAGGAGATAAACTGCATTCAACATTATTTTGATTAATTGATTCTATCATTTTATTCCCGCACCTCCTACAACTCCAAATTTGCTTTACAACTCCCTCACCAATTGGATTGGATGAGGAATGTTTAAAAATGCAACTTCTATTTGTTTTAGACCTTGGACAAATATCTTCACTAAACTTTAAACTCATATTTAGACCTCATAAGACATACTATATTAATGCTTGGTTAGGCTATTTTTCTTGCCACATCATCATTAGCATGAAAAGATATAACTTTAAATTCTCTATTTTGAATATTGTATAGAGTTAAAAACCCCTTCATTGAAGAATAACCTAACATTTGCATAAAATCTGTTTGACCTTGCATAGTTGATGAAACAACCAGTGGGACTCCATTATACCATTCAGTTGCGTGAGAATGGGTGTGACCTGTAACAAAAATGTCAGGAGGAGTTCTAATAACCATTTGGTCATGTTCTTCAGGAGATAGTGCATTTCTCTCACCCCATATTGGGGCTAAATGCCTTTTCTTTAACATATGCTTCATTCCAACTACAGAATCTTCATAAGATACCTCTTCAATTCTTGGAATGATATCATCCATACCTTTCCCATGATATGAAAGCATATCAATACCATTCAAATTAACTCTACAAGGATTTCCCACATGAATTGCTGAATTGAATTTTTGTTGAATTGCGTGTTCTAAAACGGGTTGTGGTTCTGCGGGTCTTACTGCGTCATGATTGCCGGGCAATATGATGGGAGTTATGTGATTGGGCAATTCATCTAATTTATTTGCACAAAATTGATATTGCTCATATACATTAGATATGGATAAATTTTTATCTTGTCCGGGATAAACACCTGCCCCATCAACAGTATCGCCACTTAATACCAAATATTTAATATTTTTAGCCAGTTCGTTTGTGTTCAACCACCTCATCATTTTATCCCATGTTTCTTCAAGGAAATATTTTGACCCCATGTGAACATCGCTAATAAATGCAATAGAGATTGGGTCAAAATCCTTCCCACCTTTATTTTGATGATTAAGCAATACATCAACATATTGCACCTCATCTACCCAAAACATATTGGGGTTGTTTTTATCAAACCTGCCTACAATCCCTATTACATCATCATTCATTAATGAATCCACTGAAGGGTCTTCCTTCCTAATAAAAACATCCATTACACCACTATTATCTTCTAAAGTCACCATTTTCCCTCCTGATTTAGTCCTTCTTGAAGACTCTACAATGCCAACGGTCTTATAGGTTTTATTTTTAAAACCGCTTCTTTTTCTCTCATCTACCAAATCTTTTATTACTCCAGTAGATTTAAAACCTGCTTGCATAGATAATAGTTCAGCCACCTTTTCAAATCTGTCGTGGAATAAATCTGCGATACTGCCTATAGAACCAATATTGGTAGACTCACCAACAGGATTATTTTTAATTATTTCATCAGGATAGTCACTGGCCTTACTTGACCAAGAATTATCTGTTCCAAAATTAAACTTCTTATAACTCATATTGCTTAATTATTGAATTACCTATATAAGGGTGTAGTATCATTTTTTCACTACTCCAAAATACATGTCACATGAATTACAAATAAGAGTTTTTGAATCTACATCACATTGCCTTTTACAAGGACCTCCATACTGTTCAATTACTATTGAATGTTCCATTTAAAAAACCTCCGCATTGAAATCAAATCTTCTTTCCCACTCAATATCATTCCAAACTTCTTGGTGAATTTTGGATGGTTTAATTCTTGGTTTAATACTCGCCATCAAAGATTTATACCCTTTGAAAGGTAATGAAACATCAGGCCATTGAGCAGTTGTATCTGAATGGCCTTTATACAAATAAGGAGTTTTAGCAACATCATAATCAAGATAATCTTTTAAAATATAATATACTGCTTCTTTTAATAAAGTATTGGGTCTATCTGCATAGGCCGCAGACATCGGATAAATATTAGGGTCTACGCCAACAACTACTTTACCCTCAGGAGTGACACCCCACCTAATATTTAGCCTCCCCAACCAATATCCACCACTATTGCTAAAATAGATGGTAGAATTCATTAATGCTATATCGTGAAATGGACCTAACCAAGCACCATTATCTATGTGTTCACAGGAATATCCTGTCCTCCCTGTAGTTCTCGCAAGAATATGTGCTGGCTCATTAGAAAATTGTAAAAAATATTGCTTACCATTTGTAAATAAAACTTCATATATTCCATTAATTTTATTAAAAATCTGCCCTTGAAAGTTTTTATCATAGGACTTAACCATCCTATAATTCAAAGAAGATTGCAAAACCTTTTTTTGTGCCTCATTCATTTTATATCCTGTTTTCCTTTCAAAATCAACCACCACACTATCAGACCACTGTAAAGGGTCTTTGAATGCAAAACAAGGGTCTTGCGAATTAGTAACCTTTTTTACAAAAGATATATTATCCATATTTATCCCACAAAGGTATTGCTATTTAAAGATTGGGTTAAAAATTAATTGATGCCAATTCATCTTTGAACATATTTTCAGCCTCTATAGCCTCATCAAAATCCTTAGAACCTGTTATGACGCACTTACCGCTTGAAAAGATTAAAAATACTACTTTAGGATTTTCAGCCCTGTAAATCAAACCGGGAAATTGCTCAGGCTCATACTCGGTCTTATCAAAGGGGAGATAAAGCATTAGCCTTGAAAGATTTAGTTTGTTTTTACCAATTAAGTGTGAATAATCAGCAGTAACTACTAAATTGTGTAAGTTAGTTTCACAATCATCTACCCCATAAAGTTCAAAATCATTATCTTCTAAGTCCTTCCTTAATTTAGAAAATGCAATTTCAATATCTTCAAAGGTCTTAGCCCCTGTTGCTACTGCCTTTCCAGACCTAAATAACAAAACACAAACCTTAGGCTCTAAAGTCCTATATACCATACCGGGAAATTGCTCTTGTTCATAATCAATATCTAAGACATATGCAATTTCATTTATGTCTAAACTATGTGCAATTCTTTGACTGGCTACAATATTTACTATTTTTGGCATATATATCAATCCTGTATAACACCTATTTAAGCATTAGCACCACAAGTAGGGCAAATTACTTCAATAATGGGGCAAGGAGTTTTACAAGACTTACATCTAATCAGCCCTTGTATTCTCAACAACTCTACATCGTCAAAAGTTACATCTATTTGCCTCTTTTTGTTATTATTTCTCTTGACCTTATTATAAGGTTTTCTATTATCTTCTGCTCTATTCAAAACAATCCCTTCTTTTACTATCTCTTTTACTAAACTATATTATTTTTTTTACAAATAAATATATCTCATTTTTTATAGTTGATTACTTATTTTATACAGAATCTACTGTAAAAAATTTATCCATCATCATTGTAAAAAGTGTTTGCTCATCTATTACAAGAGATTCAGATAGATACCATACTAATTCGTCAATACTTTCAACAGGTTCTTCCCACTTACAATTACTACATTTTACAGAAAAACTATAAAAAGAAGGTATAGTTACATAAAATTCACCATTATTAGTTTCACAACCCTCACATATAAAATTGCCACCTATTCTCATCCTTCAACACCTACCTCAATAACTATTGGAAAATCACTATTCAAACTATTAAAATTAGCCTTATCCTTAGATATTTTTTTACTTAACTCGGAGATTTTTTCAGTTGATATGTCTTCAATGATATTGGTTTCTTCTACCCATCTGGGGGCGAGAGTTAATTTCATATCACAAGTCCCAACACTATTATCCATCCACACCATAAGTTTCCTTAATGGGACAAATATTGGTGAGGTTACTTTACTCAAAAACTTTCTAAATGTCATTTAAACTCCTCACTCCTCTTCAAAATATTTATCAAGAGTAGTTAATGTATGTGAATTATCTAATTCATAATCTATACCATACAAATAATCCTTATCTTTTTTAAAAGTGGATAAATGATTAATAATTTTATCAGTAATCTCTACTTGACTTTTAAAGACTAAATCAAAATATTTAAAAATCCAACCACAAACGAATAGGGTGATAAGACAATTAATTAGAATTATCCAATAACTTTCTATCACTCTTCCACATCCATCTTAATTAACTCTTGTTGAATTGGTATATGTTCATTAGGTAAAACGAATTGCCCAAAGGAGTATATCAACACCATCCCTATGAGTCCTACCAGTCCCTCGCTAATCATTCTTCCTCAACTCCTTCTCCGATTTCAATCATATCCATATCGCTATCGGCCAATTCTTTTTCAGCGTCTTGAAATTCCTTAATTTCATCGGCCATTAAAGCCATTTGTTTTTTAGAGGGTTTCTTAGTCCTCATAACTCTCATTGATTTAAGCATATCTTTAGTTTCCATTATTTGGGACTTTGCTGGTGCAACCCACAAAGTTCCATCTGTATTGAGCCTAACTCTTTGGATAGGTGTGATAATATCTCCACTATCTTTATCGTAAATGGTGCATTCTCTACACAATCCTTTAAATCTTGTTTGAGATTCACACTCCATACATTTCCACATAGTAATCCCTCTCAAATGTCTTCCCCCTTGATTACATGATTAATAAATTGGTTAAGTGTCATATCTACCAAATTATTATATTCTCCGAATTTACCCTCTTCGGCAACTGAAATTTGAGTTCCCTTGGCATCTTTGAGGTGTTCTATGAAGTGAGTCAAAATCGGTGGGAAATATTCTCCATCAGTTTCAAACTTAAACATACAAGTAGTAGCCGCATCAAAAAATGTATATTGCACCACTTCTTCATGTGACCCTTCAAGCACATATATGATATCATCTTCTACCTTGCAATTGTGGCTATTAAACCAATTTACAAT
>TARA_R110001606_G_scaffold1687_6_pt1 | contig 10350 bp, 8 predicted proteins | sample TARA_R110001606 | Tara Oceans TARA_R110001606 (sample SAMEA4398315) | marine metagenome | biome: Polar Biome; feature: [SRF] surface water layer (ENVO:00010504); material: water (ENVO:00002006), including particulate matter (ENVO:01000060) such as... | depth 5 m
AATGATTTTTGCAGGGTATAAAATAGAAGTATTCGCCACTTTACTATTCTTGATCGTCGGAGTAAAACTGGCTACAAAAGTTTTTACCAGCCAATGGCGTAGCCACTGTCAGTTGCCAATCATAAAACACTCCTTATTGGTGATTAGCCTACTGTGCTTAACCGTTCTAGGTGCACGTAACTCACTAGGTCATCGACCGTTAAACCCTGCAATGGTGGCATTTTCAACCGATCATTTACTTAATGATCTTAGCCTTAACTCATTGTATAGCGTGGCCTTTGCAATTAAACAACTCGGTAACGAAAAATCAAGCCAAGACTTTTATGGTGCAATACCAGAAGAGGAATTATTAGCCTTAGTGCGCGCGAGTATGCAAAATGAACAAGCTGTTTTTAACGATGCCAGCGCTCCAACCAAAACCTTTCATCAAGCGGCGTATCAAGGGAAACCCAAAAATCTAGTCATCATTTTACAAGAAAGTTTAGGTGCTCGCTATGTAGGTACTTTAGGCGGTTTACCTTTAACTCCTAATATAGATAAGCTCTATCAGCAAGGTTGGGGGTTTGATAATTTATACGCCACAGGCACACGCTCAGTACGTGGTATAGAAGCTGTTATCACTGGCTTTACCCCGACGCCTTCTCGCGCAGTAGTAAAGCTTGATAAATCGCAACGTGATTTTTTTACCATTGCTGACTTTTTAAGTAAACAAAATTACCACACCCAATTTATTTACGGTGGTGAAAGTCACTTTGATAATATGCAAAGCTTCTTTTTGGGTAATGGCTTTCAACACATTGTAGATAGTAATGACTTTGCCAATATTGATTTTAATGGCTCATGGGGCGCCTCTGATGAAGATCTCTTTAACCAAGCAGATATTGAACTGACTAAGTTACAACAACAAGGTAAACCTTTTTTTAGCTTGGTATTTTCCAGCTCTAATCACAGCCCTTATGAGTTTCCAGATAATAAAATCACCTTATACGATAAGCAAAAACAAACTCGCAATAATGCGGCAAAATATGCCGATTATGCATTAGGCACCTTTATCGAAAAAGCAAAGCAATCAAGTTACTGGGACGATACCGTCTTTATAGTGATTGCCGATCATGATTCGCGCGTATCGGGCGCAAGTTTAGTGCCGATTGAGCACTTTCGTATTCCTGCGGTTATTTTTGGCAAGGGTATCAATGCCAAGCGTGACCATCAGCTTGCCAGCCAACTTGATATTCCGACAACATTATTATCCTTAATTGGAGCCAGTGGTGAACATCCGATGATAGGTCGCGATCTTGCGCAGCCAATCGCTGATAACAAACAACGCGCAATGATGCAATACGATAAAAACTTTGCCTACATAACCGGTAATAGTGGTCAAGGTAATAAGGTCGTAATTTTACAACCACAAAAACCAGCAACCACTTATATATACACACAAGATAAATTAGTGCCCACCAGCAACGACCCACAATTGGTGAAAAAAGCACTGGCACATGCCAATTTAGGTAACTTAGCCTATCAAAATGGTTGGTATCATTAACGCACTGATGCCTTGCTAAAGCAGCAAGGCAAACCGTGTTATTTAATTAAGTTAAGATCATGAAAATACTCGTAATCGAAGATTCTGAACCGCTTAGGCGCAGCCTAGACGTAGGCCTTAATAATCTCGGTTTTACCGTGGACGGTACCGGTGATGGTTCACAAGGTTTAAGCATGGCACTGTGTGGCGACTATGATTTAATCATTCTCGACTTAATGCTACCAAGTGTTGATGGCATGAGTATTCTCAAAGCACTACGTAGCAGCTCGAGTCAAGCTCGGGTATTAATTCTATCCGCTCGCTCTGAAGCACAAGACAAAATAAACGGCTTAATGAAAGGTGCTGATGATTATCTAACGAAACCGTTTTCGTTTGAAGAATTACATGCCAGAGTACTGGCGTTGTCTCGGCGAGGCCAATTACAAAACCAGCAAAACACACTCTGTGTAGGTGAATGCGTGTTAGATTTGAGCTTAAAAACACTGCATTATCAGCAGCACCCCATAAACCTTACTCGCAACGAATATAAAATCATTGAGTGCTTATTTAGTGCCAAAGAACGGGTGTTAGGCCTTGAGATGATCAGCGAAGCCGTGGTCGGCCAATTTGATATGCTGTCAAAAAATGCCCTAGAAGCACATATTTCAGCGATCCGCAAAAAAGTACGACTACTAGGCGGCGAACTACCAATTAAGAATAAACGTGGATTTGGTTATGTCGCTTCTCAAAACTGAGTTGCCAAAAACTAAACGTCACTCTATCAAGCGTAAACTCGTCAATAATATTAGTGCCGTACTGTCGATTATTCTGGTTACTATTTTTTTAACTGTCGATTTGAGCGTTGATTCTTGGGTTGAAAACCAATTTCATCAATCGTTAACTAATAAATCTAATTATTTAAAAACCTTAGTAAAAGATCATAATGGCAAACTAGAGTTTGATTTTGCTGGCGAATTTATGTCTGAATATGAGCAGGCTAATGCCAGCGAATTTTATCAGCTATGGCACGAACAACAGACGTTTGAAAAATCAGATTCATTGCAACTATATCAAAATATTGATTTACCCAATTTCGCTATCCCCATTAACGAATTTAAAATTATTGATTACACTTTGCCTAACGGTGAGGAGGGTCGCGCCATGATCAGCCACTTCATTGCCCAGCAAGAAGACGAAGCAGCACGCGGCAGCGGTCATTTTAAGACCATGGTTTTAACTATCGCAGCCCCTATTTCATCATTAAATAAAGTATTGCTGATCATTGATGTGGTTTTTATTCTGACCTGCATTATCGCAGTTTTTGGAATACGTTATTTAGTCACTCGAATCGTTAATCGTGGCCTCTTTCCACTGAACAACTTAAATGAACAAATAAAATCACTCGATATCACTGGCGCCTCACAAACTATCAAAAGTGACTTTCAGGTAGAGGAAATTGAACCTATTCGTAATGAGCTGAATAAATTTATTACCACCAATCAACAGCTCTATCAAAATGAAAAACGCCTAACCAGCGACATCGCCCATGAATTGAAAACGCCAATTTCTGAGCTGATCAGCTTGTCAGAAGTGGCACTGCGCTACCCTGATGATGAGCGTATTAGCGCCACATATACCAGCGATATATTGGCTATATCTCAGCGTATGAAAACCATCGTCAATAACTTGCTGCTATTACAGCGCGCTGGTAGTAGCGCTGTAGAGCTCAATTTAGAAAGCGTTAATTTAAGTGACTTTATTACGCAATTAAGCAATGAACTGCAGTTTAAACATGCCGATATTAAGCAGCGCTTACTGCTAAATGTTGCAACTGAGCTGATGATCACCGCTGATCGATTTTGCCTGCATACCATTTTATCTAACTTGCTCGATAACGCATTGTTTTATGGGCTTAGCACCCAACCTATCAACTTACAGGTCGAACAAACTGAATATCACACCAAAATCACGCTATGTAACGCTTTAGCTAAGCCTTTAAGTGAACAACAACTAGAGGCTATTTTTGCCCCCCTTTACCAGCTTGATAGCTCACGAACGAATAACCAACGCCACGGCTTGGGACTAGCGATAGTGAACAGTTTATGTAATCTCAATAACTTTACCATCAGCGCAAAAAACAAGCCAAACTCTCGCTTAGCATTAATTTTAACGTTACCCAATTAAGCGTATTGGTTTAATATGGATATATACCCAACCAATAAGGACAATTATGAACCTCACTCAGCGTATTAGCAGTTACTTTATTTTATCCCTTTTACTGTGTATTAGTTTTGCTAGCCACAGTGAACCTGGGTTGTGGCAATTAGAAAAAAATGGTGTTAAATCATATTTGTTTGGCACTGTGCATGTCGGTGATGCCACCATGAAAGGACTACCTAAAAAAGTAACCGACGCGCTTGATGCCAGTGATAAAGTAATTGTTGAAGTCAATGTTAGTGCAATTAGCCCGATGGAAATGCAGCGCCGCTCAATGCCTTTTATGATGCTAAAAAATGGCAAAACACTGCAAACTGAGCTTTCGGAACAAAACTATAAGAAGCTTGACCAATACTTCAGCAACAAATCAATTGATATTGCGATGTTTAACAATATGGCGCCATGGGCCGTAATGGTTACTATGTTGCAAATCGAATTTCAAAATATTGGTTTTTCCGATCAATATGGCATTGATAAGCAAGTACTTGCCTATACAAAAACCAACAATATACCAGTTGGCGAATTAGAAACTCTCGAATATCAAATGGAGATGTTTAATAATCTATCGTTGTTAAGTAACGAAATGATTGAAGAAACGTTTGAACAGCTTGCCGACGTTGAAACCTACTTTATTAGCTTAGTTAATGCATGGAAAAATGGTGATATGGCGACCTTAACTAAGTATTACAATGAAAGCTTTGACGACAGCAACTACGGTGAGATCAGCGAACAAGTAATGCTGATTGAACGTAACAATAATTGGGTAAGAGAGCTCACGCCTCGCATCGGTAAAGAAAAACTATTTATCGCCGTAGGCGCCCTGCATTTGCCAGAACAACACGGTTTGTTAAAGCAATTTCAAGATCAGGGATTTAGCGTAACTCGCTTATAAATAGAGAGATACTCAATTTATTTTTGCTGCTTGTTAAGTATTAGTAAATATAACTTCCTTAGCAGATAGACAGGTCTTTCTGCTAAGGTTGTGTAGCTGATATCTGACCTTACTATTTGGTTGATAAATGTAGGAACATTTTTTTCATTTCTGAATTCAACATGTCGCAATCATGCACTTATTCAAAATGGGTAAGGCTTTTATTTGAATACATAGATAAGTTGAGGCTGATGATGATGTAACTGTTAATCTTGTCATCACGCTATTGATAAATACTCCCCTTTAAACATTAGGTCGGTTAAGATGATGTTGGATTATAGTAGCAGCAAACTAAATACTTTAAATAATGCGATATACTTTTTTAGATTTTGAATTCGACAGTAACAACTTAATACTCAGCAAAAATGGCGACGATATTGATATTCGTCCTAATGAAGCTAAGCTATTGGCGTTACTGCTTTCTGATTCCACACAAGTTTTTAGTAAAGATGCTATTTTAACTAAGGTTTGGCACGATAAAGGGTGTCTGAACAGGCTGTATTTCAAAATATTAGCCATCTAAGAGCTGTTTTTGGTAATAGCGCGATTAAAACTTTCCCTAAGCGAGGTTATCAATGGCAATTGAATACAAGCCAAATACAAACAGCAGTAATAACTGAGCCTCGATCTGTAAACATTACGACTACTACAATTAAAGCTAAGCCAATAGCAACTATGCCATTGACACAAAAAATCGGTGCTAACGCAACGTCTGACATAAACTCAAGCGATATATTTAAAGTTGGCCCTACAGAAAAAAAGCCTATGGGATTTTATGCTTTGCTCACAAGTTTACTGGTTGTTTTCGCCACAGCAATCTTAATCCTATTCCCACATAGTTCTGATAAAGTCGCCGCACCTGCTGCAATTAGCATTGCTTATATACCTTTTACTCAAAGCCTTAGTAACAACACTATAAAGCTCGCTGATGATGAATTTTTTGATTTTACAGAACTACCCCAACTAAGCCCTTTGCACTTTGAAACATCGATTGAGAGTGAATATCCAAAGCTTGCTGATAAGCATCCACTGATACTAACCGCCAACGTACGTACCTATAATTCACTCACCTATCTAGATTTTATCTTGAAAGGTCCTATTACGGACTGGCGCGGACAATTAACAGGTTCTTCCAATCAAGCAGTGATAAGCAAGCTAAAACAGCACTTATCACAAGATTACATTTATGACTTATTAATGTCACCACAGTCACTTGAAATCAGACTGGCTAAGTTATCTATCGCCCATAAAAGCAAACCTAACGACTTTATTAACTTAGGCAAGTTGGCGATGCTTTATATTCAAATGGAAGAGTTTGAAAAAGCCATGGTAATGGCTGATAAACTTGCTAATTTTGCTATTGAAGCACAAAACACACAACAATTAGGTAACGCCCTATTACTACAAAGTGAAATTTTAACAAGAAAAGAATTGTTTGAGCTCAGTTCAGAAAAACTCGCCAGCGCAATTTCTCAATTCAAAAAGATTAATGATGCTAAGCGCCTAGCAGATGCCTGGTTTGCTCAATCTTGGTTAGATCACCAAAATAAAAACTACAATGCGGTGAAAGCAAGTTTGCTCAAATCCGCGCAATTATCACTGCAGGTTAACGATATACTGCGTGAATTAGATGCTCTCACTTACCTTTCAGTTTTAGCTTATAAAAATAAGCAAGCAACAGACCAATACCTTTATTTACAACAAGCTGAACGTAAAATGAAAGCGTATAACTTGCCACCATATCACTTTGCTAAAATCCCCTTTCATTATGCTATTTTTGCCCAAACGCCAGCAGACAAAGAACCTCATTTTAAACAAGTACTCGACTTTACCAAATTAACGCCTGACCACTGGGTTGCGCAAAGTAGCCGCAAGAGTTTGCTACAATATTACCTTGATGAAAATCGCTTGGCGGAAGCCAAGGCATTGATTGATAATTTATCTGTAACGACTACATCTATTGATAGTCCACAAAACTCTTATCTAAAAACTTTATTTGCCCAAGCCAGTAAACAAACAAAGGACTTTAATCGCTTAGCAAAACGCACCTTTGAACAAGCGCAACTTTCTGGTGACAGAAACCTGAGTTTGGATGTTGCGTTGTTATTATGTAGTGATAACAATGACTCTGAAAATTACGACTTCTATTCTCAATATATTACTGAGCATGCGGGTGAGAATTGGCGACGTTATAATAAAGATAAATTACTTACGCTTAATCTTTAAAAACGCTATTTAAAAATTTTTTTGCTCTTTTTTATCGAGCTAGTAAGGGTAGCAAGCATATTTCAAGAGCCACGCTAAAAAGCTACCCAAGTAGTTTTTGCTTTTTCTAACTAGGTATTAACTCGCTTTCAAGGATAACCAATTCAGTTTCCAATTATTGTCGCGAGATTTTAGGGTTAGTGTATTCTTACCTTGTTTCAACTTAACCAGAGAGCCTTGCTGAATTTGCCATTTATCGTAACCGCCGGTTTTAAGTACTGGGTTTTCAGCCAATTTTTTTTCATTACTATAGACGTCAAATCCTTTGGTATCTCGTTCGGCTGCAACACGATATTCAAGTTGGTAAAACCCTGCTTTGACGACATTAAGCTGATAAGTAATAACAGCGTTTTTACCTATAGCATCTGGCCCCGTTAAGACGCTACCAAAGCGCTCACCATCAGAGCTAAAAGAAATTACACTATCACTAAATTCGACTGCCCATTCAGCTTCTACTTTACCGGGAACACTTATCCAACCTGGTTCAATGGTTATCGGCTTACTGTAGTGACTTTGCAGATGCTGTTTAACAGCCACCACGGTATAGTCATATTTATGTTGCCCAATATTTTTATCTGTAAACGTTGTTTGAGTCAGGTTGCTTGCAAGTAACTTAAACATACCACCAGAAAGTAAATTGCGATAAACACGATAGCTATCGACATCACTGTCCTCACTTTTATCCCACGTTAGCGTTACCGAATCGTCTGTTTGCGTTAATACAACATTAGTCACTTGGGCTGGAATAGCAGGCTGATTATCTCGGCGCTTTTGCTCTTGTTGTTGAGCAAAAATTAACTCACGTTGAAATTTTTGACTGCTTTTAGCTAGTTTGGGGGCGGCTCCATCAAGTGCGAGTCTAAAGCCATCAACGCCGCCAGCAAAATCTTCTGGAATAGCGCCTCGACTAAATAGCGGACTATGACTCCAATGCCAACTACCACCTCGAGCAGCACGCAGCTCACACTCGTCACTTACGTAAGCTGAACCATCATTAGCGATATGCTTGTAGCCTCGCACATAACAATCAGCTAAGAATTCTTGTACATTACTTAATACATCAAACAAACCAAAAGCATTAGGCTCATACATACCAACAATGCTGGCGTAAGCTGAGTGATCATTACAATGGGCTATATCGCCACTCCAGTTGTAATAGCTAGTATTACTGTCGCGCTGCAAGATACTTTCACCGTATAAATCGCCAACATTGGCATAGTTACACACTTGTGTATTATCAGGATCGTCACCAAAATAATAATCGGTTTTAGTGCCAGCTCTAGCGGCATATTCCCACTCAGCCTCGGTTGGTAATCGATAAGGCTTACCGGACTCCTTCGCTAACCATTTTGTATAAGCCTGTGCCGCTTGCCAATTGATACAAACAACGGGCTGAAATTCGCTGGTATTTAAGGCATTAGTTTCCCAGTTGCCTTTTGAATACGGTAAGAACCACCCGTTCATTTCATGTCGGCATTCTTTTGGTGCAGCATAATTTGTTGCCGCAATAAAACGACGAAATTCACTTACGGTGACTTCATATTTACCCAGACTAAATTCTTTAACATTGACGTTAGTAACAGGCTGGGTACTTTCTTTTTTAGTAGATCCCATAGCAAAACTGCCAGCAGGAATAGTGGCCATAATCGGCTCTATCGGTTTCGTTGTTGCATGGCCACCAGCGTTAGCAAATTCGTCAGCATGAAGATGAGCGCTGCCAATAGCACAGCAAAATGTAAGTAAGTAGTTATTGAGTTTCATTGGTACATCCTTTGTTATTCGAATTGGTATAACTAAGCCATAACAATGAAATAGTGAATGGTATTAATCTTAGAAAAAACCTACCTTTAGAGTTAAATAGAAAAATCCTAGATTAATTTTATCGAGAATAAAGTGATACCCATCTTAATATTCTCATTTAGGACAACAACCAGAAAGCTGACTAATTTGCTCTATTTACTTTTCAACAATATCTATTCTACTTACAGAAAAAACTGTCAATGGGCTGTAAAACCTAAATTTAATACATGTGAATGACTGCAAATTAGCAGCTTGCGAATTACTGACTGGGGGTTTATACGAAGTTAAATACTAGGCTAAGGGTTTTTAGCAATTACTCACGTTTGCTCGTCGCTTTCTATGTAAATACTCACAATACCCTTCCTGCGATGCTGGCCTCCCGACTGCACCATGAAAAAAGATCTTTAATTGAATGATTCACAAAGAGGATAAGAGACGCTGGGCTTTAGAGTAAGTAAACGAATTGGTTTATTGATTTAGAATTGACCATCACTATATAAAAACGGTCAAAAAGAACACTAGTACCTATTGCCAGAGTTAAGGCTCATATATTTTTGTTTTTACTGCACAGATCTAACTAGCTAAATAAACTTGCTAACCAATCAAATGTTAAAACTGTTGTAAAAACCTTTAAACCAACAAGAGCTATAAATAAGAATATTAATGCCACTTTAATTTTTTTACTTTGAATGTTATTCCAAAATAATAATTTGGCTTTAAATTCAGTTTTTATTTCATCTATAGCTTCTTTCATGAAAACCCTTTTTATTCATTAACAGATAAATATTATCGCAAAATCTGAATAAAAACATAACGCTGAAATCACGCGCATGTTTTTAGCGCAGCGAAAAAATACGTCGTCATGTCTGCGCTTATTAAAAGGTATTACCACTCGTATACCTCGTCTTCATCGCCGACGACTTTAGCTGATAGTTGTCTAGCCAGTTTAAAAATGACCACTCTCACAGGATTCTCTGTAAATTCAAAATCTTTAGTGGGTTTAAAAGAAGCACGCCCCTCGAAAAAGGTGATGCACATTTCCCATGAAGACTTTTTACCAATACCAAGAAAACCATTCGTTTGAAATAAAACCTCAACATCCCCTTCAGTTCCTGAAATGTGGATTTCTTCTCCAGTATTGGGATTAATGGCAGAGACACCTTCATTATTAATTCGACACCCTTCAGTTGAGTTGACAGACTCAATCCACTCTTCAAGCTTAATTTCTGGTTCTCTTTCCATATGAATCGCGTATGCCATGCTTTGCCTTTTAACAACTTAATCAAAGTGCACGTTCCTCTTTTATACAAAAGGCGCGTTCTCTTATTTACATTACTCATTAATAACAAATTATGTAACTGTTTGCTATCCATATACCCAAACCACCTTTAGATGCAAAATTCAGCGTTTCACAGGGGGTTTAATATCACGGAGTTACTTTGCAAGAATGGCTGTTGGGTTTCGTTGCACTCAACCCAACCTACGGCGATAAATTTAACGCCGAGCTGCTCTGGTTTTTCCTAGCACCTAGTACCTAAAAACTAGAACCTTTTCCTTACCTAAAATCAGCCATATCTAAATAGTGCTCTATCCCGGTAATTTTATCTTTCGCATG
>TARA_R110001606_G_scaffold14844_1_pt1 | contig 10348 bp, 7 predicted proteins | sample TARA_R110001606 | Tara Oceans TARA_R110001606 (sample SAMEA4398315) | marine metagenome | biome: Polar Biome; feature: [SRF] surface water layer (ENVO:00010504); material: water (ENVO:00002006), including particulate matter (ENVO:01000060) such as... | depth 5 m
TTCATAGCCATAGCAGCTAGAGGATTTTCAAGCTTCACTTTGTTAATAATAGCAGCTGCAAGTTGTGTAGCTTCTTGTTTAATATTTTTTGCATCATAGTCAGTAACCATTGTAATGATGCTTTCAATAGAATCCCGTTTCGTCTTCATCTGCTTCCAAGCATCTGTGTATCTTTCCCCTGCTGGTTCTTGGAAAGCTGGTTGAGTTAGAAGAGTTCTATAAGCTGATACCATTCTAGTAAGTTCTTCAACAGGTACGTTGTAGTTCCCCTCTTTTGACTCAACACCTAGGACAGCTACGAAAGCCTCACTCCAACTATTAAGGACTTGCATAGAGTCTGTAAAACCTTCTCCGAAGTCACGATTTCCTGCCTTTACCGCTAAAGAAAGTCTAGCAGTATCTCTAGCAAAAGTCTGGGCTGCTTGCTGTGTTAATTCAGAATCTGTCAGTTTTAAACCTTGGTCGGCTGCTTTTTGTGCTACCAAAGATATTAAACCCAAGCGGATATTTTCGGGTTGTCCATTCCAGTTAGTCATTACAGTATCTACTACAGAAGTAGGACTTACAGGGACAGCAAAAGCCCCTGATCCCAAGAGTTTTTCAACGACTTTCGTTTGATTTGCGTTCATATCAAGGCTGGCAAAGGCTACTGAGTACTTAGCGGCAACATCATCTTGTGACATACCAGATGCCATATCTGACTGAGATTTAAGGACAAGTGCAGAAAATTCTACTCTATCTCTCTCTGTTTGAGTAGGGGCATTTGCTTTAACCTGTGCTGCTAAAGCCCTTTCTCTCGCTTGTTCTGCCCTAGCGAATGTATCCAAACCCCCTAAGAGATTACCTGCAATGCCTAAACCTGTTGACCCCCCAGTAGGCGCTTGGGTGGGTTGTGTAAAGGCTGCTGCCCCTTGTACGTTTTGGTCTATTGTAAAAGCCATTACTTATTCTCCTTGAGAAGCTTGTGCTGTAATTCTTGCGGCAGCTGTCTGCCCTCTAGTTTTCTTGAGTACATCTATCATACCCTTAGGGTTTAGCATACTACGTTCAAGTTTCATCTGTAATTCAAGAGAAAGTCCACTCGATGTAATTTTTGCACGGACATCTGCGTAAAGGTTTAAACCTTGCTCAATCTTTCTATCATCCCCTGTCCCTATAAGTTCTAGGGCTTGGCTAGTAAAACGAATAACATCTTTTCTAACACTTCTGTATTTACTGTCTTCTTTGTAGGAAATGTCTTTAGTATCATAGTGGTTGAGAACTTGCATAGGTGTTGCTCCCGTAAAAATAGAAGCAATCAAACCAGGGGTAACTTCATCAACGCCATACTCAGCGGCCACACTTCTTCTTTTACTACGGTACTGCCCTGTTTCAATTAGTTCTTTAACTTTTGCAAACATATCAACAGACTTAACATTTCTTGTTAACTGAACAAACTCTTGGTAAGCAATAGAGGACTGACCACCAAACAAAGCACCAGTTAAACCTCTTACCGCTTTATAACTGTCACTAACAATTTGACCAGATGGACCTGTTAATGTTTCTAGTAGTGGGTCTTCTCCGAACGATTCGTAGTACTGTTGAGCCACACCTGAAAGGGGACCGATACGAACACTTAGTGAAACGTCAGTACCAACTAACTCAGACAAGGCTATATCAAACAAACCAAACTTAACTGCGTTCAGAACTGCTGTGGAGTTAGGGTCTTCGGGATCAATACCAAGAGAAGTCATTGCAGCAATCATGCGAGGGGGAGCACCCATACCTCTTGCACCGAACATCATTGTGTTCCAGAGAGCCATGCTTCCACGTTCAGCACCTGTTAAGTCCCTACCAATAAGCAGGTTATCTACAAAACGTAGGGAGTAGGACTGCCACTGTGTAGCCAACGCAAGGATTGGACCTTCTTGGTATCTACTCTTCTGTCCAGATGTCATACGGAAGGTAAGGGCTTGTTCCCTGTTTGCAACGTAACGAATACCTTTTTCTGAGAACACATCTCCAGATACACGTTTAGCATTGTGTTCCATAACTGCTACAGCTGCGGCTGCAATCCTACCGTAAAGTTCACCACCCTTAAAAGGTGTAAGACCTGCTTCCAAGACTTCACTAAAAAAAGTCTTGTTACTATTAAAGGTAGCACCGTTCCTTTCCAAAGTGTTAGAACCAATGATGCTTCTGCCTGACTCTTTCATGTAACGTACAGTGTCTATCAACTCCTGCTTAGTCATAAGCAAGCCACCATACTCACGCATGGTTTCACTGACAAGTCTTTCAATGTCTGCATCAGCTGCTTTACGTGTCTTGAAGAGAAGAGCAGCGAGGATAGGTACGTTAGGAGCAGCCTTCATACCGTACTTAGGAGAGATGAAGGTGATCTGTGCTACATGGGAAGCGTTGAGAATGAACTGATCTGGGTTACCCATACCCATCTTCATGTGGAATACCATAGCTCTAGTACGTCCAGCTGCGTTACCAATCCAGTTAGCAGGGTTTGTTTCACCTTTGACGTTTATTGCAATACCTGTCTTATCTCTGATAACCTTTGTTACAGAAGCTGTGGTATCGTAAATAAACTCAGACAAGGAAGTCATGTAAGGTGTGGTTGCGTCTGTACGTTCTAAGAGGCCTAGTCGTGAAGCAATAGCTCTTTGTTGCTGCGCCATCTCACGGTTAAGACCCTTATTAACACCACTTACTTTAGCCAAACGAATAAAGTCTTCTGGGTTGTGTGGGACATCACCATCAAAAGTTACGTTACCGTGTCTTCTAGCTTTGTCTACCCAACCATTAACAGCAGCCTGTGTAGCTTTGTAGTGAGAGTAACGGTAGGCTTCAGACTTAAACTGTTCAACAATATTCTCAATAGGGCTTTGATTGATAGCACGACCACCCCCATATTCCATAGGAGGTGTATCACCACGTTTACGAGTAACCCGCATAGCCTGGTACTCGCCTATGTTCATACCAGCACCCTCAGGAATAGAGGACTCTACCTTAGCATCTCTAGCTTTAATTTCAAACTTGTTAGTGAAGCTTTCGTTTTGATCGGCAGCAATTCTTTTAAGAGTGTTGAAGTCTACTACGTTTGGATTCCAGTTGTTATTACGAGCAATGATTGCATTAACCCTGACTAGGTCTTCACCAGACAACGTGAGCTTACGGACACCCTTCAAACCTCTTGAGGCAATGTAAGGAGCCAAAGCATCTACGATGTTATTAAGTTCTTTCTTAGCTGCTTCTGCCTGTTTAACGGAGAAGGAACCAAGCATGGTTCGAAAACCTTCTGTACTCTCCCTCCCACCTACTAATGTTTCTTTGAACACTGTACCAATGAAGTGTTTAAATCTATCATTGTTTCGGGGACCACCTACGTTGTAACCCAGTACGTCACTCTTCAAAGGAACTCTTGAAGAAATAACATCAGTCACAAGGTCGTACTTTAAACCATCAGCAGCCTCAAAAGGCTCATCTAGTCTGTAGATTATTCTCTCACCTAGTTCACTAGGACGTGTTTGACCTGTCAGTCTACTAAACACGAATGCGTTTTCTGGTACTTTCTCGGCCTTAATAGCTACACCAATCGTGTCGTAACCTTCTTCAACAGTTACAGTACGACCATTACGTTCTGCTACTCTCTTTAGAATGTCAGTGGCCTTGATGTTCCATGCTGCGTTGTTAATATCTGTCAGTGCAGTGTAGGCTTTAAGTTGTTTTTCGGTAGGTACTTTACCATACAAAGCAAAGAAGTCTCTGATGAACACAGGATGACTAGGCGTACCCCTAGCAATAGAAAGTCCTGTGTCAATATCGCCAAGTAGACCATCACGGTAACCTGTCATAATACCTTCAATTTGTTTAAACTCTCCCTTAGAGAGAGCACTAACATCCTTGAAAGACTGATCAGCAAACTTACCAAACCGTGTTACTACACCCTCTGCGGCGTTAATCAGGAAACCTAGACGAGCACCAAGGGATGTCTGAGGTGCGGAGATAATACCAGCTAACCCTCTCTTTACAGCATTCTCTTCTAGGTTTACGTCTTCCAGAGTGTCAGCAAGTCTACGTGTGTCAAGCCGTTCCCTGTACTCAAGGTAGTAACCTTTAGGTGCAGTTTTGTATTCAACTCCGTCTACTATTTCTACTAAAGTATCAACGGGTGTCCCATCATCTGTACGAATAATTCTTGGAGCCTCTACCACTTCGTACTCTGGATTATTTTTAACAACTTTAAGGGCTGCTTCCTTAGTAGGGAAAGCACTTCCATCAATAGAGTTACCTAACCTAACTACTGCTGTGTAGGTATCAGACCCTTCGTCAAGTAGTCTGTACAGAGCAGCTGTTGGATTGTTTGTTGCTTTAGCAATAGAGGCAACTACACCTTCTGCCTTTTCAAGTAACAGTGTAGGGGAGAATGCTCTACCTGAAACAGGAGACTTTAAAAGGTTTTTCATCTTATCAAAAAGAAGGGAAGAGTATGTTCCTTGAGTAGTAGCTGCTAAGTTAGGCATATTAACGGGTCTGGTTGGTCCTTGAAAAGGGTCAAGAGTACTTGGACCAGCTTTGTTAGGTACGTTGTTAGGGGCTGCACCAGTGTTAAGTTGACGTACAGTAGCAGCAGCACCTGCCTCTGGGCCTCTTACAGCAGTTACAGCATCGGTTGCTGACCTACTAGACATCAAGTTCTTTAGGACGTCTTGAGAACCTTTAGGGATTTTAGTAAGCAACGAAGCTGCTTTTATACCACCACTTACAGCAAACCTTGTCAAGCCAGCCGTAGCACCTTCTGCTAACGCCATAAACTGTTTAAAGTTAGCGTCAGGATCAGTACCTAAATTATCAAGTTGTCTTTGTACTTCTCTAAGGTTCTCAAACTCTCTGATATTGAGAATACCCTCACGTTCAGCAGAGGCAAGTTCTGCTTCCCAGTATGCCTTGAAGGCTTCTGGGTCTAGGTTAAGACTTTCTGCAAATTCAACACTTTTTCTTTGGTCGAACTTTATAAGGTCTCTCAAAATAAGAAGAGGAAGTTGAGCAAAGTTGTCTACGCCAGCAGCTAACCATTTAAAAGTGGAGGGGTCGTTAGCTTCAAGTCTTTCCTCAATACGGTTGTTTAACCACTCATAGTTATTTAACATACTTAGACCACCAGGGTCTATCTCACCGTCATCAGTCATAAGAATACTTTTAAAGAAAACTTCCCTAACACCAACTGTTGCCTTCTGTCGTTCTTCATAGGCTGCAACCATCTTAGCAGCTTCTTCTATTGGAACTTGCCCTGTAAACAGGGTATTCAAGTAAGCCTCAGAGTTAGGATACTGACGTAACAAGTCTTCAGCAGAAAAGTCTCCAGAAAGTCTTGCATTAGAAAGCTCGGCAGGAGATACTTCGAGGATAGTAGACTGCTGATCCACAGCACGTTGTTCCAGTGGAGACTCAATATCAATTTTTTGAACAAGAGGAGCTGCTTCTTGGTCTAGGGTTTCCTCTAGGCTAGAAGGAGTGTCTTCAAGGGAAGTTATATTAACCATTTAGAGGTCTTCCTATTTTGCTATGTCTGTGTTTTAAGTATAGAAGGTGTTTTTTAGGAAATTTTGTCCTGAACTAGACAGACCGAAATTCATAGCACCAAAGCCCAGTTTAGATACATCACTGTACACGCTTGCTTTCTGCCCTAGCTCTGAGACTTGTTGACTAAGCCCACTCATCTGAGTACCGTAGCCTAGCTCAGAACCAAAATTGGAACGTGCAGAACCTAGACCTCCAGAAAGGCCTGAACTCTGACTCACTCCTGTAGCCTGTGCTGTTGCTCTAGCACGGGAACTAGCTAAGATGTTAGACCTGACAGCTGCTCTCCTTTGTCTTCTTGTTTGAAGGTCTTGCGCCTTTTGTTCTGTTGCTGCTTGTTTCTTTTGTGTGTTATAAGTAGCAACTTGACCTGCTACACCCAGAGTTGTACCTATTGCTGAAAGCCCAAGACCTGCTGCTGCTGCTGTTGCTCCTGCTGCTGCTGTTGCTGCTCCTGCTACTGTTGCTCCTGCTGTTGTTGCTGCTACTGTTGCTGCTGCTGCTGTTTGTGCGCCGAGAGCAAAACCTATTGCTGCTACCATGTCATAACTCCTTTAAGTAAATAGACTCAGTTTTTTTATAGCCTAGTCTATTGTATAGTTTCTCAAGGTTAGAGAGGCCTTCGATATCCCCCATCCCTACGTAATTAGCTTCATTCTCTTTAGCCCACTTCTCAAAGGCTTTCATTAAACGGATAGAAGCTGGTTTACCTCTGTAATCTTTAGACACAAACCAGGCAAGTTCTGTTGCTTGTACTGTGTGTGACATGTAAAACTTAGCGACAAGACCTACGAGTGCTCCTTCGATCTCTCCGTCTATATCAATAACAAAGATTTCCATATTAGTATTGTTAAAAGAAGATACTAGAAACTGCTCTGTCTTTTCTTTGTCCCACTTGTGAGAACTTGGAGCCTCTTTAGAGAACTCCTTTGCCAAGATTAAAATATCAAAGATATCATCTGGTGTTGCTGTTCTTATTTTAGATACCTGAGTTTTTAGCACCAATTACCTCGTAACCTATTAAATGAAAGTCTTTACCTGCTGTGCTTTCAAATCTTAGTTTCATTGACCTACCTCTACCTCGTACCTTAGACTTTGTAATAACTACAGTAGTCGGATAGTTAATAGAGTTAAGGTCGTTAGGGTTTACAACTGGGACATCTTTAAGTTTGTAAATTTCTCTAGGTGTTGACCCTAACTTTTTCAAGTCCCAAGATACAGATAGTTTGCAACTAGACGGGTGAATGAAGTCGTAACCTGCACCGTTGACTACATAACCCTCTTCTGTAACTTGCAAGTAGGATGTCACGTATGGAGCATTCTTAAATCCAGTTAGGTTACCCATGAAGTCGTAACCAGCTTCTGCAAAACTACTGTAGGCTCCGTCACCCCAATCTAAGTACGTGTTACCACCGAACTGAGCTACCGTCATCTTACCATCAACGCCACTCCTAACAAGAAGTTTTAGCTCTACTTGACCTTGTCGGAAGTCCCTGAACAGAGTAGCTTTTACAGTGTCAGACCCATTAACAATGGTGTCTACTCCGTTTACTACTTGCTCCTCTGACGAAGAAGCTCCTAAACCTTTAAAGTAAGAAGAACCAATAACGTAGTGACCTTGTGTTCCGTCAGTTATTTTCCAGGGGTAGAAGGCCTGAAGATTCAAGTCAAGAACTAAGATGTTGTTATACTTGTAGTCGGTGCTTTCATCTTTGTCAGGGTAGAACCAGTAAACACGTTGGTTAATTTCGTCATACTGCACAAAGGCTTGCGCCTTCTTTTCACTCGGAATGCTTTTCCAAAAGGTTTGAATAGTTTGAATAGATAGGTTAGTTGCTTCTAGGGAAGTACCAGACTTACCTGCTTGAATAGCGTAGATACCTGTCTTACCCCACCAGATAGGTGTGCCACCAGCAACAACAAAAGTATTTTCATTGATTAGACCTACATCTGTTAGACGGGAAACCGAAAACTCTGTAGCACGAAAGACGTTGTCAACACCCGATATAGCCCAGACCCCGTTCTCAGCAAACACTAACAAAGAAGAACCGAAGACTTGTACCTTTACAATGTTGTGTGCGTCAGGGATGTTTACATAACCACCGTCTGTATCTAATAAATCAGAAATAATTTCAGATGTAGGGTCGTGGATTTGGTAACAGTTACCTAAGTCTCTTACACCTTCCGTAAGCCTAGAGAAATAAATCTTACCACCGTTTTTAGCTGAGTCGATACCAGCATAGAAAACTCTACCTGAGAAAGCTGCAACAGAACGAAATCTTCCTGTCTCAACTTCAGTAGATAAGAAAGTACGAGCCTTGTTAAAGACATCTACAACGAAGTGACCATTGGCTACTAAGGATGACCCAGTAAAAAGGTCTTGCCAATTAGCAACACTGAAGTCTCCCGAAGAGTTTTTACCTGAAAACCAAGCATGAGTAAGAGCAGGGTATGAACTCGTAGAAGAGTTGTAACTTGATAAAGCAGAAGAACCCTTTGTCCCTACCCAACCTGAGTTTTCAGTATCGTACTTTCTTTCAATCGAAACAGTAGAAGTTAACTCATCTGAAGAGTACTCTTCCTGTACCTCAGTAACACTTCCTTGCCATTCAAAATCTCTTTCCTTAAAAGCGATAGCCGTTGCTGTAATCTTATTACCGACAGCTGCTGAATCATACTCAATGAAAAAGGTGTTAATGGCTGGAGACGCAACAACTAAGATACCGTTTAAAGAGGTTACTTGGATACGTTGTTCAGATGGTGAAATATTATTATTAGCAGAAAAAGTGTTTAAACTAACCGAAGCATTGCTAACTTTTTGAGCAGATAAGGGAACTAAAGCCTTCTCGTAAAAGCTAATTTCACTTCCGTTTTGTACTACAAGAAACTCTAAGTGAATGTTACCTGCTACGTTTTCCCAAGAAACCGTTTGAAACAAACCGCCTTGTGGGATTACTGATCCGTCAGTGATAGCATTAGCCTCAAACTCAACAGCTGTACGCCGCTTGCGAGTACCGTCTAGTTGTAAAGAGCAGTTTAGCTCATCTACAGATGCGTTCTCAGGAAACGTAAGTTCAGAAGCCTCAGTGATAAGACCTTTAACAAAAGTGTTAACCGTTTTCTGGGTTAGACTTTGGGGCATTTAGTAATTCCTTTTCAGCCATCCGAGCTTTACTTCTGTCGTTTACTGTTTTACGAGGGGTGGGTTTCTTGAGTACTAAGTGTGAAGTTACAGCCTTTAAAGCTCCTTCAATTCCTGTCCACTGCCCGTTTAACTCACTAGGAACTTGTGCTCCGTTTTCGTATTTAACTGAGTAGAACTTAAAACCATCTTGAGGTTTGTAAACTACTAAGGCCTTTTCTGTCTTATCACTATATACTTTAATCTTTTGACCGTCTTCACTTTTGACTATCTTAACGTCTTCCATAATTGTTCTTTGGCCTTCCCACGTTTAGTTTGTGTAGGTCATTTTGTACAGAGACTTTTTGTTTACGAGCAGCCTGTTCAGTTTTAAAATCTGTACCAGCCTTAAACAAGGACATGGCAGTAGACTTAGATTCACTTAGGAGAAAAGGAAACATTACATCATCAATGTCTGGTACGAATGTATCGGTGGCAGAACTAAAGGTTGGGATTTTAACACCATAAGAACGGGTCTTAGCACTTGCTAAGGTTGCTTCTACTGTAGACTTATAAGAGTCTAGTACAACATTCTCGTCATCAAAAGATGTGTAGTAACTAGGCATTACATCGTTACGGATAAGAAGAGTACTGTCTGCTTGAACATCTTCAACTTGTTTTATATTATCAGAAAGACTATTTCTACTATCTGACAAGCTAAAGAAATCATCTGGTTCTAGGTAGATCAACCTTTTGTAGTCAACACCTCCGACAGCCTCAGAAATGTTGTAGTCTAAAAACTCAATGTTCTTTACACGAGTAGGAAACGAAAAGTGGGTAGGTCTGGCAGAACTGGAAAAAGAAGTAAGTTTAATAACTTGGGCATGTTCTGGAATAAACCGAGTAGATATCAGATTAAAGTAAGTGTTCTCAATAACTTTTGAAATCTGTTCAGCCTCGTTAGAATCTGAAATACTATTTACCTCCTCCGAATCCATATCGGACAAGATGTTTTGCACCATTTCGAGGAGAGTCATTTTCATGTTATTTACTCATTCCGAGGATAGATAGCTGCATGGCTGAAGTTGATGCACTTCCTCCACCGCTATTCGATGACTTAATCTCAATGTAATCATTTGTAGCAAGAGTAATGAGGGCTTGTAAGTGTACAGCACCTAGGTCTCTGATATTAGTCTTCGCACCTGGGATTTCTACGCCGTTCTTATATAAAATAATAGTAGCGTTTAGGGAAGAACCTCCGCCAGTACTTATAGAAGTTACAGCAGCATTGAAATGTATCTGTGTAGTTAAACCAGGAACACCGTCATATCGTACACGAAAATTTGGGCTAGTTAAGTGAGTAAAACCAGAAAGCTCTGGCCCACTTGGTGTAATTGAAAGAAAAGTTGATGTACTAGAAGCTGGTATACTACCTCCGTTCATTCCTAACGAAGCGTAAGAATGACTACTTACCCATGTCCCACTACCTCCTCCAGTAGCCAAGTACACAGCCCCTGCACCAGCAGCGGCAACACCCTTAGGTTCGTGCAATGCACTACCTGTTAGTACCGAATGTTCTACGTTAGCCATATCAATTAGTCCTTACTGGGGAGACTTGTTAAGACTATTATACACACAGGTGTAATAGTTGTCAAGTTA
>TARA_R110001606_G_scaffold86872_4_pt1 | contig 10339 bp, 8 predicted proteins | sample TARA_R110001606 | Tara Oceans TARA_R110001606 (sample SAMEA4398315) | marine metagenome | biome: Polar Biome; feature: [SRF] surface water layer (ENVO:00010504); material: water (ENVO:00002006), including particulate matter (ENVO:01000060) such as... | depth 5 m
GGATTTACAACGTGATCAATGGAATGCTGCTAATTCTCAAGCTATAGAACAGTCTAATGTTCAATGGCGTAGACAAGCTAATACTATTGATACCGCAGCAAAAAACGCTGCTAATCAAGAAAATGCAGCTAAAGCTTTTCAAATTTCATCAGCCGATCAAAACTTTATTTGGCAAGAGTTAAGAGATGAAGCAGCTTATTTACGACAAGCATATGAAAACGATGAACAACGTACAACAACTCTTTATGCTACAGCAATTTCTAATGATGTAGGCGGTAAGGGTGCAACGGGTATAGGCCCAATTATTGATCTTGTTAAAAACAAAGTAGTATCTTAGTTAGGAGAAAGCAATGGGATTTTTTAAAAAAATATTTAAAGGTGTTAAAAAAGTTTTTAAAAAAATTGGTAGGGGCATAAAGAAAGTTGTCAAGGGCGTTGGCAAGTTCATGAATAAAATTGGCATTGTCGGTCAAATAGCTTTGATGTTTATTCCTGGTGTTGGTCCAATGCTTAGTTCTATGTTTAAAGGTATGGGCGGCGTAGCTGCCGGAGCTTTACGAGCAATGGGGCCGATAGGAAACTCTATTCTTAGAGGCGCTCAATTTGTAATAGGTAAAGCAGGTAAGTTTATTACCGCAGGTAAAAATGCTTTTGGAACTATTACAGATGGCATAGGAGGTTTTGTAAAAGAATTTACTAAAACAGGTTTAAACAAACTAGGTTTAGACCCTACTAAATTTGGATTTGCTGATGTTGGTTCTAGTACTTTTTCAGAAGCTTGGGGCAAAGTAACTACAGATATAACTTCAAATGCTAGTAAAATTTTAGATCCCTTTAAGTCTAGTATAACCGCAGGTTCAAATACAACACTAAAAGGTATATCAGATAGTGCTTATCATTCTATAGCAGATATTAAACAAATGAATCCTCAAATATCTGATTGGGGTAATATAAATGGACAGACAATTAATTTAGATATGGATAACATTTCTAATGTTATACAAGGCCCATCTTTAATTAATAGGTCTACAATAGCTCAAGCATCAAGACCTTCTTTATTAAGTCCAGATACAAATTTATTAACTGGAGAAAAAATAATTCCTTCTATGCCTGATAGTTTTCAAGGTGTTCCATATAGGATACCAGTTGATGAAACAGTTAGTGCAACAGCAGGATTTTTTGATACTTCAGTAGGCGGCTTTGCTAAAGATGTAGCAGTTAGTAGCGCTACAAGTTTAGCAACACAAGGTTTAATGAGTTTAGCAGCAGGTGATCCCCCTGAAGCTCCTGATTATGGTTATGTAGTTAATGCCGGAAACGTCCAAGTAACTGGTGCAGGAGGAGCAGTAGACTATGGTATTGGGGGAGATCAATTATTAGCAGCTTCTTTAAGACCACAAGCTACAGGTTTATATGATGGCACTAATACTTATGCTGCTAATTTAAAAGCATTTTATGGTCTATCTTAAAGGAGCTTTATAATGGCAATTGAAATGACAGATAGCCCTATAGATTCTAGAATTTCTTTAAACAAATCAATTCCAGGTCAGGGTTTAACTAACGATCCAGATAATCCTTATCCGTGGGAAAAGTCTCCAGAGTTTGTAGAACTAGATGAAAGTCTTAGATATTTATTAGAAATAATAACTTCAAAAGAAGCTTACGTTTCTTTAATAGATATGATGGACGATGGAACTCCTTTAATGGAAATAACTCAAGTTCTTTTATTTCAAGGATTTACAGAAGGTAAATGGAATCCTGATTTAATGATGATTCTTGCTGAACCTTTATGTTATATGTTATTAGCATTAGCAGAAAGAGCAGATATAGACCCTGTTATTTATAGTGGGGAAGATGATGATGAAGATGAAAATCCTGAAATGTTTAATGTAGAAATGCAAAAAGATAAATTTGAAAAATTATCTGCTGCTGCTAGAAAAAATACTATTCCGGCAGGAGTAATACCTCTTGATATACAAGAAGAAATACAAAACATAGAAGTTTCTAGTTTATTGGCACAGCCCGAAGAAGTTGTTGAAGATGATAGTCTATTAGGAAGGAATTAATTATGAGTAGGTCAGCCGAATTAGGATCAGCTTTATTAGCTAAAAAACAAGCAAGAGATGATAAGTTTAGAAAAAGACAAGAATCTTGGGAAAAGAGACAGGCTTGGACTGAGTTACTTTTACCGCCTATTGTGGATGCAGGTACTAGAGCTATAGCTGAAAGTGCATTAAGTAAAGATAGAGAATTGTTTTCTTCTGATCCTGATGCTATGTCTGTTGCTTCTAGTTTTGAATTAGCAAATAAAAATACCGCAGAACTATTAAGAGTTAAAGAAGCTATAGATTCTTCAGGCGTATCTCCTAGTGATTATATTTATAATATACAATCTGGCCCTTTTGAGGCTAGAGCAGAAGCAGAATTACAATCAAGAGATGATGGTTCTTATCAAGCTATAGGAGAAGCAGGGCCGTTTAGAGCCACAATAGATAAAGAACTAAGAACATTATCTGATCAATGGGCCGAAGATTTTGAAAACGCTATGACTGCTTTACAGGGTACAGGAACAGCAGAAGAACGGGCAGCTAGACTTTCAGAGTTTTCTAGAACTATGAACCCTAGAAGATTTTCTGATCATGTATTTAAAACAGCTAAACGTGTTTTTGGTAGAACAAGTAAAGAAGAATTAAATACTCAAGCTATGGATGATTTAATTAATAGTCGTTTAGTTACAAGAGCTAAAAACTTTAATGACTTTAAAGAACAATTTGATGAAAGTAGAGATATTTTTTCTGCTTATGAAATGTCCGGTCTTACATTACCAGAATTTCAAGGTATGTATGAAACAGAAACAGAAAAACTAAAATATGTAGGAACTGATAGTTTATTAGTTTTACAAGATAAAATAACAAAAACACATAGAAATACAGGTGAAGAAATAGTAACTTATGGTGAGAGAGAAATCATAACTTTTGATGATCCAAATGATACTCCTGAAATAAGAACAGCAAGAGCTATAAAAGCTTTACCAAATTTATTAGATATAGCAAATGACCATTTAAATCCTGATGCTTTACGTTCTTTATTAGGCGAAGCTAGAGGAAATGACAATATAAACAGTTATGTAAATCCAGCAACTATGTCTGAGTATAACGCATTTGCAGGGCTACTAGAAACAAAAATGAGTACTGGAGATAATTTAATTGACCCCACAGATGAAGCTTTGATAAATAATTTTTGGTCTACGGTAGGCACAAAATTTATAGAAATTGATGCTTTAATTCAATCTTTGTCTGGTGATCCAGAAGAAGTTGCAGCAGCAGCAGAAAGATTAGAAATGAGTTTAGCAGATATTTATAATTTAAAAAATTCTTTTTCATTCAGAACTAGAGGAGTGGGTGATAGTAGTCCATTTCCAGGCAGACCTTAAAGGATAAAATAAATGGCAAACGAAGTTAGATCAGTAACTTTACCTAATGGGCATACATATACTAGTGTTCCTGATAGTGTATCAGACGCAGAGGCGTGGGATATTTGGCAATCTGAAAATAATGAAAATGAAGAACCAAGCTACCAATCCGGTAGTGCTCCAGTTATTACTTCTACAACAGAAGAAATTGATGAAGTGCCGCGCAGTTTAACAGGGCCGACTTATGAAAAAGACCCTGACTATTTAAAAAATGTTAAAATAGATTTTGGTAGAATATTTGCAGATACTAAAGCAGATTTAACTAGACTAGGATTATATGGTGCTACTAGACTAGGAAAGGCTGCGGGAATGATAGATGATGAAACAGAAAAAGTTTTAGAAAGTCCTGAATTAGCTGCTGCTATAACAGAAAGAGCAGCCGAACCAATAGCCAGAGTTATAAATGAAGACGTTAGAACTCTTTATGATTCTGAAACTGGTAGAATATTTCCTATGGATACCGCGCCCGGTACAGTAGCAGAAATTGGAACCTATATGTATGGGGGCGTTAAAATTTTTAAAAACCTACCTGATTTACTATCTAAATCTAAAGTATGGCGTAATAATTTTTTTAAAAGTACGGCTTCTGGTATAGGAATAGATCAACTTTTAACTAATCCAGATTATAATGTAAGCAATGCAGTAGAAGAAGCTTTAGGCGAAGAAGCATCTAGAGAGTGGAATAATTATTTATTTTTATCAGCAGATAAAGATGATTCTGAATCTGTAAAAAGATTAAAGCTTATTGGTGAGGGCGCTTTAGTTGGAGCATTAATAGATGTTATAGGCGGTGCAAATACATTTAGAAGATATATAAGAAATAAATTTAATAAAACTCCACAAGAGCTTACAAAAGAAGATAAAGGTACATTACTTGTTGAATATCTTGAAGAACAAAAAAATGTAATTAAAAGTTCTGATGATTGGAGAGGAGACTATCTTCCTTCTGCACAAACTAGTAGAGATGATATATTAGAAGACGCTGCTGCTATTAGAAATTTACAAGAAGACCCAGAATTAAGATTCGGTGAAACTCCGCAAGGCGAAGCACAAATAAAAATGCAACAAAGCAGCGGTCTTAATAGGTTATTTCGTACTGTTTTTACTTCTAGAGGTTTTTGGACACCTAGAGTTTTTGATGCTTTCAATGATTCTAAATACGCACAAAGAGCAACAGTTAATGAAGCAGAAGTTATTAGTCGCAATTTAAACAACTTATTAAAAAACTTTAATGACCAAGACCCTGATGTTTTAAGTAGAGTTAATAGAGCTTTTAATGAAAAATTAGATAATCCATCTAGTCCTTTTTTAAATCAAATAGAAAATATTGCTAAAAATTATGATTTACCAGACGAACTGGCAGCACAAGTTTTAGAAGGTAGAAAGTTTATAGATCAACTTTCAGATAGATTAACATCATCATCTATGGTAGATGAAGATTTAAAAAGAATAATAGAAGAAAATATGGGTTCTTATCTTAGAAGATCATTTAGACTTTTTGAAGACCCAAATTATAGACCTTCTGATGAAATTAAAAATGATGCTATAAATTTTATATCTCAAAGATATATGAATGAAGGCAGACAGGCTGACATTGCAAGGCAAGCGGCTGAATTAGATGTTAATTCAATATTAGATAAAGGAGATACTGTAGGTTTAGACTATATATCTAATGTTCAAAAATTAAATAATAATATTTTCAAAGGTAAAGAAGATGTTCCTTTAGCTATAAGAAAATTAATGGGTGAAATAGAAAATGTAGATGAGTCTTTTTTAATTACCGCTCAAAAAATGACTAAGTTTTATGAAGACTCTAGATTTTATGACAATCTCCTAAGACTAGGAGAAGGTAAATATATATTTAAAGTTGCTAGAACGCCGCAATCAGATGCTTTGCCAGGTACAGAGGCAGTACCATCTACAGAACCTAGATTTACAGTTACAGAAGATGGTGATGAAATAGTATTTGATACAGATATATATAATACAAGAATAGCTGGAACAGGTTCTCAATTAGATTTTGCTAAAAATGGACAATATGAATACTACACAACACCCGAAATTGCAGGTGCTTTAAAACAAGAACAGGGTACTCTTTCATTTAATATTAAAGGTAGTATGTTAGGAAATTTTATAGATGGTACAGCTAGAAATTTTTTATCTTTAAAAGGATTTTCTCAAAAGAATAAAACTGTTTATAGTATAACAACACAATCAAGAAATGTTCTTGGGGGTTTTCAATTTGGCCCTGCTAATGGTATTAATCCTTTTGGTCAAGAGGCCGTTCAAACATTTAAAACTTTAACAAATCAAAGTTCTCAAAGTAATGAAGCTTTAAATGAGCTTTATCAAAAATATCAAAGACTAGGAATAATAAATACAAACGCTACTATTAATGAATTTAGAGCTTTGTTAAATTCTGGTATGGACGCTGATCAAAATATATTAGTATCATTAACTAATAAATTAAAAGGTTATGGTTTTTTAAAGCGAAAGACTAAAGCAATAACAGACGTATCAGATAAGTGGGTTTTCAATCCTGCCGAATCAGCTTATTTAGGTGTAGATGATTTTTTTAAAGTTATTAATTACAATTCAGAATTAGCTACTTTAAAAAGAGCGCACCCTACAACAGATATAAAAATACTAGAAGCTGAAGCATCCAGAAAAATTAGAGCAACTATTCCAAATTATGATTTTGTTCCCCCAGGAATTAAAGTGTTACGGTATATGCCTTTTGGTAGTTTTGTTTCTTTTCCTGCTGAAATAGTAAGAACAAGTGCAAATATTTATAGGGAAGCATTTAAAGAAATGGCATCTGGTAATGCAGAATTACAAATTAGAGGAGCGCAACGCTTTGCAGGAAGAACGGCTACAGCAGGAGCGTGGTATGGACTACAACAAGGACTATCAGCAGCTTATGGTTTTACAAACGAACAATTAGAAGCAATACAAACAGCAGATGAAAAACCGTGGTCAACAGTATCTCCTAGATTACCGCTTATGATGGATGACAAAATCTATACTATAGATACTCAATTTTTAAATGCTTACGAAACTACAAATGCTCCCTTTGAATTACTATATGAAGAAGTAAAAAATGGAAGCTTAAAAGGAGATAGTTTAGACAAGGCTATAGTAGATGCAGGATTTAAAGCTCTTGGAGATATTATGAGTCCTTATGTAGACCAGCCTATTTTTACACAGGCTATAACTGATGTAGCTTACGCTCTGTATTCAGATGATGGCAGAACTCCAAGTGGTAAAGAGCTTTTTAATCCGGCTACTCCTACAATGGATAAGTTTCAAAATGGTACATATCATATATTAGAATCTTTTGTTCCTACTGCTGCCTTTAGTATGGCAGATATTTTAAACTCTGATGCTATGCTTGAAAAACCTAATGCTTCTACAGGTAAAGTAAGACCTACTAATTTAGAATTAGCAGCTACTTTTTTAGGTATTCGTGTAACAGAGCTTGATCCAGAAATAAGTTTTGGATACAGAGTTTCTGAATTTAATGGAAAAAACAATGCTCTTACAAGACCTCAAATTAACTATGAAAATTCACCTGAAGAAATTGTAGAGCAATACATTAATACTGAAAAACAAAGATATAGAAATACGCAAGAATTTTATCGTCAATTTTTAGCTACTAGAGAACTAATTGGATTGCCTAAAACAGTACAAGTATTATTTGATAGGGGTGTTACTCAAGATGAAATAAGTTCTTTAATTTCAGGAAAATATTTTAATCCTAGACAGCCCCTAACAGATGCTAATTTAGTTAATGTATTTGAAAAAACTCCTTTTGATAAAGACTCTGAATTAAATAGTGTTGGTAAACTATCTACGGCTTTAATAAATGAATATACAAAAATGTTAAACACTAATTTGTATTTTGATACAGAAGAAGAAATAGGTGATCCTAAACCAAAAGAAGATGAATTTATGCAGTTTAATTTAGCTAAAGGCGGTGAAGTATATAACGTACCTCAAGCTCCAGTAGAGCCTGATGAACGTATAGATAAGATGACAGGACTTCCATATAACCAACAAGCCGGAGAAGCTTTTATAGATCAAGAAGAGAGAGGAATTAAAATAGATTTTAACAAAGGCGGTAAGGTACTAAGAAGTCTTCAAAGAACCCGTAAAGCTGAAGGTGGTGGTTTTTTTGGTATGCTTGATAGCGCTGTAAAAAAGGGGGCTAAAATTTTAGGGTTTGATGATGATAGACAAATACAAATATCCGCAGATGCTACAGACTTAACTAAACAAATAGCTCCAGATAAAGAAGTTACTTGGACACATCAAGGCAAACCTATAACTACAGACGAGCTTAGAAATTTAAAAACAAATAGAGATAAAATTAGTTTATCAGGAGATGAAGAAACTTTTGATGCAGTTAATCATGCTTTATTTGGTTATGAATCTGCTGAAAGTCCTGTTGCTGCTTTCGCGGGTCAAGCTAAAGAAGTTTATCAAGGAGCCAAGCAAGTTGTAAAAGGCCAAGAATGGCGAACAGAATTAAAAGATATGTGGAATAATAGTTGGGGAATAAAACAAAGGGAACAAGGATTAAGTAGACCAGAGTTTGATATGGCTTTAGCTCAAGCAATTATGAATACTAATAATAAGTTAAAGCGTGGAGAAACTTTAAGGATGGGTGAAGATGTAGTGCTTAATGCACTGGACTTAGCACAAAGAGAGCAAAGAAATACAGGCGGTAAAGTACTAAACAGTCTCCATAAAAACTGTAAATGAAATACTTCACAGAAGATGAATTGAAATGCTCTCATTGTGGCAAGAGCGGAATGAATGAATCTTTTATGAATAAGATAGAAGTACTAAGAGAACAACTAGGCTTTCCTTTCCCTGTCAATAGCGCTTACCGCTGCCCAGAACACCCCATAGAAGCGCGTAAGAGCAGCCCAGGAGCACACGCCACGGGTCACGCAATAGATATTGGAGTTTCTAGAAAGCAAGGATATGCGCTTGTAGAAGCCGCTATGAAGTCTGAAAAATTTAAAGGCATTGGTATCAATCAAAAAGGTAATAGTAGATTCATTCACTTAGATGATATAGAAAACTCACCGACACGGCCAAGACCTACAATATGGAGTTACTAATATGAGAACACTACTTGGGTTAATAATAGCTACCGCACTACTGATCGCAGCCAGTAAAGTATATTCAAATGAACCTACTTATGTAGATGATGTTGCTGCCATAATAAATGATAACTGTGTGGTGTGTCACCGTGAGGGCGGTATAGGCCCAATGCAGTTTGAAAACTACGAACAGATTCGCCCGTGGAGTCCTTTGATTCAACTTAAAGTAGCTAACAGAGAGATGCCGCCCTATGCTTATGATGAAGGCATTGGCATTCAAGAGTTACACGGTGATTGGAGACTGTCTCAAGAAGATATAGATACTGTAGTTGCGTGGGTTAATGCCGGATCAGAGTATGGAGATACTGACGTTGTGGTACAACCTCCGAGTCTTTTAGACCCTGATCAGTGGAACTTCTACGAAGACTTTGGAGAGCCTACATTAGTTATTCCCTCTACTCCAATAGATATTCCGGCTACAGGAAACGATCTCTGGCACAAACATAATGTAGCCAGTGGACTAACTGAGGACAGGTGTATCAAAGCCATCCAAGTTAAGCCAAGAGGAGATGCTAAGAGTGTAGTACATCACGCCAACAGTACTGTTACTGTAGATGGTGAGAGGTACGGTATGCTCACTGAATACGCTATGGGTAAGTGGGGCGAAATAGTACCCGAAGGAGTGTGTCGTACTATTCCCGCTGCTTCTGAGATTGCTTGGGACATTCATATGTTTCCAGGTGGTCTTGGAGCCATAGCGCCCGGAACTATTATTAAAGATAATGTAGTAGAGATAGGGCTGTGGTTGTATTCTCCAGAGGAATCTAAAGAACTTGCTTACGAACAAGACCTGAAGCTATACAGGATTAGCGATCAAGCTGATATTGTTATCCCGCCAAATGGTTATCATATGACACAGGGCTTTCACTCCTTTGATCACCCAGTTCGTATAGACTCATGGCAACCACACGGACATTTAAGAATGAACGCAGCAAGCTTTGAGATATTTTATCCCGATACTGGGAGAACAGAGCAGATCAGTCAGGTATCTAACTGGAGTGCAACGTGGCATCACAGCCATTTGTATGATCCAGACTATGCCCCACTACTACCAACAGGAGCGGTGTTAGTTTTAAAACAGTGGTATGACAACACAGCAAACAACCTTAACAATCCTGACCCTGATATGTGGGTTGTGGGAGGTAGTAGGACAGGAGATGAAATGACTCACGCGTGGATAGCAGTAACACATCTTGATGAAGAGAAGTATCAAGAACTTATAACTGAAAGAAACAACAAGAGGTTGATAGCCCAATGAAACACTTAATATTTACAGCTTTACTACTGACAGGCTGTAGCAACTTCGGAGCGCCTAGTGGAATGTCCTTACACTTACAAGAGTACCCCCAATTTAATTGGGTAGATCAAAATGTTTTTATGATGAATGTAAGAACTTGTAGGAGCCTAGACCGCTGCGCTGCTGAGCAATTATTTAATTAATATGGAAGGTGAATTTATGTTAGCTTTATATACAGAAGAACAATTAGGAGCAGCGTATCAGGTATACGCCCGTATTCATGCCGCGAAAGACGTAGACATTGTAGACTATGAAACGTATAGAGGTATTTTTGAGTCTCAGTATATGGCTATGACTAAAGCAGATGAAATTTTTGATGGTACAGATGAAGGAGAATTTATACATTAAATATTTAAAGAGTAACTATTTTATCTACCCGCATATTAGACTCAGCAGTAC
>TARA_R110001606_G_scaffold103595_4_pt1 | contig 10317 bp, 10 predicted proteins | sample TARA_R110001606 | Tara Oceans TARA_R110001606 (sample SAMEA4398315) | marine metagenome | biome: Polar Biome; feature: [SRF] surface water layer (ENVO:00010504); material: water (ENVO:00002006), including particulate matter (ENVO:01000060) such as... | depth 5 m
GTTTACAGGTACTTTTGCAAACTTTTCAACTGGACGTGTTTACGATCAAATTCGTCAATCTGTTGCCTATTCTGGTAAAAATGTAAAAATTTGTGCATCGCATGCCGGCGTTACTTTAGGTGAAGATGGCGCAACACATCAAATATTAGAAGATATTGGTTTGATGAAAATGTTACCAGGAATGACTGTTATCAACCCTTGTGACTACAACCAAACGAAAGCAGCAACTATTGCAATTGCAGATTTTGATGGCCCAGTTTACTTACGATTCGGTCGCCCAAAAGTGCCTGTATTTATGCCTGCTGATGAAAAATTTGTAATTGGAAAAGGAATTCTATTAACAGAAGGTACAGATGTTACAATTGTTGCAACTGGTCATTTAGTTTGGGAATCTTTACAAGCTGCAGAACAGTTAGAGGCTGAAGGAATTTCTGTAGAAGTAATTAACATTCACACAATTAAGCCTTTAGACGAAGAAATCATCTTAAAATCTATTGCTAAAACAGGCTGTATTGTTACTGCTGAAGAGCATAATAAATTAGGAGGTTTAGGTGAAAGTGTCTCGAGAACATTAGCATTAAATAACCCTACTCCACAAGAATTTGTAGCTACAAATGATACTTTTGGAGAATCTGGAACCCCAGAGCAGTTAATGGCAAAATATGGTTTAGATGCTGCCGCTGTTGTTAAAGCTGTGAAAAAAGTAATTTCTAGAAAAAAGTAATTTTTTAAGTTTCAACATATAGTAAAAAGAATGAAAAAAGTAATTTTAGTATTGTTTTTGGCTTTCTCATTTAGCCAAACTTCAATAGCACAAGTAGATTTTGGAATTAAAGGAGGTATTAATTACAATTCTAATTCTGTAAAAGGTGTAAGTAAAGATGTTTTTTCTGGTTCAGAAAGTAAAACAGGTTATCATGCTGGGGTTTGGTCTCGCATTAAAATACCTGTTTTAGATTTGTATGTAAGACCAGAATTGGTGTACACTACTTTAAAAAATGAAGTGTTTTATTCCGAGGCAGCTACATTAACTACAAATTCTTTTCAAAAAATAGATGTTCCGGTTTTAATCGGAAAAAATATTTTAGGAATTGGAAATGTTTTTATCGGTCCTTCTTTTCAATATATTATAGATTCTAATTTTGATATAGATGCTATAAAAAATGTTGATGCAAGTGGTTTTTCTATGGGATTACAATTTGGTGGCGGAATTGAATTTGGTAAATTTGGAGTTGATGTTCGTTGGGAAAGAGCTTTTTCTGATATTGAATCTTCTTATATAGGTAATTTAGGAAAAGTAACTTACGATACCAGAATTAATCAAATTATAATTGGATTGTCTATAGAATTATAGTACGTTCATATTTATAAAACTAAAAATGCTCTTGAGAAATCAAGAGCATTTTTTTTATGATTAACTAAAAAGTAATTATTTCTCAGTACTTACTTTTATTAACGGATTTAAATAATCTGCTAAAGTTGGGTTGGTTGGGTCACTAAAATCATTTGCAGGATTACCATCGCCATTTGCATCTTCATAAATAGTTGCAATACCATCTCCATCATCATCTACATCAAAATAATTTGGTGAACCATCTAAATCTGTATCATCATTTCTTGGATCTCCATCTCCATCAGGATCTTCATTAATCGAAGCTACACCGTCATTATCATGGTCAGTTTCTTGTATAAAATCATATAATTCGATATAAAATAGCAAACATTCGCTACCTAAAATACCAGTAGTTCCAAATTTTCCATACGCTAAACCAGAAGGTATAAATAATATTCCTTTTCCTCCGTTTTCATACGTAATAGGTCCATTGCTAGTAATATTATCTCCTCCTTTAAATTTTGTGAGTCCATAAGTCCATCCTCTAATAACTGAATTAAGAGTTAACCAAAGACCATTACTTTTGTCGAAATTAACACTAAGACTATCAGTATTCACAATTCTTTTACCGCTGTATTTTACAAAAACAGAATCCATAACCGTTGGAAATCCTTTATCTACTTTAGGGCTACCAATTCTATTCGTATAATAATATAATGTATAATCTATTTCATTATCTGTAACATCAATCTGCTGAAGATTATCATCTTCAAATAATGCAGTTTTACCAGAAACTAATAGCTTTACATCTCCTTCTATTTCATCATAATAATGATTTTTTAAAAACTTTACTAAAGTATCATTATCAATTATAGCTTGCGCTTCATAATCAAAATCATCAACTATAGTAGTATTTGAGTTACCACTACAAGCATAAATAATCGTTGCGAAGATTAATAATGCTAATATGTTTTTTATTTTTGTCATTTATCCTTAAAATTTGTGGGCGCAATTTACCATTTTTATACCTTTGTAAAAAGACAAACGTTATTTTTTAACTTTTTTTATGAGAATAGATAAATATTTGTGGTGTATTAGAGTTTTTAAAACACGTAGTATCGCAACTACAGCCTGCAAAAAAGGCCAAGTTAAGATTGAAAATACGAGTATAAAACCATCTAAAGAAGTATTTGGTAACGAGTTGATTTTAGTTAGAAAAAATCAAATTAATTATCAAATAAAAGTTTTAGATTTACCAGAAAGCAGAGTTGGTGCAAAAATAGTAGATCTTTATAGAAAAGATGTGACCCCAAAAGAAGAGTTTGAAAAAACAGAACTTTTAAAATACTCGAAAGATTATTATCGTAAAAAAGGAGCAGGAAGGCCAACTAAAAAAGACAGAAGAGATATTGAAGGATATCAAGATGAAACAGAAGAAAACTTATGACAACAGAAAGAAATATTATTTTAAATACCGTTCAAATTAATCAGAAAATTAAAAGAATTGCTTATCAAATTTATGAGAGTAATAGTGACGAAAAAGAAGTTATTATTGCTGGTATTTGTGGTAATGGATATCTTTTTGCTGAAAAATTAGTAGAAACGCTAAAGGAAATTTCTACTTTAAAAGTTACAATTTGCCTAGTGAACATCAACAAGAAAAAACCATTAGAGCCTGTTACTACCTCTTTACAAGTTGCAGATTATAAAAATAAATCTTTAGTATTGGTTGATGACGTTCTAAACTCTGGTACTACATTAATTTATGGAGTAAAACACTTTTTAGAAGTACCTTTAAAAAGATTTAAAACAGCTGTTTTAGTTAACAGAAATCATAAAAAATATCCTGTTAAAGCAGATTTTAAAGGCGTCTCTTTATCAACCTCAATAAAAGAACATGTTCATATCGATTTTACAGATAAAGAAGTAAATGTATACTTAGTTTAAGGTATTCATTAACTTTTTGGCATTTTTTTTAACTTTTTAGCCATTTTTTTTGCTATTTTTTTCCTTGATTTATTGTCGATTTTTATAGTCATTTTAGCTTGCTCGTAATAAAAACGTCTTTCAAAAAGATGTTTTGCTACAAATTCTGGAATTTTATCATCGCTTAAAGATGCAATTAATGGTCTTTTACTTTTCTTTTTAATCAACCTTTTAACCATTGTTGAAACATTGCCTTGTAAATAGATAGAAATTGTCTTTTCCTTATTAATTTCTTCCATATTATTTGCATAACAAGGCGTTCCACCACCTAGAGAAAGGATAAAATCTTCCTTTTTTGATAGAATTTCTTTCAAATATTTGTTTTCAATCAACCTAAAATAGATTTCTCCCTTCATTTTAAATATGTCTGAAATAGACATTTTTTCGCCTTCTATAATGTAATCATCCAAATCTATAAACCTCATAGACAATTTTTTAGATAGTATTTTACCAATACTTGATTTTCCAGAGGCCATGTAACCTAATAAAACAATTTTCACTTTTTTTATATTTTTAGCAAATATCGATAAAATTTTTTCATTTTTATGTTTCAAATTTAAATGATAGGTAGTATATTTGCACCTCAATTAAAAAGACCTGGTAGCTCAGTTGGTAGAGCATCTCCCTTTTAAGGAGATGGTCCTGGGTTCGAGCCCCAGCCCGGTCACAAAAAAAGTTAAGCAACATTGCTTAACTTTTTTGTTTATAACAAAAAGCGCACGTGGCGAAATTGGTAGACGCGCCACCTTGAGGGGGTGGTATTCGCAAGGATGTGGAAGTTCGAATCTTCTCGTGCGCACTTTTATACTTTTTTTTACTTCTTCACAAAATATTAACTTTTCTATACTGTTTTATACTTATTTTTGTTTTCATGCAAAGAAAACTATACATTTTGTGCTTACTTATAAGTTTAAGCGCATTTTCTCAAAAAGACAGTATTCGTACTACCATTTTAAAAGGTCAAATTATACACGCCGAAACAAAACGTGTTTTAAGTGCTGCCCACGTTTTAAATTTAAACGCTGTGATTGGTACTATTACAGATGATAAAGGTTTCTTTGAGTTACCAACGAAAGCTAATGATACTATTTTAGTTTCTTACCTAGGGTTTTCTTCAATAAAATTAAAAATTACAAATGATTTATTAAAGGGTAATGAATTAGAAATTGCTCTTTATGAAAAACCAGAAGAAGTTAAAGAAGTAATTATTAAATCTACACAGCTAATTGGTGTTTTAGAAGTTGATGTAAAGATGGTACCAAAAGATAGGTTTACAAGAATTCATATTAACGGATTACCTCAAACTTATGAAGTAGGTAAACCACAAGCCAAAAACTACTCCTCTCCTATTGCTGCATTATTTCAGCCAGTAGACTTTTTATATAGCCTTTTTGGAAAAAAACCTAATCAGCTTAAAAAGCTTCAAAAATTAAAAAAAGAAGATGATTTGCGTAAAATGCTAGCTGGTAATTTTGATAGAGAAGTTATGATGGAGTATTTAGAAATGAATAGTCAAGAATTAACAGAGCTTCTTACAGATTGCAACTACTCTGAATATTTTATAAAAAAAGCTTCTGATTTGCAAATGATAGAGGCTATTTTAGATTGCTATGAAAACCATAAAGCAATTAAAAAAGGTAAAATAGAAAGAAATAAACTTCCAGAAAAAAACTAAACCATTTAAAATTGAAAAGAGTCAAAAGGAATACTTTTGACTCTAATCAACTATTAAAAACTAACTAAGATAAAACCCTTACAACGAGTTCTATACTTTTATAAGTCGTTATTACTTACTATAAGTTACAGTCAAATTTTAGCTTTAACACAACTTTAAGAAAACTAGTAAAAAATACCTATTAAAAATTTTATAGTAAAAAAAAATCCAGCTTTTAGCTGGATTTTACATTTATAAAATAAAAATATGTTTACTGATTTCCTAGTATAATTGGCATTCCAGACTTGCCAGAACCAATAATGATTACTTTACTATTTGTAGATTTAGAAAGCTCTAAAGTAGCTCCAATTCCTTTTTCCTGTAAAATTTTATCAGTTAAAGACTCACTTAAAATTTTGTTTGCAATTGCTTTTCCTTCAGCATCAATTTTTTGTCTTTTTGCTTCTTTTTCTGCTTTTGCAATTCTAAATTCATATTCTAAAGACTCTTGTTCTTGTTTTAATTTCGTTTCAATTGCAATTCTAATAGTTGATGGTAATTTTACATCTTCTACCAAAACTCTTTTAACAGATAAATATTGGTCTTTTAAAATACTTTGCAATTCATCTAAAATTTCTTGCTCAATTACATCCCTTTTACTTGAATATAATTGTTCTGGCGTATAACGTCCTACAACACTTCTAGCTGCCGCATTTACTGCCGGATCTAACAATTCGCGCTCGTAATCTTCTCCTTTGGTTTTAATTAACAACCCTAATTTACTAAACTCTGGTTCATACCAAATTGTACCATTTACTTTAACCTCTAAACCATTAACAGAAAGTACATTCATTTCATCAGAAATAGATTGCTGACGCACTTTTAATACAATCATTCTATTCCAAGGTGCAACAATATGAAATCCTTCTCCATAGGTTTTTTCTGTATTTATACCAGTCCCTAAAGTTTCAAAAATTACGCCGCCTTCACCAGGTCCAATTGTTACGGTAGATTTTGAAAATAAAATTAAAACTGCTACTACTATTACAACAATGAATATTCCTCCTTTTGGGAATTTAATGTCCATTTGATTATTTGCCATTTTTATGTTTGTTTTTAAATTTAACCAAATTTACGATTTAAGTTCTTTAAACACAATCTATATACTCACAATCTTCCAAAACTTCAATTTCTAAAGTAATATGTTCTAGGTGAAAATCATCATGTAAAACTTTCCTAATTTCTTTTTTAACTTCATCTGCTTTTTGCCAAGAAATACTTTTATCAAACAATACTAAATGCACTGTTAAAATAGTATATTCACCATCCATCGTCCATAAATGGAAATCATGTACGTTTTTAATTTCTTTATTTTCAAGAATTTTGGTTTTAATCTCATCCACAGAAATCGCCATAGGTGTTCCTTGTAAAATTATTCTGATACTTTCTTTCCCATTTTTAAAAACATTAATCAAAATATATAAAGCAATAACTAAGGATAAAATAGGATCTAAAATTGGTACGTTCCAAAATTGCATGACTATGCTTGCTATTAATACCGCAACCCAACCCAAAACATCTTCTATCATGTGCAAGGAAACAACTCGTTCATTAATTGAGGTTCCTTTTTGAAGTTTTATAACAGCAGCACCATTTACAATAATTCCTAAAATAGCAAACCACATCATTCCTTTTGCGTCTGATTCTTCTGGATTTATAATTCTCGGAATTGCATTTAAAATGATCATAATAGAACCTATTAATAAAATAATAGAATTAATAATTGCACCTAAAAGCGAAAATCTTTTAAAACCATAAGAAAACGTTTTGGTTGCTTTTTTATTTGATATTTTTTGAAAATACCAAGCCATTCCTAAACTTAAACTATCACCTAAATCGTGAATTGCATCAGAAGTTATTGCCAAACTATTGGTGTAAATTCCGCCAAAAAACTCAATAATCGTAAAGAATAGATTCAGAAAAAAAGCAACTTTTATATTTTCTGTTGATGAATTTTGATGATGATGATGATGTGTATGATTATGTCCCATTTTATTTTTTATAAATAGACTTCATTATAAATTAAAAGATGCATTTTATACTTTCTTTTTATCAATTTTAAGGCTTTTACTTTCTCAATTAAATTTTTCCATTGTATTTTCTGATAAACCATTCTGCTGTTAACAAAGAAATGATAAAGAATAAAATCCTTTTCCAATCGATTAAGTTCTGTTGTTTAACAGATGATTTTTGTACTGTATAAAACGATTCGTTGTCTAAAAGTTCTTTCGTTAAATCATCAACTTGATTTTTATAAAATACCTTTCCTCCTGATTTTGCTGCCAATTGTTCTAACTTATTTACGTTGGCATTTGTAAATTGTTCTTCTATTTGATAATCAGTAATTACAAAACGGCCATCATTTTTAATATCCTGACCTAAAACATTTACTGTATAAGAATATGCTCCTGAAGGTAAATTTTCAATTTCTACTTGATACGAATTATGAATTAACGAAAACGGAATTTTAGTAACTTCTTTTGTTTCTGAATTTGTAATTGTAATTTCTAAAGATGCTCTTGCATCAAACTGATAATTTTTATCAGTATAAAATGCAGAAATATGTATAGTGGAGTTTGCAGGATACAAGTTTTCTGCACGTACTTCTAGTCGATTTCTTTTTTTGTTGGATGCTAAATATTGTACTAAACCGCTTGTAAATGAATCAAATTCTTCAAAAGAGTTAGAATTTAAAAAACTTGCTGCTCTCCATTTCCAAATTCCTTCTCCAAATAAAACGGCAGATTTTTGATTGTTTACTTCAAAAATCGACAATAAAGGTTGCTTTGTTTGTACTCCGTTTATATTCTGATACACTAAAGTTTGATGTTCTTTTGAAATAGAAATCTCACCAAACTTCTCTTTTAGAGGTGGAAAGTTATTAAAGCCAATATCTTCTTGCAAAAAAGTTAAAAAGCCTTCATTATAAGTTGCACCATAATTTTCTAACTGATTAATTGCATTTTTAGTAAAACCTAGCTGTTGCTTGTTGATAAAATTCCAATCTGTATTAACACCCGAAATCATCAAGTAATTGCTATTCTGCTGATTTATTAGAGATAAAACAGTGTTAAATTTAGCGTTTACTTGGTTTAAAATAATCAATTTATAATCTTCAATTTGGCCTTTAAAATTATCAACCATAAAAACATCAACAGAACGCTGTTGATTACTTTCTATTGATTTTTTTAAAGTTCCAATATCTGGATGCAAAACTGAACTTAAAATCAATACTTTAGTTTGTTCGTTAATTACTTCTACAGAAAAACTTTTACTATTATTTTTGATGTTTTTTTCATTTTTCAGTGTACTAATTGAAGCTGTGTAATATTGCAATCCCTCTTTGGTTGAAGTTAAATTTGCAGTAATTGTTGCTGATTTTTTATCCGAAGAAAAAGATATATTTTCTCTAAAAACAGTTTTTCCATTATTAAAAATAGAAAACTGACTCGTTACAGCTTCATTACCATCATAATTTAAAAGAACCTCAACAGGAAATTTATTTTGTAAATAACTGTATTTATTTACATTTAACTGCGTTATTTTTACATCAACATATTTTGTTGTATCTCCAATGATAACTGGATAAATTGGCTGTTTCGTATTTAAAAATTCATACGCAGCACCTTTAGTTTGATTTCCATCTGTAATTAAAATAATGGGTGCAATTTTATCTTTGTTTAATTCGTTAACTTCAACGATTGCATTTGTAATATTTGTTTCGTTTTCTAAAAAAGAAAGGCTATCTAAAACCTGTAAATTTTTACCGAAAGAGAAATCACTTAAAGAAAATTTGGTATTTAAATCTGCCGAATTAGACAAATTAGTAACAATTTCACTTACAGAATTACCTTCTTTAAAAAAAGCAATCGATTTTGAATTATCAACCAAAATAGATAAAACAGGTTTTTCATTTTCTAGTACTGTATTTTCAATTGTAGGATTTATCAGTAATAAAATCAACAAAAACAAACTCAAAGTTTTTAAAACAAAGAGTAAACTTGTAACTTTTGGTTTGTTTGTTACTTTGTAATAATATTGAAAAAATGCTACTGAGATACTCAATAACAAAGCAAAAACGAGATAAAAAATTGTGGCCGTTTGCAATTGATTTTTATTTATTGGAAAGATATAAAGAACTATCTAAAAACAAAAAACCTACAACGATTAATATTGTAGGTTTTTAATTATTTTAATTGATACAAAAGAGCAAGCTCCCTTGGTAAAAAATAGTCTATGTAAACATTCCACCATCCACAGAAAGCGTCTGTCCTGTAATGTAAGCACTCATATCTGAAGCTAAAAACACACAGGCATTTGCAATGTCTTCTGGAGTTCCTCCTCTTTTTAAAGGAATTCCATCTCTCCAACTTTGTACGGTTGCTGCGTCTAATTTATCTGTCATTTCTGTTTCAATAAATCCTGGTGCAACTACATTGCTTCTAATATTTCTTGAGCCCAATTCTAAAGCTACGGATTTAGAAAAACCAATGATCCCAGATTTTGAAGCTGCATAATTTGTTTGACCAGCATTTCCTTTTAAACCAACAATAGAACTCATATTTATGATAGAACCTGCTCTTTGTTTCATCATTGGTCTAATAACTGCTTTCGTTAAATTAAACACCGATTTTAAGTTTACTTCTATAACTTGATCAAAATCTTGTTCTGTAATACGCATTAACAAATTATCTTTAGTAATCCCTGCATTATTTACTAAAATATCAATTGCACCAAATTCTTCTAATACATTTTTTGCCAATTCTTGAGCTGCATCAAAATCTGCAGCATTAGATTGATATCCTTTAGCAGCAACACCAAATGCTTTTAATTCTTCTTCTAAAGCGATTGCAGCTTCTACAGAAGAACTATACGTAAAAGCAACATTTGCTCCTTGTTTAGCGAATTCGATTGCTATTCCTCGTCCAATTCCTCTAGTTGCTCCCGTAATTATTGCTGATTTATTTTCTAGTAATTTCATGTTATACTGTTTAGTTAATTATCAAATATAAAAAAGAAATTCCCGTTTTCACGGGAATTTAGATATCATTCTCTTTATAGAGATTGATTATTTTAAAACTTTTGCAACCATTTCACCAATTTTTGCTGGTGAACTAACTACATGAATTCCGTTTTCTGCTAAAATTTTCATTTTTGCTTGTGCTGTATCATCTGCTCCTCCAACTATCGCTCCTGCGTGTCCCATTGTTCTTCCTGCAGGTGCAGTTTGACCAGCGATAAAACCAACAACTGGTTTTCTATTTCCATCAGCTTTAATCCATTG
>TARA_R110001606_G_scaffold123926_3_pt1 | contig 10309 bp, 21 predicted proteins | sample TARA_R110001606 | Tara Oceans TARA_R110001606 (sample SAMEA4398315) | marine metagenome | biome: Polar Biome; feature: [SRF] surface water layer (ENVO:00010504); material: water (ENVO:00002006), including particulate matter (ENVO:01000060) such as... | depth 5 m
ACCTGTGTCTGGTATGCCGAAGTCTACAGGGCTGTTCTTAATAGCCTCTGTGAATACTACTACTAAGTCAGGATGTACACCTCTCATATTCTCAGTGCTTGATTTGCTAAAGCTAAAGTTCCTCATTGGATTCCCCTCTCAAAGCTAAGGCTAACGAGTCGTTAATAATTCTAGTTACGTACTCAATGTAATGCTTCTTATTATAAAAGCTATCTAATGCCCTTGCAGCTTCTATTAATGCTAACTCTTCCGAGTCAGATAACTCTATGTATTTCTTAGTAATTACTTTCATAGTATTCTCCAGTAGTGTCTATTTCGTCCATCTCATCGGTATTGATACCGTAATCGTAATCTTCATCGGGTTCGTCTAACCATATAATTTCCTCTGGTTCATGACTTTCTGGTATCAATTCGTTATACATCTTATACTCCTGCTTGACTTAAAATATGAATGACTGCTGGTAATACACTTATCGCAATTACTGACATTACAACAACCCACCTTACGAATAATCCGAACGCTTCGCCACAATCAAACATAAATCTCTCCTTAATTAATCTTATATCTTAACTATAGGCGATAAGTTCTATTACCGCCAGTTAAAATGTTAATTAAAATGCAATATCGTCATCAAAGTCTATAGCCGCCGGAGGAGCCTGTTGTGGTGCTTGTTGTTGAAAGCCACCCGATTGTACCGGGGCTTGCGGTAAGTCGCTATAAAACACCTTTGTATTGCCTAGAATGGCTGTTTGTACTTTGTTATCACGTTCTTCCTTTGATACTGACTGTGAAATAAATCCGTGGTCGCCATATTGGCTAGGATTATCTGTGTCAATGAATGTTGTTAAATCTAGATACTTAGCTCCGTTCTTACCTGCAAATAAACGTGCTTTATCAATTTTCATAACATCAATTTTAATACTAATTCCGATTTTCATTTTTTTCTCCAGTGTTTAAAGTTTGGCTAATTTTTCTTGAGCGTAGAGTTCTACTACTATTTTGTTAATCTGACCCCAATTCACGCGGTTATAGCATGATTGGATATACCCTTTTAACTTCTTCTTACGTTCTGATTTAGTAATCTTTGACGTTGTTATAGTAATCTTACCGTCTTCTGATTCGTGTTTGGTTTCTTTCTTATCCCTAGCGATAAAATCAATGGCGTTTATCTCGTTGATAGTGGTCCATGATAAATCGTTACTTAATATATCCTCTCTGTTCATGTTATTATTCCTTTCGTTAAGTTGATGAGTTAAATATAGTCTCTACTTAAAGAGACTGCAAGCTTTATTTTCATTTATTTTAATTTATTTATTAACTCTTTCATTTTACCTACGAATTCAAAAGTTTTATCTTGCATGTCACTTATATATGAGTTGTCCCGGCACACTCGCTGCTCTAAATACCCGGCTTTACCTGATAGTCTAGGGTCAAATGATACAAAGTCACACCAGTCGCGCTCAGATACCCATAACTGCATTTGAATCTGTGCTTTATAGTCTTTAGCGTAATCATCTGACAAAGCTCTTTTAAGTTGTGTTGTGGTGTTCGGACATTTAATCTCTATTAATCCATCATCACCCACTAATCCATCCGGTGAAACTCCAATGAACTCGCTATGCTCTATAAATGCCACTTCCTCTATATCGAAACGGCTATTCTTAATTGAGTATACTGCTCTAGCTTCTTCTTCTTTTTCAGTTCCCCAACGCATAGCATCATTTTCAAAGAATGGCTTAGACTCACCTGTTAATATCTCAGCCACTAATTCCATCAAATACGACTCAGCCATTTTACTTGGTGCGTTACCTCTGCCGTTAGCTATTACTTCTTTAATACGTGAAGCTGTGACCTTACCCAGCCTGAGCGATAACCACTCAGGTGAGCCTTGTTCACATGTTGTGATTATGTTCATAGTAATCCCTTAATATAACTTTTATAATTAGGGTCTGTTATATCATCAAGACTAGCTAGCTTCATGTTGATAGACTTAACCCATGCCATATCGTCTTTACTTGGTGCTTTAGACTTACTTGCCGCATTACCATCATCATCTTCGCTGGGAATACCTGCTACTGCCTGTAATCCATAACGTCTACAATATGTAATAGCTGAACCTGCTCCTTGTGCATCTTGCTTAGTTAACTGTACGGTGAAAGAGTTTGATAGCCACTCGCCTGATTCGTGCATTAGAACCGTTTCTATACCAATTCTGCCACCATCTTCTACCGGGAACTGTACATAACTTAATCCGTGGTTAGCAAATGGTTCTTTGATAGCTTGGACCACTGAGCTTAAATCAGCGTATTTAGATTTAAAGAATGGATTAGCAGCGCCTTTAGCAGCTCCGCCCATTTCTGATTGAGCACTACACATAGCTATGGCTAGATGCTTGATTGATTCTGATTTATTCATTTTAATATTCCTTACTTGTATAGTGGTCTGCTCTAGCTTCTGCTTCGTATTCAAGCTCTTCATTATTACATCCAAGATATTCCATATCTGCGTAATCATTACATTCAAATTCATTCATTATAATTCCTCTAAGTCAGTGTTAAATTCTTTTCTGAGTGCCTCTATAACTTCTTGCATGTCACCCGTTGGTACTATGCCAGCCTCCAATAGCTTTACTTCTAATAATGACAAAGCTAATCTTTTACCGCCAGCAACACCAGATTGATACATATCGTTAGCGTGTTCTAATTCTGATAACATTCTGCTTTCGTATGACATGGTATTCCCCTTATTGAATTAGTTGCCACCTCATTTTAATTTTATTTAGTACCGGTGTGTGGGTGGCGACCCTAATCACTCGGAATAAGCAAATATTAGACTAGACATTTACATAGTGCAAGCTTTATTTTCATTTATTTTAATTTATTTTAAAAAGGTGTTATGATTGCGGTATATTTTAATTATTAACAGGTGTAGAAGTATGGAAGGTATAAGCAAGGAGTTAAACGAACAGATAGAGCTTGAATGTGAGATTAAGAGGGCCGAGCTACTAGCTAAGAAATTAGACGCTATAAATCGCCCTAAGACGCGCAAAGCTATAGAGGAATTAAAAGAGCTAAATGAATTAAATAAAGATTATTATGAGGATTAATTAAAAGGCCAGCTATTAAACTGGCCTTTATATTAAAATTTATACATCCTAACCTATCATCTTAGCCGCTCTGTCTGCCATCTCTTGGTAATTCAAGTATTCTTTCATGTGCTTTTCTGCCGCTTTCTGCTTGTTATCGTTAATAGCCACTTCCCACTGCTTGTAATGAAACTTGCTTTTCTCTTGATACCACATAATCAATTCCTCCTACCTCTGTTTAGTTCATCTAACCTGTTTAATGTTGATTTCATGCTGGATATTTCTCTATCAATAGAATTACCTTCCTTAACTCCGAACCTGCTAATGGTTTTTAGTATGTGCCATAAGCAGCCGCTAGAATCTTTTAAACCAATATTCCATAATAAAGATACCTGATAAGGGTCTAATCTAATAGAGCCTCGCTCAATATCTTCCTTTGTTATTTTATATTCAAAATCATCATAATGCTTAGTGTTTACTGTATTATTCATTATCACCCTTAAGTAAACCAAATATAGATGCCGTTAACAACAGCTACAGGGAACATTAAAGCACCTGCTATGAGTAAGCCCCATGCTTCATCTGCGAAACAACTAATGACGTGGGTAAGCCACGCGGCAAACCCTATGTAAAATATTAAAGTACTCATTTGCTCATCTCCTGTTTGGTTGGTTCAATTTAATAATAGCACCTATACTATATATAGCAAGAAATAAAGAGAACTTTTTCAAATGAATTAACTTACTTGCACTTAAAATAATAACTGTGGTATACTAACTACGTTATTTGGTCTGAAGCCCGGATGATAGGAAAGGTTTAGGAGATGTTTCTGGTGGTTGTTAAAATAATCACGCTTCAGCAGAAACTCTACCTAAACCTTTTTTTTCCTCTGAAATCCATACTAAATAACCGATATTCTCGGTAACTATCGTAAAACAATCCGCCCAAATCAACAGAGCAAACGATTACCAAAGCAGCACCAGCTAATCTAACGAAAGCGAGATTGGCAAAGCTTACGGAAGGACTCATCTTTATAGATGCTTTGTAAGTGGATTATAGACCCGGTGCTTGTATCCCTACACTATTAAGGGGGTGCAATAAACAGAATACTTTAAGATACGATGTAATTCCAAGTTCATGGCTTGTAAAAACCATTTCTGATAAGTGTTTTGGTAATATTGAATAGTAATGTATAAAAGATAGCAAGTACCCTACATGGTCTAATCGGACTTTAAGGGGTCTAATGATTCTTATTGTCAAAATTTACCTAATTAAAATAAATTAAAAAATACATTGCTTATTGATAAAATGCGCCTATAGTTAGTGGTAATTAAACCGCTAAGGGGATATCCATGATTCCGAAATACCATTACAGTGCCGAAGATGGCCCAACATACAATGACACAAGCTGGATAGAAGCACAGTTAGACATGCTACCAATTAACATACAGAAAAAAGTGTGCTCTAGATATTCTGATATATACTTTAAAATGACTAACGATGGAGATAAGGATGTTAGGTCCAGAGCTAATACATGGCTACGACTTACCGTTGATAAATACAAAGTCACGTACCAAGATGGGAGTTTATTTTAATGTTATATGATTTATACCCACACCAGCAAGCTGCCATTGATGAATTAAGAATGTCATTTGGTCAGGGTAAAAAGCGACCTATGCTATATGCTCCTGTGGCGTTTGGTAAAACCGTTGTAGCAGCTCATATCGTTACAAGTGCGTTAAACAAGGGTAAGAAGGTAATGTTTGTAGCACCTTATACAGCATTGATTAACCAAACTGCACGTTCATTTATGGCTCAAGGTATACCTAAGCCGGGTGTTATGCAGGCCGACCATCCGTGGACCAATCCGGGTAAACGTTTACAGATAGCTTCTGTTCAAACATTATCAAGGCGAGCTATTCCTGATGTTGATTTAATCATAGTAGATGAAGCCCACTTACAGTATGAAGTTATCTGTAGGCTAATGAAAGATACTAATGTACCTGTAATAGGTTTATCTGGTTCTCCATTCTCTAAGGGATTAGGTAAGTATTATGATAATCTAATTCACACCTCATCTATGAGACAGTTAATTGATGATGGATTCTTATCTGATTATGTAGCATACAGCCACGACACACCAGATTTAACAGGTATCAAAACAGTAGCAGGCGATTATCATGAGGGGCAGTTAGGTAAGCGTATGTCTGACCCTAAGCTTGTGGGTTGTGTTATTGATACATGGTTAAAGCACGGTGAAAATAGACCTACTATATGCTTTGCTGTGAACGTGGCTCATGCTGAATTCATCGGTGCTGAACTTGATAGAGTTAATATATCTAATGTAGTAATTACAGGTAGAACTCCAATGGAAGAACGCGAGGTATATTTTACTCAGTTCAAGAAAGGCAATATCAAGATACTCGTTAACGTTGGTACGCTAGTAGCTGGGTTTGATTCCGATGTTCGCTGTATTGTGGATGCTGCGCCCACTAAATCTAATATAAGGCACGTACAAAAGTTAGGTAGAGGGTTGAGAGTAGCGGAAGGTAAAGACCACTTAATTATATTAGACCATGCTGGAAATTTAATCAGCTTAGGATTCCCTGATGATATTGAAATTGATAGACTCGATACTGGCGATAAAAAGGAAGCGGCAGAACTTAAAGAGAAACAAGAAAAGAAAAAGAAAGAGAAAGAACCAAAGGAATGCCAGAAGTGCAAGCACTTAAAAAAAGCAGGTGAGCATGAATGTAGTAATTGTGGATTTGTACCTAAATTCGTTGAGAATGTAGAAGTAGAAGAGGGCGAACTAAAAGCTATTAAGACCACTAACAAATACACTAAAGACGATAAACAGCGTATCTGGTCCGAAATAAAAGGATACCAGCGCGAAAGAATGCTATCAGGTAAGAATCTCACTGATGGTTGGTGTTCTCATTTATACAAAGATATGGTTGGTGTATGGCCTAAAAGCTTAAGGGATACAGCAGCACAACCCGGTGAACAGGTACGTGGATTTGTTAAACATAAAGCTATAGCGTGGGCGCGTTCTAAAAATAAAATGAAAAATAACTTCTAAATGTCTTGCATTCTATTTAGTTAACGTCTATCTTTACATCAATCAAGTCAAAAGGAGAATAAAATGTCAGATAATAAAAAAGCAGCATTAGTAGGTGTATTAATTCTAGCAGCTAGTTGTGTTGAATACTTTCTAATGTGGGCTGGCTTATAATGAAAACAGTTGACGCGGCCAAAGGTAACTGGGATACAATCCTAACCCATTACGGTCTAAGGTTCACTAATAACCGCCACATACAATGCCCTATCTGCGAGCGTAAAGGCTCATCAGGTATTAGAATCAACGAATACCGAGGCGATTGTTCATGGATTTGTGTTTGTGGTTCTGGCAGTGGCTTCAATCTACTAATGGAAATCACAGGTAAGCCGTTTAGTGAGGTAGCCAAGGAGATAGATTTAATTATCGGCAATACACACGACTATGAGCCACCCAAAGCTCCTGTAAGCGTCAGAAAAGCCAAAGAAGCAGCTAAGGTAATAAAGGGTAGCTTAGCAGAATTATATCTCAAGGAGAGGGGTATCACAGTCTTACCTCAAATGTCTGTAGAGTTTTGTGAATCACTACCTTATTACAGCGATGGTAAGCAAACTGGTAGCTACCCGGTAATGCTATCAACCGTGACAGACTCGCAAACGTTAGAAGTATTACAATATCACTATACGTACCTAGATGGGCTTAAATGTATAGCTCGTAAGGTTCGTAATATTACAGATACTGATTACAAGAGTCCTGTTATTCGATTGATGGAGGCAGGTAAGACGCTAGGTATCGCTGAGGGGATTGAAACGGCATTATCAGCCAGTGACAAATACAATGTGCCAGTATGGGCTACTGTTAACTCAGGCTTTATGAAGAAGTTTAGAGCGCCACCGGGAATTACTAAGCTATATATATTCGCAGATAATGACAAATCAGGTACTGGCCACGCCTCAGCTTTTGAGTGTGCTCGCGCTAACCTAGCTGCAAAGAATGATGTGGTAGACGTTACAGTTATTTGGCCTGAGTCACTAGGAGATTTTAATGATTTAGATGATAAGCATAACGTTTGTCATTGGTCATTTAGTAAATAAATGAAAATAAAGCTTGCACTATTAAAAAAGATAAACTATCTTAATTAAATCAACAACCAAAAGGAATACTAAAATGACTGATAAAAAAGATTTATTAAAGTACTGTAACAAAGCACAAGCTAAAAATATCAACGCTTACTATGACAACGAATGTAAAGTAAACAAGGCAGCTAAGATGATGGGTGTTAATAGCTCAGTAATTAGTCGTTCGTTATCAAGAGCAAAGAAACGCGCTAGCATTGCTAAGTTCTTAAGTGGAACACCAGTAAAGGCTAGTAAAGTGTCAAAAGGCTTAAAGATATTAGTTATACCAGATACACAGGTTAAGTATGGCGACCCTACCGACCATCTTACAGCGTGTGGTAATTACATTGTAGAGAAGAAGCCAGACGTTATTGTTCACATTGGCGACCACTGGGATATGAAAGCATTATCATCATTTGATACAGCTAAGCAGTTAGAGGGTAAGCGTGTATTAATTGATTTAGAAGCCGGGTATGTTGGTATGGATTTATTAATGAAGCCGTTAATTGATTACAACTTAGCTAACCCAAATAATCAATATCATCCTAGATTAGAGTTTTGCCTTGGTAATCATGAGGTTAGACTAGAACGTTACATTAACAATAATCCTACACTGTCAGGTATATTAGAATACCCTAGAGATTTTAGATTAGAGTCATGGGGATGGAATGTTAACGAGTTTAAGAAAGTAGTTAATATTGGTGGGTTTGCATTTGCACATTACTTTTACAATCCTATGTCCGGTCGTCCTTATGGCGGAACAGCACATACTAAACTCAACAAAGTTAAATGTTCTTTTGTAATGGGACATCAACAAGGTCTAGACTTAGCCACTACTACCGGTAACGATTGTAAACGCTACTGGGGAATCACTGCTGGTTCATTCTATCAACATGATGAAGGTTATATTGGACCACAGGCCAACGACCACTGGCGCGGATTGGTTATGATGCACAATGTTTTAGATGGGGATTGCGCTCCGTGCATAATTAATATAGATTGGTTACTAGATAACTACTCGAATGAAGCCATAGGAGCTTAACATGGGGCACTACGATGAACAAAGAGAGCGAGACTTAGCAGAACAAAAGAAAAACAAGTAAACCAGCGCGGTGTAAAAGCCGCTATCTTTCCCAAGGAGAATGTATGATTAACGCTGTCAACGCACTACTAGAATGCTTTGTAACTGGATTATTTACCGCTGCTATATTAGTGGTATGCTCTAGACTAGGCTGGTTTCCTGTGCTAATTGTGGAGACTATGACAAGAAAAGAGTATGACGAAGCCGAGAGACTTGAGGAGGAATTAGAAGATGAATAGTCATAAAGCTTATGAGTTAGCGTTAAGAGATAAACACATGATGCCAGTTATCGGATATGGCACAGCAGGAACAGGTAAAACCTACGGAGCATGTCAAGCTGCTGTAGAATGGCTCAGTAAAGACAAACGTAAAAAGTTCCTTGGAGTACGCCCTAACGTATCATTTGCAGAAAAGAGTGGTTATTTACCCGGTACTGAACGTGAGAAGATGGAACCTTGGATTCGTCCAATCATGCAAAATCTAGCTCTTAATGGCTTAACGTATAATCAGCAAGAATGTATGGAGAAGAACCACGCTATACAGTATATGCCACTAGAACATATTCAAGGTATGACGTTTGATGATACTTTTATCATATTAGATGAAGTTCAGAACATGACGTTTGAGCATATTAAAGGGTTTATGACTCGTATCGGTAAGTATAGTAAAGTTGTAATGTGTGGTGATATTAATCAAGTTAGCCCAATGTTTCAGAATTCGGGATTGAAAGAATACCTTGAGATGGTAGAACACTTTGATATGAACGTGCATACTATTGAGTTCACACGCGATGACGTACTCCGAAGCGGTGTATGTAAGGAGCAAATCATAGCGTTTGAAGAATGGGACGCATTAAAGCATAAGTAATAAATGGCGGTTAGTAGCCGCCCAACTAAAGGGTAGATTATGAATTTAATGCTAGGCGATTGCCTCGAGAGAATGAAAGAAATACCAGACGGTAGTGTTGATATGATATTGACAGACCCGCCTTATGGTACAACAGCGTGTAAGTGGGATTCAATCATTGATTTAGACTTAATGTGGGAGCAGTTAAAGCGGATTATTAAACCTAATGGGGCTATTGTAATGACAGCAAGTCAGCCATACACCAGTAAGTTAATTAGTTCTAATTATAAAATGTTTAAGTATTCTTTAGTTTGGGAAAAAGAGGCAGCTAGTAACTTTTTAAACTTTAAATATCAGTTTGGTAAGATACATGAGGATGTATGCGTGTTTGGTAAAATGGCTACATCATATAGTAAGAAAGGTAATATGAAATACAATCCACAGATGGTTGAGGGAAAGGCTTATACCTGTAAACAAGGTAAGGCAGGTGATGCTGTGGCTAGGGATAAGAAAACAAGAGAAAACAGCGTTACAACAGTGAATACAGGTCAAAGATACCCCACAAGTGTATTAAAATTTAAAAGAGATAAATCCAAAATACACCCAACACAAAAACCCGTAAATTTAATGGAATATTTAATATCCACATACACCAACGAAAACGAAACAGTTTTAGATTTTACGATGGGTAGCGGAACAACAGGGGTAGCAGCTAAAAACCTAAACCGTAAATTTATTGGAATTGAGATGGACGAGGGTTATTTTAAAATTGCACAAGATAGGATAAATAACAGTTAAACAATGGCGGCTAATTAGGCCGCCTTTTTTATTTCTTAATACGTAATCCAAATGATGTTAATACACATACACCCAACCAGTATTGATAATATTCAGGCATACCCTTTAATACTAAAAACCCTTGTTCGATGTGTGGAGCTGCAAGTGGAAAAAAACAGGCTATTGCCGGAATTGATAATACAACCGTCCAGTATTCATCTTTCCAAGAATAACGCATACCCTCCGATAAGATAGTTTCAAGCTCACCCTCTTTATTTTCTGAATTCATTATCCTGGTGATTTGCTGCTGTCTTATAGCTGTCTTGTTATCGTTCTTCTTTGC
>TARA_R110001606_G_scaffold128632_1_pt1 | contig 10302 bp, 13 predicted proteins | sample TARA_R110001606 | Tara Oceans TARA_R110001606 (sample SAMEA4398315) | marine metagenome | biome: Polar Biome; feature: [SRF] surface water layer (ENVO:00010504); material: water (ENVO:00002006), including particulate matter (ENVO:01000060) such as... | depth 5 m
AGCTTGATTGTCTCCGCCAAAATCTTTCCAAACACCGCTGTCTTTATAGATAATAACAGAAGTATTTGTTTTTCCATTTCTATATATAGCCCGAGTTCTCCAATGAGAACCGCAATCTTGGAGCGGGTAGCCCAACTTATCTAATGATTCTCTATAGGTCATCAAATGAAGGAATTCCGTTGGAAGAGGATTGGTTTAAATCCCCACCAGTATCTCTGAAGTTTACGATGTCTCGCAAATCTCCACACTCTGTAATGTTAAAGTTCATGAAAGATAGGTTAACAAAATTCTTACGAAGGTTGTCGTCGACTTGAACTGGCTCGACTGCGCCCGCGATATCTTTGCCCAAGTGTCTAGACTTTACGTTAATGAGTTTATGTGTGCCAAACTGATTACCTTCTTCTGCAACTTCGTCATTTGTTTTCTGGCGTAGAATAAACATATGAGAGCAGAATTGAGTTATGCGGTCAGAAAGAGAAACAATAGACTCATCATCAACAATGTTTGCGCTCTGACGATTAGTAGTGATACCGCTACGATTCGACTGAACCGATGTAATCATTGGTATTACTGGGTTGCCATCTTCTAGTATTTCTTTTTGAATACACTTCTTGAACTTGTCTACCATTTCACCAACTGTTTGCCACTCACTTTTGTTTCCCCCATTTTCAGAAGATGTTTTGATGTAATCAAAAGAAAAGACCATCTTATTGCCGCGACCGACCTTAGAATAGTAAAAGCGTTTAAGCGTGTTAATCATGGAATCGACATCCATACCTCCGACGTTGTAGTAGTAAAACTGGAGCTTCTTGACCTTGCTCCAGACGGAGCGCACTTTAGACACAACCTCTGGCCCAGCCTGCCTCCACTTGCCGCTTTCTAACAAGTGGGACGCGACTCCAGAAATAGAAGCACATTGCCGAATTATTAATTCTTCTTTACTCATCTCTCCATTGTCGAAGTGCAAAACTGGAACATCATACCTGGCTGAAACTTGGGTGGCGTAGTGCATACAAAACTGAGTCTTGCCTACTCCAGAACGTGCGACAATAACGGTGATATTTCCTGGGCGCAAAAGAGAACCATAAATCTCATTGATCTTTGGATGTGGCCCCATCATGCCAAACTCATCGATTGGGTTGTTGCCCCGATCTTCGATAAAGTCTTCCATCTCCTCGTAAATATTTGACGGAACATCATCGCCGACCTCAAATAAATTAATTTTATCGTTATATATCTGATCAGCGTTTTCAATTATCTTTAAGTACGAAGTATCTGTAGATACACTTTTCATTGATTCCGCAATGTTGTTTGCTGTCTTCGTAATCTCTCTTCGGACGCTGTATTTTTTAAGCTCTTTAATGGAAGACTCAATCTTTTCTTCCGAGTTGATCCTTCTCATTGAGAGAGATCTTACATAATCAACTAGAGAGATGTCTTCCTCAAACTTTATCCCTAAGTCTTTGATTCTTTGAACCAAAACTATATCGTCGATACTTTCGTCTTTTTGGCAAGCCCTCTTTATGACCGCAAAAATAGTTTTGTGCAATAGCGATCCATCATAAAAATCCGATTCACCAATAAGGTGCATGAAGTTTATGAGCGTATTTGGCTTTTGTATAAAGGCGGCTAAAACCTGCTTTTCAATTTCGAGACTATATATCATATGTAGCCCATACTACATAAAACAAATAGCTTGTCAAGCATTATTCTGACTCTTGACCTACTTCGTAACTATTTTGAGTATATTCTTCTAGATAATTCTCTAAAGACTTTATTAAGCCAGATTCCGTAATTTGGGATTCACAGTTTGTATAAACGACTGGAGTCCCCTCTTCATTGCAGTACGCTATTATAAACCCCTTATAGGACTCTGCTCCACCTGTAAGTTCATATAATTGCGTTAGAATTTTGGGGGGCAATTCAAAATTTTTAAATTTAGGTTTAGCTTCCATCCTCAATATTTTACACTACCCCAAAAGGTTTGCGAAAAAATCTTCTGATAATTCGTCGTCTGGGTAGATTTCTATTAGTTTTATATCGTTCATCTCGCAAAATTCTAACTTTTTGTTGTCTCTGCGTATTTGGCGAACAAAGTTGGCTCTAGTCTTATGAAAGTGTTTAACAAACTTTAAATGCTGTGCACCTTGCACTTCTATCGCTATTTTTCTGTTATGATTGTAAAAATCTAAGGATAATTGCGTTCCAACAACCCTAAATTCCTCATATACGGCATCGTATTTCCAATACTTATATATATATTTTCTTACCTCTGCTTGAAATTTACTACGGCATTTGCCATTCCACTTGATTTTATACTTATGTGGGCTTTTGAGAGGCTTCTCTTTGCCATATAGGGTTATAAACTTCAAATCAATTCACCGATATTAGATTTAAAATAATTTATTAAAAACTCAGAAAGGGCTTCGTTTTCTTCAACCATCTTGAATAAATTAGCTTCTCCTTGAACTTTTTCTGGCAATTCTTCTACCACTTCAGCCACAAGTTCTTTAAACTCTTCGCCAATGGTGATCCAAGCACCCTTTTTGGTGACGAACTCCCACATATACAATAAGTCGACAAGCTCCTTCTCCACCCAAATAGACCTGCCTCCAGTTCTACCGTATCTAATAGGGTAGGGAATGGTGTTATTTGTCTTCTCATTTGGAGATTTCTTGATTGTAGCTTTAGCCCAATGCCCAATAATAGGGTTTGTCTTGGGGTCTGGCTGCTTCTTTGTTGGGTCTTGTAAAATCATATCAGACTTAAAACGAGGCTCAAACTCAATGATATAGTTGGCGAAGTGCAAAAGCGCATTGCCTCCTGTTGCTGACGTCTGACGTATGGGAGCCTTGGAGTAGGGGTCTAACTTGATGTCTGCCCTCACTTGGCTGATGAAAATGGCCATATGACCCCTTTTTGCAAGAGAGATGGACATTCTCTTCATAAAGTTGGCTGCGATTACTGCACCACCAGCTACTTTGTTGGAATCGTAAAAAGACTTATCTATGTCTTGTTGTGAGATTAGACCATCTACTGAGTCTAATATAAAGCAGTAGCGATGCTTATCTTCGTTTTGATCGACTAAGGTCTTAATCGCATCAACTACAACCTCATAAATATTGCTTTCAAAAACGAAGCAGGTGCCTGTAACCCAGTCTTTTGCATCATACACAAACTTGACGCCAGAACGAGCAACCATCTCATTTGAAAGGCGACCTTCCGCCTTAATGTAGAAGCCCTTGCCTTGTTCCTGTGTGTTTAACATATTTTTCATGACCTCGAGAGCTGCTGAAGTTTTGCCGCCCTCATTCATGCCCACAAACCTGTGTAATCCTGGTCCGAAGCCGCCGCTTAGGTTTAAGTCGAGTTGAAGAGACCCACTGGATGCCTTGTAGTCAATTGTTTCCTCGAAGTTATAATGTTTTCCTTTTTTGTCTTTAAGGAACTTTTCTAGTATTTCTGAATCTTTATCGCTCATTTAAGTAAATCTTTTGTATTCTTTGGTTTATTATCGTTGGGAATGTAATCTTTTCCAGTTTTTTCTCCTAAAACAATGGATTCGTATTTAGACAAGTCGACTTTAAAGTTAAAATTTCTCCATTTTCTTTCCATTGTTGATTTTAGTTCCTTGGACACTAAGTAAGCTAGGCTATCGTACTTCTTTGGGAAAGTAGTAATTTCCAAAAAGTCTAGAGAATATCTAGCCTCTAGGTCTTTTAATAGCTTCATCTCCCTAGACCAAAAGAATCTCTTTTGTACCTTGGGAACCTCAATAAGCCTTTGGATTGCTAGTTGTCGCCTTCTATGTGGCGTTAATTTCTTCAATGTCATTGACAACCATCCTACGAACTAACGTGGCAAAGTCAACACTTTTTTCCCAATGAAGGTCTTTTTGTGCCTCAGATGGGTCTCCAAGCAAAAGTTCAACTTCGGCTGGTCTATAAAAATCTTTATTGATGTTCAATAAAATAGATCCAGTTTTAGTATGAATTAATTTTGTGTTGATTGGGTTGTCTTCTTCATGCCAATGAGTTTCTATTTCTGCAGCTTCGAATGCTTTTTCTACAAACTCTCTAACTGTGTGGGTTTCTCCAGAAGCTAACAAATAATCTTTTGGTTTTTCCTCATTCAACATTAACCATACTGCTCTAACAAAATCATAAGCATGGCTCCAGTCTCTCTTAGCTTCGATATTTCCTAAATCAAATGGTTCTGGCTTTTTGCCTTCATTTAATTCTTTTTTAATTCTAGCCGCATTCATAGAAATTTTTCTGGTAACAAACTCTTCACCTCGACGTTCTGATTCATGATTGAAGAGATATCCTTGGATAGCAAATAGATTATAAGAATCTCTCCAAACTTTAACAATTTGTCTGGCGGCAACCTTCGATGCGCCGTAAGGGCTTCTTGGTCTGGGCGGGTGATTAAGATCTTGTGGACTATACATGACATCGCCGAACTCTTCAGAAGAGCCAGCATTATAATATTTACAATCGGGACAGATCTTGCGAATAGCTTCTAATTGACGCATCACTCCTAGGGCGTTTACATCAAAGTGATTGGCTGGCATGTGCCAACTGTTGCCAACAAAAGAATTTGCCGCAAAATTTATAAAGTAATCTGGTTTAATTTCTTGAATTACGCTGAACATACTATGCTCATCGGTTAGATCCATTTCAATAAGCTTGAATTTCGGATTTAGCTTAGCTTTTTCTATATTTTTGTGATTGGGAACGCTCAACCTTCTTATCGCTCCGTAAACTTCTAGATCTGTAAATTTCAATAAAAAGTCAGCCATATAAGATCCGACTTGTCCAGTAACACCAGTAATAATAACTTTTTTCATTTTTATTTTTTATATCTAAACCACAGCACAACCATGACTATAGCTGATAATAAACTTAAACAGTAATTTATCAACCACCAAAAATCAAAGCCTACTCTTAGGATAGTGTAAGATATAGCGGATACGTATCCAATGATAGAAAGAATAAAAAGAGAGATACTGACGTCTTCTACTTTTTTTGTTTTTACGCTTTTAATTATTTGCGGCCAAATGCAAGTGCTAAAGCATACTGTATATACTAAACCTAAAAATTGTTCCATTAGGATTTATTTTAAATCAGCTCGTTGTTTTTTCCACTCAACTCGGTGTCCAGTTACCCAAGTTAATAAAGCTCTTTCAAAGCCTATATCTTCGCCAGCTTTTTCTGATTCAATCCACTTGTGTTTTAAGATTTCTTCTCTTTCCGCCAAAAATTCTTGGTATAATGTAGAACCAGTGGCAAAATGACCAGACATCAATAATCTCCTTGGACCGCCTCTGCTTTAGAAAGTTCTGGATTAATTTCGAGGAGTGAAGCATCTGACTCTAATTCTTCTGAACCTTCTACTTTTTTACCAGACCTCCACTGTCTGCAAGACCAATATCTGGCTTTGTATTTGGGGCCAGGATTTGTATCACATTGATGTCTAGCTCTAAATGATTTGCGACGAGCTGGATCATCTCTTTTGATTTCCATATTTGGATCGCCAAAGGTGACCTTGACAACATTGCCTTTATCATTTTTAACATATACCCCAAATTTCTTTTTAGATCCACTTGGGAGTCTAAAAGGTTTATTTAAGGTTTTTTTTTCGGCTTGAGTTTCGCACTCCCAATCTTCCGAGTCTGAATATTCTAACATTTCTACGTCTGAAATTTTTGAAGACAAAAGATCTATTTTAGCTAAAGCAAACTCTACTTTTGAAAAATCATCATATGAAGATTCTACTGTAAGATTTTGGACTTCTTCTTCTGAGGCTTTCGCTACGTCTTGATCTGCTGCTCTGTAAGATTTTTTAACCTTACCTCCGCGAACCATCTTTAAGAACATGTTCACCCTGGCCATTGCCCAGCTTCCTCTGGTTTGGCCAGGCCTATGCGAAGTGGAAAAGGCTCCCGCACCTCTACGATATATTTTTTTTAACATTCCTAAAGTTACCTTTTTGGAACGCTTTTCGTTGTGCTCTTTTACTTTATTTTTGAGAGCTGTTGTGACTTTTTCACTAAAGTTAATTGCGCCAGCAGCGGAACCAGGCTCATTTACTGAAGACCCTTCTTTTCTTTCTTCTGGCTTAGCTGGAGTTTGAGCGGCACTTTTAGGGCCTGCTCTACCAGCTTTAAGTTCTTCTGAGAAATCTAGTTCCATTATATATACTATTACACTTTTTTTAAAAAATTTTTATCCCCAAAGTTTATATACTACAGCCGCAGCTGCGGCTGTCAACAGACCACTAATAAAAATCCAAGTAATTTTATTAAAACCGCTCATAAAAGCCCCTGTCTCGGCAACAGTTTTTTCCATTTCCATCATCCTTGAGTTCATGTCCTCTAGTTTTTTGAACAGAACGTCGGTTAAAGTGCCTAGCTGAATTAACTTTTCTTCGGCTCTGGCTATAGAGATGATGGCATCTGATAATTTATCAACCTTCTCCTCTATTCGGGTTAGTCTATCTTGATTGTCGGACATTGTTATATTTTACACTTATTTAAAACGATGCTACATCGTAAACTCTATATCTTATTTTAATAGTCATCGAGGTGACGGCTGTAGCAATTGCATTTGTATTTAATCTTCTAAGGGTCGTTGCTTTGTTTGGTTTGTAGGTTCTATTTAAAGTAGCATAGCCAGTATCGTGTTCGTATATTCCATACGTATCACTATTTCCTGCGCCAGAACTTTGGCCATCTTTTGTAATATTGTTTATTCTTGTTCCGTTTAGTACGGCGATAATATCAGACACGTTACCATCTTGGTTTATGTGATATTGCTGTGTAGTACTCATCGACGAGCCATTATAAGCATAGTTTATCAAAAAAGTAGCTTTTTCTATTATAACAAATTTATTTGCACCAGGCGCTTGGATAAGTTCAACACCACTAGCATTAGTTGTTAAAGCATTAATTTCAGCTTCAGTTAAAGTCCAGGTTGCCTCTTGAGTCGTTCTTACTACGTTACCTGTTTGATCTACCGCTAAATCGGTTGTAGTATCATTTCCAGCTCCATCAGCTGGAATATTACTTTGGTTTGGATCAATTGGTGTAGTTACCGTTCCAATTGATGTAGATGTGTAATTAGAAAATTTAATACCAGCTGCTTCAGCAGCTAAGTTCGAACCTTTTATACTTCCCTCAACTACAATGCCGTCTGATCTAACATCAAGCATTGCATTATCGTAACCAATCTTAATTGTTGAGGCGTCTTTATTGTAAACGTTCTTGCCAATTGAAATACAATCAGCGTCAGTTTCACAACCTGGGCCAATTTGATACTGTTTATATTCACCAACATTATTTGCGTTAAAATTAAACAAGTTGTCTCCTAGGGTGTCATCATGAATGCCATCTATGCTACCTTTATGAATTGACCAATTTGAAGCTCCAAACGCAGTAAAGGAAGCAAGGTCTATTGTGTCAATTCTCCGACCGTATACTATTATAGCGCTAAGGCCGTCGCCATCTGGATCTGGATCTATAACATAACCACCTTGTTTTACTTCTAAAGTGCTCCTGTCGGCAGCGGTAATTATCATCAATGTTTCGTTCTTTTTAAGTCCGTGAGCTGAGGACCAAGAAGCTTTTAATGTGTTGTCTCTTAACCTGTTTGGGGTAAAATTTGTCTTAGAATAATGTTGTAAATTAACTTCGTTACCGTTTTGAACGATTGTGTCTGTACCTACTGTTTGTAATGTAACAAACTCAAAATCTAAAGCTGTTTGACTCGTTCCTAGTGCGACTTCGCTTGTTGTTTTATAGTTGCCTCCATATAGTTCGACACCAAATGTATTTGTAGATGCGCTTGCAACCTTGCCGAAAAGTCCAGCAGCTACAATCGGACCTTCAAAAGCTTGACTGAAAATCATCTTTACGCTATCTCCAACGGAAAAAGAGTGTGAGTTTAAAGTTATTTCAATTTCTTCAGATTTTCCTACGGGACTAGTATTAAATCGAAAAGGTTTTTGGGAGTCAGACAGGCGGTTGGATGAGCCTTGTAGTCCAGTAACATTTAATGTGGCATTACTAGTATCTACATTACTCGTGCTTATTTTTCTTGCTGTTCTGTGCCAAGCCCAAAAAGCAGCGTTGCCATTTGGAAGGTTGTTATCTGTTATGGCGTAATATCTTTCTTGAACACGCTCCAAGTTTTTAACGTCTCCTTCTGGGGCTTGTTCGATACGGTTTATATCTGTTAGGTCATGAAAATGATTAGATCCATCTCCAAATCCATTCGTAAATCCAGCTTTTTTGAAAAGATCGTGGCCAACGGTTGTTGGGCCTTCAAAAACAACTTGTATAGCTGCATTGTTTGAGTTTGTAGCTCTTGCATAAATAGCTCTTCCTTGTGGTGGAAATATCTTAAGTGTTTTACTTAATGTTGAATTACCAGTAACTGTTAAATCATTAATATCTGCATCGCCGCCACTAGGTATGAGTTGGCCTGTTACTCCAGTTAGGGTGCCGCTTAAATTATTTAAACCGTTATTGAACGTACCAGTTAAACTGCCACTTAAATTATTTAATGATGTTGTTAGTGCGCCAGTTGGGGCAGTTAGCGCTAAATTTAAATTTCCTGTCGCTGCGCTAAGTTCGCCAGTAGCTCCAGTTAAAGTTGCCGTTGCTGTGCTAAGTGCACCCGTTGCGGCTATCAATGATGCTATTTCTGCATCGTTAGATACGATTTGTCCAGATAAAAGACCTCTTGGGATAGTATTTACAGTTACCGAGTTGCTTTGTTGCTCGGAAATTGTTACTGAGGGATTTGTTTGCTCAGTAATTGTTACTTTTATATCTGCCATATTATTAGGAAGTTATATTTTTAACAATAGTTACAGATCCAGTTAGTAATTTTAGAGTAGTTCCGTCCGTATGGTCGGCAAATACATCATAGGTGCAAGCATTTTCAGTCAAAAGGGCTGTTTGAGCTTTCGTCAGAGAGACGGTCACAACACCGCCTGCCGCATTTGTTTTTACAAAAGTAAAAGTAGCCTCCAGCGTATTGTCAAAATTTCTTCTTATTTCTCCACTAAGAGTTCTGTTGGTAAGGTCTAGTGCGCTGTTGTCGGCTTGAGTAAAAGTAGTCTCAAACGAAAAAGTAGCCCTTTTTTCTATAGTTATATTAAAAATTCCTGCTGCCATAAAGTGATTTACACTTTTTTATTGGGCTTTTCATGGGTATAGCCCATGTCTTTCATCTTTAGATGATCTTCATAGGTTTTGGCCTCATAGCCTTTACCTGTTTTTGGATCATACATTGTGTGTGGCTTGTAGTCTTTTTCTGTAAATTCAGACTTTTCTCCCTTAGCTTTTTCAATTTGCTCTTTTGTTGGTGCGCCCTTGTCTCCAACTTTACGCATTTTTTCTTTAGAACCTCGCTTAATGCGTTCTTTCTTCTTGCGAATATTCTCCCAAAGACTTGAGTTACTTTTAATTTGATCTGAAAAATCTAGTTCCATATAAGTTATTTACACTTAGCCAGAGCAAGATTCACATTCTAATAAATTTCTGCTCAATTCTTGTGACGGATTAGTCCCTCTTTGGTAATATAAGCTTTTAATTCCCTGCTCCCAAGCAAAAATCATAAGTTGGCTGACATCTTTTGGAGAAGACTTAGGATGAACCATAATATTTAAGCTCTGGGATTGATCAATAAACTTTTGACGTTGGGCGGCTTGAATTAAAACTTCTTTTTGACTAATTTCGCCAAACGTTTTAAACACAGTTTTCTCTTCGTCTGACAAGAACTTCAAATGCTCAACCGTGCCACCTTTAACTAGAATGCTTTTCCATATCTCTGGAGTGTTTTTTTCTTTCTCTTCAAGTAGTGATTCTAGATATGGGTTCTTATATGTAAACTTACCCTTAGCTAAGTCTTTTACAAAATAATTACTATTTAATGGCTCAATGCTTGGAGATACTTGCCCCAAAATAAATGAACTGGAGGTCGTAGGGGCAATCGCCATTGTGGTGACATTTCTCTTGCCATATCCTTTCAGTAGAGGCGGCTCACCATAAACCTCAGCCAATTGTTCTGTGGCGTATTGAGATTTTTCTTGTATTACTTTATGAATTTCAGTATTTAAGAACTTAGCCTTCATTGATTCGAATGGAATCATCTTAGATTGTAAAAAAGAATGCCATCCTAGCACCCCTATGCCTAGCGCTCTTTGATTTTTCGCAAAATTCATTGGGGCTTCCATAAAAGGCTTGCCCTTGCATTTATTAATAAACTCCGTCATTACGGCATCTAAAAAATAAGT
>TARA_R110001606_G_scaffold117794_1_pt1 | contig 10295 bp, 6 predicted proteins | sample TARA_R110001606 | Tara Oceans TARA_R110001606 (sample SAMEA4398315) | marine metagenome | biome: Polar Biome; feature: [SRF] surface water layer (ENVO:00010504); material: water (ENVO:00002006), including particulate matter (ENVO:01000060) such as... | depth 5 m
GGGATTGGCCATTCCTTGTCCGCCTTGTTGCCTGTTGCGATGCCAATAGAGCGCACGGCGGGGGCGACGGGTTCCACGTGTGCGTGAAGCAAAGCAGCTGGTAGTGGAACACGGAAACGGCGAATTCGTTTAGCTCTGACCAACAGAAAGGTTCCATGCTCATGTGCCGCCGATCAGCTCTCGTCCTCGCCCTGCTTTCTGCTTCCGCACTCAGTGCCCATGCTGGCGTCTTTGCCGTCAATGAATACGCGGCGTCCGATCTCGGGCGAGCGAATACGGGCCGCGTGACGCAAACAGACGATCCATCGGCGGCGTTCGGAAATCCGGCCTTGATGACCGGCTTCAGCCAGCCGCAGGTTTCGTTCAATGCCAGCGGCATTCTCGGCAATGCGCAATATGAAGATGGGGGATCGGTCGATGCTCTGGGTAATCCGCTGGGCGGGAATACGGATGGCTTCCTGAGCGACAGCTTCCTTCCTTCCGGCCATGCCATTTACCCCCTCAATGACAGGCTGGCGGTAGGCCTTTCAGTGACGGTACCCTTTGGACTGTCGACCAATTATCACAAGGACTGGCCCGGTCGCTACCAGGCCCTCACGTCCGAACTCAAGACCATCAATATCAATCCAGGCATCGCGTATAAGCTGACCGATACGCTTTCGATCGGAGCCGGCATCAGCGCCCAATATGCGAAAGCCCGGCTGACCAGTGCGATCGACTTTGGCGCGGTGTGCTTTTCGCAGGTTAATCCCGTCACGTGCGCTGGTGCCGGTGATACGCCGCAAATGGCGGATGGATCGGTGGAGATTGAAGGCGAAGATTGGAAATTTGGCTGGAATGCGGGGCTGGCATGGGCGCCGCATCCCGACTGGCTGATCGGCCTTCACTATCGCTCCCGTATTGACCAGAACCTCGAAGGCGACGCCAATTTCACCGTCCCCGCCAATGCCGCTTTCCTCACTTCGGGCGGAGCGTTCGCCGATACAGATGCCCAAGCGGCCCTCAAGTTGCCGGCGACGACCGAACTGGGCGTGCGCTGGCAGGCGACTGACCGAACGACACTGTATGCAAATGCGCAGTGGACGGAATGGTCAAGCATTCAGGAGCTGCGCGTCAGGTTCGACAATCCTGCGCAGCCGGACTCGGTTGATGAGCTCAAATACGATGATGCAGGGCGCTATGGCATCGGCGCTGACTACAGGCTTTCCGACCAGTGGACCGTGCGTGCCGGCTATGCGCTCGACAAGAGCCCGGCCAAAGCCATGAACAGGACAGCCCGCATTCCTGACAATGACCGGAACATCCTGGCTGTCGGCGCGACATGGAAACCCAATGCGGCCTGGTCGGTGAATGCTGGCTATAACAGGGTCACAATCAAGAACACTGACTTTTCGCGGACGGGCAGTTTTGCCGACACGGTCACGGGCATGTATAGCGGCAATGCCGACGTGATCTCCGTCGGCGCAACGCGGCGGTTCTGAACGCACTAATCATGATGACAGTGTTTAGTGCAGGCAGGGTGACCTGACGCGAGGTGTTCGATGCGATACGTAAGTCCTAGTCTCCCACAGGCAGCCCAGACACCTGCGTGATGGCAACAATCGACGGACGCGGAGGGCGCGCTGGATCGAAGTCCGGCCACCGCGTCGGTGTCAGGTCGAGCGACGCGGCGCCTTCGCCCGGATGCTGGATGCCGAGGAGCAGGGTTGCGCCATTGTCGATGAATGTTGGACTGCAGCATTCGGCGCCGGCCGGCGGGGCATAGAACAATTTCGGCAGGGCGCGCCCATAGCCTTCCAGGTCCATCGCATACAGCCCGTCATGCCCGCTCGGCTGAACGCCATCGGTACAGATCCAGAGGCGCCCGGCCGGATCAAATCCGATATTGTCCGGATCGGTAAACCAGCCATTCGAGGAGGTGGCCGGATGTAACCTGGCCGCGTGATCCGGGATGGCGGGATCGCCGCAAAGCGCGAGAACTTCCCATGCGAACGTATCCGCAGCATGGTCACGGCCATTGGCGGTCTGGGGCGGCCGCAGTTCCAGGAGGTGCCCGAACCGATTGTTGGCGCGGGGATTGGCGGGGTCTGGATCACGGCGGTCCTCATTGCTGGTGAGCGCGATGATCACGGTTCCAGTTACCGGATTGGGTGCAAAGCCTTCCGGCGAATCCATCGGCGTTGCGCCGACAAGGTCAGCGGCGCTGCGCGTATTGATCAGCACGTCGCCTTGGGAGTGGAATCCGTTTTCGGGAATCAAGGGGCCCTGCCCAAACACAAGCGGAACCCATTTCAGCTGCCCGTTCGCTTCAAACTGCGCGACCGACAGCACGCCGTCATCAAGCAGGTCGCGGTTGGCTGCCGCGCCGCCGGGCCGTACCGGATGCGTGCTGACAAAACGGTAGCAATATTCAAATTCCCAATCGTCGCCGAGATAGACCACGACACGGCCGTCGGGTGCCAAGGTTGTGCTCGCCCCCTCGTGCGCAAACCGCCCCAAGGCCGTGCGTTTCACCGGTGTAGATGTCGGATCGGCGGGGTCGATTTCGACGACCCATTCATACCGGTTCGGTTCATTGGGCTCATTCTCAAGCGAGAAGCGCGGAGCGACACGTGTCCAGCCCCAGCGGTCATTGTCGGTGTCGTCATAGTAATAGCGCTTGAGAAGCGCATGGTCCGGCGCCGATTGCCAGTCGCCCCCGAATATCTCGCCGGCGCCTTCTTCGCATGTCAGGATCGTGCCCCAGGGCGTCACCCCGCCATTGCAATTGGACAGCGTGCCGAGCACGCGCGTGCCCGTCGGGTCTGCTTGGGTCTGGAGTTTCGGATGACCTGCGGCCGGTCCGGAGATGCGCATCGGCGTGGTGGCCGTGATGCGGCGATTGTACCGACTGTCACGTACGGCCTGCCAGTTACCTTCGGACTTGCGAAATTCTACAACCGAACCACCAACGCTCGCCATGGTGACCGCGACCTGATTATCCGTCATCTCGCGGGCGGCGCCATGCTCGGACAGGCCCGTCCACATGAGGTGCGGGTTCGGATATTCGTGATTGGCATAGAGCAGGCCGCGTGAAGGATCATCGCCGAGCGGGAGGAAGGCGAGAAAGTCATTATTGACGCCAAACTGCCGGGCAGCGATGTCCGGGGTCAGCGTTGCAGGCTCGAAGTCCGGGACGTCGTCAAACAGGGCGTCGCCCCAACGGATAATAATGCGAGAGCGATACCCTTCCGGCAGGACTTCGCCTGGTGTCTTCATGAGGGATATTTCCCGGAATGCCAGGGTGGAGCCCTCACGCGCGACAGGGGTCTTGCAGGCAGCCAGGCTGGCGGCGCTGGCGCCCATCCCGATCAGGACGGTCCTGCGGGAAATGAGGCTGCCTATGGGGGCAGCCTCTGTTCGCTTGGCGTAGGGCCTCGTTCGGCCGCGATCATTCGAGATACGCATGTCTTCAAGGCCCTCTGCCGGCATCAGAATTCGACCGTTACGCCGAATGTGACCGTCCGGCCATTGAACGTCACATCTTCGGGATAGCGCCCTTCCTTGCCAAGCGTCTTGTTGACCACGGGATCGAGTCCATCGTCCAGGATATCGATCGCGTTGATGTAGACACTGGCCTTCTCGGTGACCGCGTAGCGCAGCTGCCCGTCGAGCGTGTTGTAGGCCTGCTGATACTTGTCGATCAGGTAGGGGCCCAGCTCTTCAAGGGAATCGCCCCGGAACGTATAGGCAAGGTTCGCCTCGATTCCGTACTTCTGATAGGTCAGCGCGGCGGTGCCGACATAATCCGGCGCGTTGAAGAAGGGAACGCCGTCACGTCCGTCCAGCCCGGTATCTGCCGAGGTTTCCTGAAGGGTCACGTTGGCATAGATACCTAACCCGCCCCAGAGCCCTTTTAGGCCTGTAAACTGGTTCATGTAGGCGAGTTCGATACCGTAGACTTCGGCCCGGTTGCCGTTGAAGACTGTCTCGACGTCGATCGTATAGCCCGGGAAACGGGCATTGAGCGCAGGGATCGTGGTCTCGTCCTCAGGGGCCGCATTGACGAAGATGAAGTCGTCGATCGACTTGTAGAAAGCGTTCGCCGAGACCATGCCGATACTGCTCAGATAGTATTCCGCGCCAAGGTCGAAGTTCCAGGCATAGGCCGGTTTCAGGTTTGGGTTGCCGACGAAAGCATCGATGCTGTTATCGTCGACAATCTCGATTTCGGTCGCGGCGTTGAGGAAGGCAAATTCCGGCCGTGCGAGCGAGGTGAATGCCGCGCCGCGAAGGACCAGTTTTTCGCTTGGCCGATAGTTGACCTGGATCCGCGGCAGGACCTGCGTATTGTTCGACGAAGATGTGCGGGGCGCAACATTCTCGCCGTCGTCCGTTTCGATCACTTCGAAACCGTCCGACGTGAAATCGAGATACTCGACCCTGACCCCGCCGATGAATTCAAAATCGCCCTGTACGGCCTCGGCCATCAGGTAACCGGCATAAATGTCCTCGGTCCCGGTATAGCTGTCTTCGTCACGCGGTTCGCCATCATAGTCGTTTTCAAGGATGCCATCGGCCACAAGCTGCCCGGCTATTGAGCGCCAGTTGCGGATTGATCCCGGATTGAGCTTGAGGATCGTGCCATAGGGCGATCCAATGTCGGACGTGTCGAGGAAACCGCCTTCAAATCCCGAGCCGACCAGCGCAAGGTCGCCTTGGGCGTCAAGGACGTTTTCCTCGTAGAGGGTGCGGTTCGATCGCTGGAATTTCACGCCGCCCTTGATATAGGAGAGCCAGGTCGAGCCAGGATCATAGGTCGTGTCGAACTGCGCGATGTATTTCTCGTCCTTGGAATCATCAAGGTCGATATCATTGCTTCCCAGCACGAAGTTTGAGGGATCGCGAATGGCGGCGGCATCCGCGTCGCTCAGTTGGGGCTGCGGGAAATATGTGTCTGAATAGTCGTAGAGTACAGGGTCTGAGAGTTCGTATTCGAACGCGACTTCGTAATCGTTCGGCTCCTCGAAAATGCCGCGTGCGTAGCCAGCCGAGTAGTCGAACACGAACTGGTCGAGCGAGGTCGAGCCGCCGACTGTCAGGGTGCTGTTGGTGAAGACCGATTCTTCGTATTCGCTGCGCACCTGGTAGGTGGTTCCGCCTTCTGGATTGAAGACGCCGTCCTGGTAGAGTTCATCATCATCGGCGATGATGAAAAAGCCGCTGCTCAGTTCCACGTCTTCAAGGCGGTTATAGCTGCCTTTCGCATAGAGGCTCGTATTGGCATCGAGTCGGTAGTCGAGCGCGATCGAGGCGCCGATATTTTCCCGCTCATTGTCGAAATTACCGAGGCCGAACCACCACGGGATCAGCGTATTGCCGTCGCTCATATCGATCGGCTCGCCTTCATCCTGCTCGAAATAGGGGACGTATTCCTCATCCTGGAGGTTGTTGTAACCGAGCGTATGGCGCTTGTTGTACGTGCCGGACACCAGCACGCCCAATTGGTCTTCGGCGCCGAACGTGTCGCCATAGGTCGCCGACACCTTGCCGCCAAGCTTGTTGGCAAAGTCGTTGTAATTGCCTTCCAGGTTGAAGCGGATAAGGCGCTCTTTCAGGTCGAAGGCCGAACCGGTCTCCAGCTCGACGGATCCACCGATCCCGTCGCCGTCCATGTCGGGAAGTAGGGTCTTGTTGACGACGATCTTTGCCAGGGCGTCAGCCTGCACGACATCCAGGGGTACGCGGCGCGTTTCCTTGTCCGTCTGAGCGACATTGATACCGTTGATCTTGAAATTGTTGAGCCCGGAATCGAGGCCGCGGATCGAGATGTAGCGACCCTCGCCGCCCTTTTCCTCGCGATTGATGGCAACGCCTGGAACACGCTGCAGAGCTTCTGCTGCGTTGGAGTCCGGGAACCGGCCCGTCTGGTCGGAAGAGATCACGTTTGAGAGGTTCGATGCGACGCGTTGCTGGTTGAGGGCCGAGGCTTGCGCCGCGCGCTGGCCGACAACCACAATCCGGTCCATCGTCATCCGGTCCGGCATCGCAACAGCGACCTCGGCAATGGCGTTGCCAGGCACCGTTACCGGCACCGTGTAGTCTGCGAGGCCGATATAGGACACTTTGAGCGTATATTTACCCGCAGGTACGTTCCGGAACGTGAAGCGCCCGCCTTCCTGGCTTGCCGTCACAGAGCCGGTTTCGACCAGCGTGATCTGGGCCCCCAGAAGGGGTGATTGCGTTCCGGCGTCAGTCAGTTGTCCGCGGACCTGTCCGGTCTGGAGTTCCTGGGCGCTGGCGCCAATTGGCACCGCCATGGCGGCGATGGCCACCAGGGAGAAGGTTGAAAAAGCGCATGCGGTCGCCCGCAAAGCGTGTCGAAAAGAAGTCCCCGTAAATTCATAAACCATCGTTCGTCTCCCGCTTGGCGTTTTGGCAAAAAGTCTGGAGAGTCCCGAAGGCAAAGGGCGCGCAATAGAAGACCTTCGGGCATCGTCCAGAACTGGACACTGCCTCGAACTTCTAAGCCCTGGTCCCACGCAGACAGAAAATCGGGGGTAGTGAAAAGGTGTCTGCGTCAAGAAGTTGCCGGTAAGCCGAGCGCCGTCTGCTTACGAAACGCGGTTGTTTCGTTCAACGTCATTTCTGTGAAGTTTTTTTGTTATCTATGCGACGTTCACCAGCCGGACAGCGGGGCGTTTTCGCGTCAGTTCCCAAATAGCAACCAGGAGGAGATAGGCTCCCGCAACCTGGTAGGTCTTCAGGACTGTCAGGTGACTGAACAAGAGCGCGATGGCAATATTGTAGACCACTGAGAGCCCTTCTATGAGTGCGCTCATCACCGATGTCGTTGTCGCCCGGCTCGCGCCATCCAGCGCCTTCTGGAACCGGCTCATGGTCAGGACCATGAGCGGCGCGACAAGGATGTAGGCAATCGCAAGCGCGCACAGGGCAAAAACCGGCGCAAGGAAGCCGGACACGAGCAGGGCGCCCCCGCAGGTCATTGGCGCGAGCCAGTTGAGCGCGGCAAACTGCTCGAACTTGCCAGCATGATAGCCGAGGGCGAGGCGTGCCAGTCCCATCACCGCCATGGTGAGGCCGATCGACCAAACCGGCATCTTGATCGCCAGCAGGAAGAGCTGGTTGAAGTCCTCGAGCGTGCTGAGAAAGGTCACGCAGATCGCCACATAGAGCGTGACATGGCGCACGTCCGCCTTGGCAAAATACTCGCCCCAGGTGGATCGCAGCAGGGCAGGGGCCTGTGTCAGCGACACATGGGCGTCCTGGCGCGGTGTGACACGCATATCCGTCAGGAAGCAGGCCGCTAATGCGCAAATGCCAAGGGGCGCCAGAGAGGTCCAGAAGGCGAGTTCGAGATTCTGGCTGGCGATCAGCCCGCCGAGCGCGGCGCCGGCCAGGGTGGCGCCATCCTGGAAGGCCCGCTCCTTCCCCAGGATTGCTGTATACCTGGCCTCCTGCGTATGGACAGCGACATGTTCGTAAAGCAGCGCCTCCTTGGTGCCCGAGCGCATGGCCGAAGCGAGCGACCAGAACGCGATGCCGAGAAAATAAAGAGAGAAATGCCCGTCCGCGAAAATCCAGATAATGAAACAGGTACCCTTCACGAGCGGCGAGAGGACCAGCAATCGGCGTCGATCTATCATGTCACCGAGCAAGCCGGCCGGAATCTCGAACACGATGATGCAGCCGGCCCAGAAGGCAAGGAGCGCGCCGATGACTTCAGGCGAGACGCCCTTCAGCTGGAAATAGGCGGGGAAGATCGCATAGCCGAAGATGAAATCATACGAGATGACATGGACGTAGTAGAAGAAAAGCGTTCGGGCGAATGAGGATTGGGCCATCCGGTTTCTCTCTTCCACCTTGTGGTGACGGTGACGCATCGCGTCAAACTTCGCGCGCAAAAAAGCATGCTCCAGCTTGAGAGCAGCCTGGAGGCGGCGCGTCAGGTGAGCGAAAATGCCTCAGCCAGAAAAGTGCTAGATATTTATAAGTGTTTGGGTGGCCCGGAAAAGCCGGGGACCATGTCGACCGCGCTCATGCCCCAGGCGCATTTTCAGGAAAGTGGGGAAGACTTCCCGGGATGACGACCCATGATTGCGCACTCTGACTCATTACCAAAGCTCGATATTCAATCGAATAAATATTTGAAAACATTAAAATAAGATTATGGATTATGGCATCGTAGGGCGTTTGACTTTATGGGTCCACTGAAGACTTTACGGCGGCGCCAAAGATCAGAGCGCGAATCGCCTTTCCGGTAACCTCCATCGGAAGCGATGCGCCCGTTGCCGCACGTTCAAGGGCAAGGCCGTGCGAAAGACCGATCAACGCGCTGGTTAGCTCGCGCGCATCAAGTTCACTCTGGAAATCAAAGCGGGCGAATGCCGTCTCCAAGAGTGCCGACACTTGATTACGATAGTCAGAATAGGCGTCGGAAAAGAGCGAACCAGATACACCTGACCGCGTGGCATGCAATTGGAACTCCGCCGAGAGCAGGCACCAGTCGGGGTTTTCCCCGAGATCACGATATGCGGCGGCGAGCCTGTTGACCAGTTCTTCCAGCGTTGCGCTTTCGTCAGATGCGCGTTGGAATCGGGTGATATCACGTTCCAGGTGTTCAACTAAAAGCTCGAGAAAGATCGCCTCCTTGTCTGCGAAATTGGAATAGAAGGCGCCGCGCGAATAGCCCGCATCTTCGGAGATCTGGTCAACGGCCGCGCCTTCAAATCCATATTTCGCAAAGTGCGCCGCCGCCGATGTGCGAAGCGCCAGGCGTGTCTGTTGCCTCATTTCCTCACGGTTGAGTCTTGCCACGTTGCATATCTCCCGAATTTCCGCAGCTTGACAGCCGACAGTACTGCATTCAAATACATAACTGTATCTGAATGGCAAAGTGAATGCGAAGTTGGGAATTACAGTCTTTCGGTTTGTCCGGTTTGGCAATGGTCGACCGGCCGGCGCCCGTTCCCGGACATGACCAGGTTCTGGTCGCTATCGATGCCGTTGCGCTTAATTATCGCGATCTCGCGATCATTTCAGGCAGTTATGCGCCTGATCCGGTTCTTCCGATCATCCTGGCCTCGGACGCCGTTGGGCGAATTGTGGCGGTTGGCGACGGGGTAAGAGGCTGGCAGGTGGGTGACAGGGTCATCGGCTGCTACATGGAGGACTGGCAGCGTGGTCCCAGCCGGGCCTCCGACACCGCATTCACGCTCGGATCCCCCCTTGACGGCGTGCTCTGCGAGCAGCGCGTGTTTCCGCAATCGGCCATCGTCCTCGTGCCATCATGTCTCTCGGATAATGAATGTGCCAGTCTGCCGATCGCGGCTGTAACGGCCTGGTGCGCTTTGTTCGAGCACAGCGTGGCTCAGCCAGGTGAGACCGTGCTGGTTCAGGGGTCCGGCGGTGTGGCCACCTTCGCGATCCAGCTCGCCGCCGCAGCCGGCCTGCGGGTTATTGCCCTGTCGCGCTCGGCAAAAAAACTGGAGCGATCCAGCGCCCTCGGCGCGGCACAGACGCTGAACCGCACGCTGGAACCAGATTGGGGCAGGCAAGTGCTCGCGCTGACAGAAGGGAAAGGGGCCGATGTCATTCTCGATATTGGCGGCCAAGGCACGCTCGCCCAATCGGTGATTGCGGCTGCCCAGAACGGGCGCATAGCCGCTATCGGCATTCTCGGCGGCGCTGAGGTCCAAATGGCGCTCGGTCCCCTGATTGTGAAAAATCTCACTTTGCGCGGCATCACCGTCGGATCGAAGCAGAGTTTCGAGGCGATGCTTCGCTTTGTCGCCCGGACTGGCATCCGACCCGTTATCGATAGCGTCTTTGCCTTCGACGAGGTTCCCGGGGCTTTCGCCCGCCTCTCGAGCGGCAAGCATCAAGGCAAGATCTGCATCAACATAGGACATTCTTCATGACAAGGATCAATGAGTGGTGGGAACGGGGAGCTTTCATTGATGTCGAAGGCCATCAGATATTCACGCGGTTGGAGGGCGAAGGACCGACCCTGATCTTCCTGCACGGGTTTCCGACCTCCTCACATGATTGGGCCGACGTATTTCTCGATCTCGCGCGCGATCACCGCTGTGTCACGTTCGACTATCTGGGCTATGGCGCCTCGGACAAACCGGTGGATGCGGACTATTCCTCAATGAAACAGACCAGCCGGGTTCTGAAGATACTGCGGCATCTCGGCGTGACGGAAGGCGCCGTCATTGCCCACGATCTGGGTGGTATCCTTCTCCAGCAACTTCTACATAGGGCGGTTGAAGGTGAGGCGGGTTTGGCTATCC
>TARA_R110001606_G_scaffold54703_1_pt1 | contig 10287 bp, 7 predicted proteins | sample TARA_R110001606 | Tara Oceans TARA_R110001606 (sample SAMEA4398315) | marine metagenome | biome: Polar Biome; feature: [SRF] surface water layer (ENVO:00010504); material: water (ENVO:00002006), including particulate matter (ENVO:01000060) such as... | depth 5 m
CTTAAGTCAGGCAGCCTGAAGTCTCAAATTACCTGACGACGGACAGGTCTGCGCTCTGTTTTGACTATCGTAGCGCTACCTAACAATGACTGGGAAGGGCGCAATCCCGCGATACTTCGTAAGGTGTATCAATTGCCATTTCTGGCGATCTCCGGCCTGGTTTCCCCCAGGCCACCGAATGACGTGACTCAGGCGACCCTGCCAGACGCCGAAATCAATCATCGGAGCCGATCTGGCCCGTTCATGCCTCTAGCAACGACCCAACCCATGGATTATGAAGGGCTTGTTCTCTCGAATTTAGCCGTGGCCGAGTTCGGCTTTGATTACCCTTTGAAAAGACAATAGCCGATGGGGCTCATAAATACGACTTCAGTTCTCGTCCCGGCTTACGGTGGCTCTTTGCCAACGTCTCTACCGCCAACAAAAATAAACTTACTGAGCGCGTTCGACATTGCTGAAGCAGACGCCCGGCGAAGCGATAACTCGGTGAGATCCGCTATTGAGGCTCACTTAAAAAGCGATGCAAACTTCAAGCAACTCCACGCAAATCGTTCTCTCTTGAAGGACTCTCCCGGATTCAGCTTTTACAGAAAGTCAGAGAACAGTAGATTAATCCACGCCGCCGCGGGATCTGGCATTGTTACAGGAAAGCTAGCCAAAAAAATCGCTTGCTTGGACTCTGAAATAGCTTGTTCCAGAACCACCCTTCTTAAAGGGCAAGTCTTGTTTCATGGCACCCACAGCAAGTCACAATCGGCCCTAATTGGTTCCGCGTTACCTTCATATTTTTCTACCACCTTATGCGTTTCCGTGGCCAATTGGCATGCTCGGAAGGCGGCGAAATACAACCTTCAAAATGGACACTTTACATTCATTCCGATGATCATCGAGATCAGACTGGCCCAAGACATCCCAGTTTTTTTGCTTCGTCGGGAAATATTTCAGAATTTGAGGTTCTTTTCGAAAGGGGATTAACGCTTACGGCCAATGGTTCAGCATCCCAATTGAGCAATGGGGTATGCTACCAACCGGCTATTCTGGGGAAGTAATTTCCCAGTTGCATTCCCCTGTTATTCACACGGAAGCCATTCGGGATTTGATTTTCCAGCGTCGCTTTTTTGGCGAAATGGCGCCGGGTAGCGACCACGTATTTGGATGACTGACGCAGAGCGATCCTGACGCTCACGGAAACTGAAGATGGAGGCCAACCTGGCCTTCGGGTGCGATTCACTTCCGCCAGAGGTAGGTCATTGGAGGCTCCGGGAGCAGGAAAAAGTCCTAAACACGCTCATAGACCAAAATGCCATCAGTGCGGACTGCAGGACCAACAATCTCCAGTGTCACGTCTTCCGGGTCATACCATTCGAGTTGAACAGGATAGGGCAAAATTAGCCGTCTGCCCTTTTTGTTTTCGTCATCCCAGAACATCCACGAGCCGTACCGCGCCTCAAGGTTCTTCCCAAGCATCTCTATTGCTAAGTCAACATCACTGTCTGGCCGATGGTTACCTCTGGCCCTGCTGCCAAACAAGTATACCCGCCGAACGGCCCGCCGCTCTGAAGCCCAGGCAATGATTTTCTCTTTGTCTTCGTCAGTTATGCCAATCATAATCTTTGGGGTAGGGTCTGGAGCATCTGAGTCAATGACTGAAGACGACAGAACGACCGCGATTGGCCTTTTCCACTACGCGCACTCGTATGCAGCCAGCGCGAAAGCTCTCCGCCAGCTAGATTTGAAGCTGACACACCCGGAGGCGCCAATTCGCTTTCAGTACAATCACGCCATTGAGCTCTATCTCAAAGCCTTCCTCCGCCTCCATGGCCTGACCGTGAAGGAGCTACGCTCGAAACCCTACAGTCACGATACTGAGGCGATGCTCAAGAAGGCAGAAGTGTTCGGATTGTATCCGGTGCTGCCGCATGTGGAGGCTATCGAGCGGGCAGGAAAGGATACTGTAGACCGGTACATAGTGACCGGCGCCCGGAAAGAGATCTTTCTCGATTTAATCAACGAAACTTGCGAGACGCTTCATGAACGAATTGGGCCGGACATATACAAAGCTGCAGGCCTCGCCAGAAAGATAATTCCGTACGGCTAGCCTAAGCTACCAAACGAGTAGCATCAGACCACCGAAGGTGATTGCACCCATCACCACGAACACAGCGTTTCCGGATGTTTCTGTAAACAGCCTGACCTGCACTAGTATCGTCGGTCCACAGATGTCGGGAAATTGAAACCTTACCAATTTTCCAAGGGCCGTGGAATGTCTGACTTTGGCGATCTCCGGCCTGGTTTCCCCGAGGCGGCCGAATGACGGGACTCAGGCGACCCTGCCAGACGCCGAAATCAATCATCGGAGCCGATCTGGCCCTATTGCGACATCCCTGGGAATATAGAAGACGTGCAAGACAACTTCGATTGGCCGGGGGCTTTAGATGGACAAGGGTGATGTGATCTGGCGACTGGCAGAGCTGGCGTCGTTCGATTATCAGAGCCGCTACATCATAGGCGGTACTAAAGATGAGTACCGGCTGACGTCCGAGTTACTGCAAGACGTTTTCGACATTGATCGTATCATTAATTTGGCGGCGTTTCGGACTGAATTCTCACGACACCAACTAGATGCGCTGCAGGACTTGCACTGTTTTCTGGATCAGAATTTTGATGCGGCCATGGCAGGCGACACACGAGAAGAGCATTACAACAACATCCGCCACGGGACCGCGTGGGCAGACCTTCGCGCAAAGGCGGCGACAGCACTGAACCTGTTAGGGGTGGATCCTCATCAATTGACTGTCGACGATATCGATCGACTAAGCGATTGACCGCCTTTGGCGATGAATCGACGGGATGCGTCAGAGCACCCGGAAAGCAGCAAAGGCCGCAAAACTAGACGTGGACCGTTGAGCACCTGTAGTGAGGCCTGATTGAATCCGTTGGATTTCACGAAGTCATATCTGTGCATTTCAGCGTCAGTGGATTATAATGGGCAAACTAGATAAGTAGACCCATACGTCACGTTTGGTTTGTTCCAATGAAACGCTGGAGGGCAAACGATGCTGCAGCGGAGTATTTTTGCGTTCATCGCAACTTGTGTACTGGCAAACTGTGTCAGACCCAATTTACCCGAAAAATACGATCCAGATTTGAAGTTATGCGAACGCGATGACGCTGATTGTTCGACGGAAATGATAGAGCTGGACCGGACAGAACTGTTTGGGGGCATTGTCGAACTTTGTATGGGTTGCACTGTTCAATATATTCCGCCAGCACTTCTACCGCTCAGATCTGGTAAGCGGGGTGGACGGACCCTTTGGGCTTTGAGCGACGATTATGCGTACTTCTCAGACAGGTATTGCAAATTCGTAGTTGTTCCCCACGGATTTGTAACCGACCTAGCATCCATTCCAAGATTAGGTCGCCTGGCTTATAATCCAGCCAATTACGCTGAAGCAGCACTAGTTCATGACTGGCTCTATGCAATCGGAGAACCCGGCAAGCGCACAGAGGCCGATGAGATGTTCCGGGATATCCTTATTGAAACGGGACGGGCTGATTCAGCTCAACAGTTATTTCGTTTCACCCAAGCTGGCGGGAAAAGCGGCTACGGATTGGCAGGAGATTTTGCTTTTTGGGACCGCATGGAGGGTGTAGTTGATTATGCTCGCGAGAAACCAAGCACCGGTTTTCATGACAAATCGGAAGCAGATGAATTGGCTGGCACAAACATTCTTTGGACCTTTGTTGATGGGAGATTCGTTCTCTCCCCCGACGGAACAGTTCCCGGTACAGAACATATCGTCAACTGCACGCCACAATGATCACTTTCTTATTCAGACGATATGAGGTTTAGGCTCGGTATGCCGGTTAAGGGCGCAAAAGGAGACGAAATACTCCGAATCCATATTGCTATATAAATGAGAAAACCAAAGACTTGAATCCTATGTTTATCCAGATCGAAGGCCGCCTGTGACCGATTTCAGCTTTCCCGATGACGCATGGGGATTCCTCGGCGGCGAGGAGCATGCAACAGCACATGCTGGCATGACCGGCCAAGTTATTGCGGCGGCTTATCCAGAGATCGCCCAAGCGATTAAGCGGTTTCACCCTGTTAAGTCCGCAGCGATATTTGCAGGCCTGCTCGGTTGTTCGGACTTGCAGTCGAATTGCGTTCGTTTGGAGGCTTTGGTGCATATGTGTCTCCGATTTGGAGAGGGCCGCAAAACGCCGGCGGCCAGAGATGTCGCAGACTGGTTTAACGCGATGGATGCAGGCATATGCGGTGCCTTTGAGGATCCGGCCGAAGATGTCTTCGTGACAAATGTCACCACGCGTCAAGGCAATTTCAGACTGCTGGAGGGGATATGGGAAACGGGCGGTTTTTACCTGCAACGCATGCTGGACGCCCTGGACAGATTGGAAACCGAAGACAACCCGTCTCTAATCTATCGCCCCATCGAAGCCCTGCTTCGCTTGTCTGAGGCTTTTTGCGAGCGAAACGATCTGGCGCGCTACAGCAAAGGCAATGAAGCCCCACTAGAGCACTTGCCACAGCGTATTGCCAATCAAGCGCGCAGTATGGGGATGAAAGCACAGTTCACAGTGAGTGATCTGAATGAGATCGGCATATCGATCGATGATCTTGCGCCGTTCTCATTTCCGCAGGACAGCATAGACCGGTTTGCAGAGCAGGCTGCAGGTCATACTGATCTCGAAAGCGCGCCACTTATCTTCTATGACGACACGGTCGTCATTGCGCTTCCAACAGCTGTCTCCGCGGCCATTCGGCGGTTCGTCCACGAAGCATTTGAAGAGCTCTTTCCACCGGGATTCCTTGTTGATGTGCTTGCAAAGGAATACGCCGCCTTCTTTGGTGCGATACCTTTGCTAGGAGGTCTCGTAGGGGCGCCGGTCGAATTTCGCAAGACACCCACCGGGCGACTGGCGGGCGTGACAACACGCATCGACGCGGGGCGCTACCTAAACATCATTTTCGTCATGGACGGGCTGGAAGGGTTCGAAGAAACTGGCCTGATTGGCGCTGACCCTGACGATCGCCGCCACACGGACGCGATCGACTATTGGATTGGCTATTCCTATGATCAGGTGGCGCAAGAAGCTGACTTTGCGGGCATGGACACGATCGTGGTCATGTGCGGGATTGGCCGTGCGGTTAATCCGGTCGCAAGTGAAACCCAGCGGGACAAATGGCGCTTCCTTTTTGTTAGCGCGCCGGACTTCTACACGCTGAGCTTGCTGCCCGACTTCGATGTCAAAACGCTTTGGCGACTTCTTGATGCTTCAGATGAGCTTGGACGCGCAGGCGTGAATTTGTTCAATGTGAACGGGCTGCTCAACCTCGTCGCCTGGTCTAGAAATCTTGAAGGACATCTGGTGCCGCACCCACTTGTCGAAGACGCGGGAGGCGACGATTCGATACCCATAAATGTCATGGTCGATCAGAACGGCCTGTGCAGGCTTCGCCATGAAGTTGCGACCCGCACTGATGAGCATTGTTTGCTGAGTGTCGAAGGCCGCTACGAGCGGGTTATGCGGACCGGTTCCAGTTTCTTCGATGCTGACAAGGATATCCCGCTCTTTCATGGCGTGGACCCGGTCTCAATGATGAAACTTCGTCAGGTCTATGAGGGGGAACAGTCAAACTGGTGGTCCGAAATTGACTATCCGAGCGATGAGCACACTGACAAAGCATATGTATATTCATGGTTCGAGCTTCTGAAAGCTTGGGTTCCGAAGCTTGTTCCGGTCCTTGAAGATACACTTGAGACAGTGACCGCTCCCGCTGTGCTGCTGAAAGTCTTTGTCGAACCACTGTCGGAAGATGCCGCTGAAAACGCGGAACCGCTGAGCTTCACCGAAGCTTCTGAGCATCTGGTTCTGGACGTTGATAAAGCACTTTCGACAGTTGAGATGCACGTGGTGTCAGGATTTGAACGGGCCTTCAGCGCGCCCGACAATAGAGGCGAGCGTGCGATCATCGCGCGTCTCATAGAAGGGATAATGTCTCTCGTAGAGCGGCAACTGCCGACCGACGAGCAGGATGCGCTTTTGGCGCGGGTCATACCCAACCCCATGGCGCGTCAGTCGCATCGCTTTGCGAGCGATGATTTTCGCGACCGGCTACGGGCGCAGGCTAACCGAAAGGCTGTTTCTGTCGATCCGCTTGACGATGCGACCCTGAAACTTGGACTTGGCTGGCGCGTTCGAGATCGCTCAGAGGGGGCTACCATTGAACGCGCCGCCGATTGTTGCGCTTATCTGAATGCGCTTGGTGCCACTCTGGTCGATGAGCTGTGCGAGCGACTTGGACAGTTTGATCGGGCGTCCGTCATCAGGCGGTGCTTGCACAATCATGAAGTGTCCGCCGTGGAACGCGCACGATGGAAGCGCACGTCGGCTGCGATCGAAGCGCTGCGCGAGGGCCAGGCGGATGTGCGCGAGAAGATTGTTAGCCGGTTTCACGCAATGAACGGCGTCTCTCAGGCATCGCGCCAACTCATAGAGCTGGCGATCTGTGAATGTCCCCTTTCCGGTGGACGACCTTTGGGTGAGATCGACCTGTCACGCATGATGTCCCGGCTTCTGATGGCGATACATCTGAGTAGTGCTGCGGACGCCATTCATAAGGGGGCGATGACGCCGACGGTGAAAATTCTGGCCATGGGAGACATCCAGCTTGACTATTCCTTCTATGAAGGCGTTGTGCAGCCCCATGCAGTCAATCTCGTCAACTCCAATGTTGATGCTGCGATAAGGGACTATCAGCAGAATTACATCGATGACAGGCACGATACCGAACCCGTCGAAACGTCGTCAGTATTCAACCCAGAATTTGAGGCAGCTCTAGAGGCTGAGCTGGGCGCCTCTCTGTTCGATATCCGAACGTTTGTCGATCATGTTGAGAACCTCGCCTTTCTGGAGGGGAAGTTGGTCATTCAGCGCCCGCGAAGCGTGCTGCTTGATGCGCATACTGAGATTCACCGCTTAAGTTCTGATGCCGCAGAACGTTTGGTATCCAGTTGGACGCTGGCACCTCGGTCATCCTGGAGCGCAGTTGAGGGTTATGTTACCCCAAGCGATCTCTATGTCGGACGGTTTCGCCGCCAAATCAGCATGCTGCGCCGGCCCCTGCTTCGGATCGATCAGGAAGACGATCCGCAATACCTTATTTGTCCTGGGATCGTGCGTGAGGCTTTTGCTTATCAGCTGCGCCACTTCCATGCAGGCGACTACAAACCGGATCACATAAAATCTCTTGAGATGCGCGCCTGGAAATCGAAAGTCGATGGCGAAAAGGGGCATGCATTTGAGACAGATGTACTGGAGCGTTTGCGAGAACTCGGCTGGAAGGCCCGGCACTCGGTCAATATCACAGAGATATTCGGGCGGGCACTTGATCGGAATTATGGCGAAATCGACGTCCTTGCATGGAAGCCAGAGACGGATGAGATCCTGATTCTCGAGTGTAAGAATATGGCGTTTCGCCAGTCGCCTGGGGAACTGGCTGAGCAGTTGTCAGATTTTCAAGGTGTGATGAACTCAAAAGGCAAGCCTGATTTGCTACTGAAACATCTGGACAGGGTAAGGTTGTTCGAGCGCGACCCTGGCGTCATCATGGAGTTCTGCGGCCTAGCGCACGGTGCAAATATCCGAAATGCGCTCGTTTTCAGGGTACCAGTCCCCGTCATTTTCGCGACTGGCCGCGTCCCTGAAGGTACCGCAGTACTAATTTATGACGAGATCGCTGAACAACTCTCAAGTTGGACTTCTTGACACTCGCCTCCACCACGATGCCGCTGTGTCTGCTTATTAGATCGGCTGTACGAATATGGGGCTCGGATGACCGCTTTTGGGATCAATCAGCGGTTTCGTTACGTCCGTTTTTGGGAATTATCAGTCCCAAGCTATGTAACAGATTTGGGCGCAGGAGGAGTCGAAAGCAGGACATGCTATCGAGCTTCGCGACGCAGGAAGTTAATGTCAGCCATTACCCTATTGAGCCCTGCTTCTATTTTGCGCGATTGCCACTCTGCATTGGCACGAGAATACTTTGAGTCTTTGCTCCATAGAAACCTGAGGTTTCCCACCAGTGCCAGCATTTCGCCGACAGCTTGATCCAATCGTACGCACTCCGCAGGAGGTGACTTGCTATCATCCCATGTTTCCTCGAAATCGAGACCTAACTCAGCGATTGTAGGAGCATCCTTTATCGGGCAGCCATCAGCATGAAACGCTTCTAGTTTCCGGCTGATTGCGGGAACTTTCGCCACCAAGTCGTCGAACAATCTGAGGTAGTCGCCTTTGCTGCGCCGTCTCTCGTCAAGGAATTTTGCAAGCGGACGCTCAAGCTGCCAGTCGATAACCAAGCCATCACTGTCAACTTGACCCGGTACACCTCGATATCGAACTTCTTCCGCAATCGTATCGGAGGTCCATTGGAACCTGCAAACCCATTGAGCGGTTTGGCGGTCGACTTCACGGAGGTAAATGAACCCTGAGACCATATCTGCTTGCTTTCCCCGGTGCGCTGCAGCCGAGATTTCATCACGAGCATAGTCTGAGTTCCGCCCGAAGGCGGCGACCATACGCACAATAGATGCAAGCTGTATTTTACTCAAAGCCTTGAAAGTCGGATGAACAACCACATCGAGCGATAGGCGACGCGCAAGCCCCGTGCTCACGTCATCGATTTTGGCCACAGTAAAGTCGGATGCGGCTGCAACGGGTGATGCAATGTCCTGAAGCTGCTGAGCGGATTCTAAGGCCTGGGTTTTTGGAATGTCTATTCGCCAGCCTTTGCCAGTTGACCTACAAGTTTCCTGGGTAACTAGTTCCCAGTAACACCGTTCTGAGGACGGGTGGCACAGTATGACGATCACCGGCAGTGAGTGATTTGTCCAAAGATTCCGATGCTTATCCTCAGGTCGAAAGACAAACGAGTTCTCGGTTTCTTCCTTGAACCAGCTGAGGCCTGCTTTGATTTGGACGGCTAAAAGGCGTCCGCTCGCAGTCCCACTCCCGTCAGTTGTCTCAAGCTGCCCATCGATTCCCTGATCAGAGGTTGGAAGTTCTCTGAAAATAAAGCCAATCTTGGTAGCCGCGATACCGACCAAGTGTATTCCAAGACGTTCAGTTTGGTTCGCTTCCATCTCACAACAGATAACGAGCACCGCCACCCAGGGGAAGATAAAAACAAATCGCCACTTGTTTGGTTCGCTAACGACTGCTTCCGGGATATTTAAGTCGAAGCGTCCACGGGCCTTCCGTGGATTTTCCCGACCGCACGATTGATCATCGGGCGTGCTTAAACTGGCACGCAGCTGACACGCAAACTCTGCAACTGAACGATTTTGCGTGTCAGTTTGTGATCACGAAAGATCATAAGTGCTTTGTTTTTATTGCGAAAGTCATTCGTCGGTCTCGTCTTGATCCGACTCATAATCGCGAGGTCGGGAGTTCAAGTCTCCCCCGAACCACCACTCCTCCATTGGGTAGGGATCAATTCGTCTGCAGGGCGATCTCGGCATACTGGATGTCGTGTCGGTCGTCGCCCACGGTCACGGGCACGACCAGTTGGCTGATGCGCGGCATGGGTGTGCGAAAGGCGACTTCGAAACTGGTCGTTACGCCAGCGGGAATGCGGGCTTCCCTCTCACCGTTCATTTCCACCATGCTTGATGATGACTTTATGTCCTCCCCGGCTTCATCGGTCGCCCGGGCCCCGTCCACCCTGAACCGAACCGTCTCGTCGGTGGGATTGCGCACATCGAAAACGCATTTCGGATTGTCCGGGTTTGCGCAGCCCAGGAAAACGAATTCCATGTCCCCCAGCTCGAAAATGCCGTCAGGCACATAGGCCGCGTCGCGCCTCAGCGCCTTGATGGCCGGCGGCTCCGCATCACTCAGGTTCAGGTTTGTGAATGCCCTGGGATAGGACTCGTATTCGATATTGAGATCGGGCCAGAAGGACTGAAAGAATTCGGCCGGCGTGCGGAACGTCACGTCCCAGCTGGTAACGATTCCCGGCGGCAGCTTGCCGTCCGACTTGCCCGTCAGGCTGAGGACTGATTGGGCCGCTTTCCGCTGCCGGCTCTGGCTGTTGACGGCCAGGCCGCCATAGGTGGAAATCATCCGGTCGCTTGTGCCGGTGTTCGTCAGGTCGAACCGGCAGATCGGCGCGTCGGGATTGGAACAGCCGAGGAAATGCACCGCCACATTGTCCACCTCATAAGCATATTCCGGGTGATCCGCAGGGACAGGGCGCAT
>TARA_R110001606_G_scaffold90750_6_pt1 | contig 10270 bp, 8 predicted proteins | sample TARA_R110001606 | Tara Oceans TARA_R110001606 (sample SAMEA4398315) | marine metagenome | biome: Polar Biome; feature: [SRF] surface water layer (ENVO:00010504); material: water (ENVO:00002006), including particulate matter (ENVO:01000060) such as... | depth 5 m
GCGTCGCGGGCGCCACCGCCATCAACGCCCAGAACAGCGCCAGGCGTGCATGGCGCGCCTCCAGCCGCCACGGGGTCAGGCGGCTGAGCAGCGCGGTCAGCCCCGCCATGGCATAGGCCACCAGCGGCATCATGAACATGGTCCCAAGGGCCGCACCCCCGATCCGCGCGTCCAGCGGGATCGACGGGTCCAACTGCGCCGCGCGCGACAGGCCCGGCGCCTGCCCGACCAGCGTGATCAGCATCGCCACCATCAGCACGACCAGCAGCGTGCTGTCGGGCATCGCCGACAGGCCCCGCACCACCCGGCGCGGGGCCCACCAGCTTTCCAGCACGCGCAGCACCATCCCGCCGCGCGGGCCGGTCATCCCTGCGGGCGTTCGGTCAGCCACGCGTCCAGCCGTTCGTTGATCTCGTCGCGCAGGCTCTCGTCGTCGACCTCGGCCAGGGCGTCGGCCAGGAACGACAGCACCAGGAAAACGATCGCCCGATCATAGGGCACCCCGCGAGAACGCAGGTAGAACAACGCACCCTCGTCGATCGCGCCCGTCGTGGACCCGTGCGAGCACTTGACGTCATCGGCATAGATCTCAAGCTCGGGCTTGGCCAGGAACTGGCTGGCCTCGTCCAGAAGCAAGGCTTGGCTGATCTGATAGCCGTCGGTCTTCTGTGCGCCGTTCTTGACCAGGATCTTGCCCTGGAACACACCGGTCGCCCCGTTCTTCAGGACCTTCTTGAACACCTGCCGGCTTTCGCCGCGCAGCGCGCCATGGGTCACGAAGACGGTGTCATCATGGTGGAACGGACCGACATCGCCGTCGCCCAGCACCGCCGCGGCGACATGGGCCACCGCATCGTCGCCGACCATGTCCACGACAGCCTCGTGGCGCATGGTGGTGCCGTTCACGACCAGCGCGAAACTCTTCAGCACCGCACCCTCGCCCACGCGGGCGAACAGGTGCGACAGGCCGACCTTGGGGTCGACGGCGCGCTTGGCCGCGATGTGGTGCAGCGTGGCGCCCGGCAGCAGATCGGCCTCGATCATGCCGTTCGACCGCGCGCCGACCATGCCGCTTTCCAGCAGCGTCAGTTCGGCACCCGATTCGACCCGGATCACGTGATGCCAGACGGCATCCGCACCGTCCGACCCGCGGCGATGCAGCACATGCACAGGACGCGAGGGCTTGCCAGTCACGCGGATCAGCAGGCCGTCGGCCGCCACGGCGGTGTTCAGCGCCGCGAAGGGGCGCTTGACCGGGGTCTGACCCGCCAGCTCCAGCGTCCCGTACAGATCGGCCGACCAGTGATCGTCCGCCCGGTCGGCCTGCGCCAGGGTGGTGATCTCGATCCCTTCCAGCGACAGGTCGTCGGATGCCGCGGCGTCGAACGCGCCGTCGACAAAGACCAGCGTCAGCTTGTCACGCGCGGTGAACAGCGGCGATTCCGGGCCCGTATCGATGGCCAGCGCCTGCGGCTCGGGCGCATTGAACGGGCGCGGGTCGGTATAGCGCCAGTATTCGTCACGCGGGCCCGGCAGGCCCATGGCGCGCAGCCGTGCCAGCGCGTCGGCGCGCGCGGCGGCGGTGAACCCACCCGTGGGCAGCGTGGTCGCGGCCAGCCGCGCATCCAGCGCATTGGCGGGCTTGGGCGCGCCGGTGACCTGAGGGGTCTGGATTTCCTGAACGGCGGAGTCGGACATCAGCCGGCCTCCGCCAACAGGTCGCCATAGCCGTTCTCTTCGACTTCCAGCGCCAGTTCGGGGCCGCCCGACTTGATGATCCGGCCGTTGGACATGATGTGCACGACGTCCGGCTGGATATGGTTCAGCAGGCGCTGATAGTGGGTGATGACCAGAAAGCTGCGGCCTTCGCTGCGCAGGGCGTTCACGCCGTCGCTGACGAGGCGCATCGCATCGACGTCCAGACCCGAATCGGTCTCGTCCATGATGCACATGCGGGGCTCCAGCATGGCCATCTGCAGGATCTCGTTGCGCTTCTTCTCGCCGCCCGAAAAGCCGACATTGACCGGGCGCTTCAGCATGTCGGGGCTGATCTGCAGCTCTGCCGCCTTGGCGCGCACGACCTTCAGGAACTCGCCGGCGGTCAGCTCGGCCTCGCCGCGCGCCTTGCGTTGCGCGTTCACGGCGGTGCGCAGGAACGTCATGTTGCCGACGCCCGGAATCTCGACCGGGTACTGGAACGCCAGGAACAGGCCTGCGGCCGCACGCTCTTCGGGCTCCATGTCCAGCAGGCTCTCGCCGTCTAGCATGGCGCTGCCGTCGGTGACCTCATAGCCGTCGCGGCCCGACAGGACATAGGACAGCGTGGATTTGCCCGACCCGTTCGGGCCCATGATCGCATGGACCTCTCCGGCCGGAACCTCCAGCGTCAGACCCTTCAGGATCTGCTTGTCCTCGTCCTCAAGTTTGACGTGCAGGTTGTTGATTTTCAGCATATTTCCCTCAAACGGCAAAGGCGCCACCGGGGCGCCGCATCTATGGTGGCCGGGCAGCAATGCCCGGCCGGATCGATCAGCCCACCGAGCCTTCCAGCGAGATCGCGACCAGCGCCTGCGCCTCCATGGCGAATTCCATGGGCAGGGCCTGCAGGACCTCGCGGCAGAACCCGTTGACGACCAGCGCCACGGCCTCCTCCTCGTCCATCCCGCGCGACCGGCAATAGAACAGCTGGTCGTCGTCGACCTTGCTGGTCGTCGCCTCGTGCTCCACGCGGCTGCTGCTGTTCTTGACCTCGATATAGGGCACGGTATGCGCCCCGCACTTGTCGCCGATCAGCAGGCTGTCGCACTGGGTATAGTTGCGGCTGTTCGTGGCGCGCGGGTGCATGGTGACCAGCCCGCGATAGGTGTTCTGCGCCTGCCCCGCCGAAATCCCCTTGGACACGATCCGCGAGCGCGTGTTCTTGCCCAAATGGATCATCTTGGTGCCGGTATCGGCCTGCTGCCAGTTGTTGGCGATGGCGATAGAATAGAACTCGCCCTGGCTCTCGTTGCCGCGCAGGATGCAGGACGGGTACTTCCAGGTGATCGCCGATCCGGTCTCGACCTGCGTCCACATCACCTTGGCCCGGTCGCCGCGGCAGTCGGCGCGCTTGGTGACGAAGTTGTAGATGCCGCCCTTGCCGTCCTCGTCGCCGGGGAACCAGTTCTGGACGGTCGAGTACTTGATCTCGGCATCCTCGAGGATGACCAGCTCAACGACTGCGGCATGCAGCTGGTTGGTGTCGCGCTTGGGCGCGGTGCAGCCTTCCAGGTAGCTGACATGGGCGCCCTTGTCGGCGATGATCAGGGTCCGTTCGAACTGGCCGGTGTTCTCCGCATTGATGCGGAAATACGTCGACAGCTCCATCGGGCACTTCACGCCGGGCGGGATGTAGACGAAGCTGCCATCCGAAAACACGGCGCTGTTCAGCGTCGCGAAATAGTTGTCCGACTGCGGCACGACCGATCCCAGATACTTGCGCACCAGTTCGGGATGCTCGCGGATCGCCTCGCTGATCGAACAGAAGATCACCCCGGCCTTGGCCAGCTCGTCCTTGAAGGTCGTGCCCAGGCTGACGCTGTCGAAGACGGCGTCAACGGCCACGCGGCGACCCTCGGCGGGCGCATCCTCGGCGCCCTCGACGCCCGCCAGGATCATCTGCTCGCGCAGCGGGATGCCCAGCTTGTCATAGGTCGCCAGCAGCTTGGGGTCCACGTCGTCGAGCGACTTGGGCTTCTCCTCCATGCTCTTGGGACGCGCATAGTAATACTGGTCCTGATAGTCGATCTCGGGATAGTTCAGCATCGCCCATTTCGGCTCTGCCATGGTGACCCAGCGGCGATAGGCTTCCAGCCGCCATTCGGTCATCCATTCCGGTTCCTGGTTCTTGGCCGAGATCAGACGGACGATATCCTCGTTCACGCCCTTGGGCGCATAGTCCATCTCGATCTCGGTGTTCCAGCCGTATTTGTAGCTGCCCATGTTCTGGACAGTCTCGACCGTTTCCCGGTCTACGCCTTCGCGCACGTCAAGATCGGTGATGTCCGTCATCCTTCAGTCCTTTTCCTCAAATGGCCGCGGTCGGTCCATTCCTGTCGCGCCAGCGTGAATACGCCTTTTCCCAGGCATCCGCAAATCGGTTGATCTGATCGTCCCCAACAGCGGGGCTTATCGAGATCCGGATCGCCGATTGCGCAAGCTGATCGTCGAACCCCATCGCCTGCAGGGCGCCGCTGGCCCGGACCTTGCCCGATGAACAGGCCGAGCCGGCCGAGATCGCGAACCCTGCCAGATCCATCTGCATGACCTGGGTTTCGCCCTTCCACCCCGATGTAAGAAGGCATGTCGTGTTCGGCAAGCGCTGCACGGCCTTTCCGACGATCACCGCGCCGGGCGCGATGTCGCAGATCCGCGCCTCCAGCGCGTCGCGCCGCTCGCGGACCGCGTCCCACAGCCCGGCGTCCAGATCACGCTGCGCGGCCGTGGCGGCGGCGGCAAAGGCCAGGATGCCGATCAGGTTCTCGGTCCCCGCACGGCGCCCCTGCTCCTGCCCGCCGCCCTTGATCAGCGGAGGCAGGTCGGTGCCTTTCTTCAGGATCAGCGCACCGATTCCCTTCGGCCCGCCCAGCTTGTGCGCGCTGACGAAGCCCGCCGTCACGCCAAGCCAGTTGAACGCCATGGGCACCTTGCCGAAGGCCTGCGTCAGGTCGCTGGAATGCAGCCCCTGCGGCAGGTCCTGCATCACGCCGGTCTCGTTGTTGGCCAGTTGCAGGCTGGTTCGTGCGGGGTCGGTCACGGTGACGATGCCGTCGCCGTCGACCGCAAGGTCCGCCTCGCACCAGACCTTGACGGCGCTGTGTTCCACGGGGGCGCAGTGGAACCCGCCCTGTCCCAGGACCATCGCCGCGGCCTCGGTCGCGCCGGCGGTGAAGACCACGTCGGCCCCGTCTGCGCCCAGGGCCACGGCCACCTGCTCGCGGGCGCGTTCCAGCGCCATCTTGGCGGCCCGCCCCTCGGTATGGACCGATGACGGGTTGCCGGAGATTTCCAGCGCCTCGGTGATGGCGACCTTGACCTCGGGGCGCAGCGGTGTGGTGGCGTTCCAGTCCAGATAGGTTCTCATGCCAATACCCCCGCGACCCGCGCGGCCAACCGGGCCGCCACGGCATGCTTGTCCATCCGCGGCCAGTCCTCGGCCCCGGCTTCGGTGATCAGCGTGACGGTGTTGTGGCTGCCGCCCATGATCCCCGTGGCGGGGCTGACATCGTTCGCCACGATCCAGTCGCAGCCCTTGCGCAGCCGCTTCGCGGTCGCATGGGCAGTCACGTCCTGCGTTTCCGCCGCAAACCCCACGACCAGGCGCGGACGGCGCGCATCGCGGCTGATCCAGGCCAGGATGTCCGGGTTTTCGGCCATCTGCAGCGTCGGCATGTCGCCGGTCTTCTTGATCTTCTGGTCGCTGCCGTTCAGCACGCGCCAATCGGCCACCGCCGCCGCCATCACCGCCGCATCGGCGGGCAGCGCGGCCGCGACTGCATCCCGCATCTGCTGCGCCGTTTCCACCGCGATCACGTCGACGCCCTGCGGCGCCGGCACGGATGCGGGGCCGGTCACGAAGCTGACCCGCGCGCCCAGATCGCGCAGCGCCGCGGCGATCGCCGCCCCCTGCGCCCCGCTAGAGCGGTTGGCGATATAGCGCACCGGGTCAATCGGCTCATGCGTGGGGCCGGACGTCACGATCACATGCCGCCCCGTCAACGGCCCGTCGGTCAGGGCCGCACGGATCGCGGCCACGACCGCCTCGGGTTCGGCCATGCGGCCCGCGCCGTATTCGCCGCAGGCCATGTCGCCCTCGTCCGGGCCGACGAACAGCACGCGGTCGCCCCGCAGCGTGGCCAGGTTGCGCTGCGTCGCGGGGTGGTGCCACATCCGCACGTTCATCGCCGGCGCGATCAGAACGCGCTTGTCCGTCGCCAGCAGCAGGGTGGATGCCAGATCATTCGCCAATCCCTGGGCCATCTTGGCCATCAGATCGGCCGTAGCCGGGGCCACGACGACCAGATCGGCCTGCCGCGACAGCTGGATATGGCCGATCTCGGCCTCGGCACCCTGATCCCACAGCGTGTCGTGCACCGGCTCTCCGGCCAGCACGGACAGGGTCATGGGCGTGGTGAACTGCGCGCCCGCAGCAGTCAGCACCGGCGTCACCGACGCGCCCGCCGCGCGCAGCAGCCGGATCAGCGCCGGCGCCTTGAAGGCCGCGATCCCGCCGCCCACGATCAGCAATATCCGCCTGCCCTGCATGCGCCACCCCCATCGGTCCTGCGCCCCAGATAGCGACGCGGCGCCGCTGCCGCAAGGAAAGCGCGCCCGTTAACGCTTCCTTAAGGCCGCTGCCGTTAACCATTCCGGGACAACCGAGGGGTAACATGGTCGCCATCGCCTATTCCGTGGCCTTCGAAGGCATCGAGGCCCGCCTGGTCGAGGTGCAATGCGCCGTGGCGGCGGGCCTGCCCGGCTTCTCCATCGTGGGTCTGCCCGACAAGGCCGTCAGCGAGGCAAAGGAACGCGTCCGTGCCGCCTTTGGCGCGCTGGCCATCGCCCTGCCGAGCAAGCGACTGACGGTGAACCTGTCGCCTGCCGATCTGCCCAAGGAGGGGTCGCATTTCGACCTGCCAATCGCGCTGGCCGTGCTGGCCGCGCTGGACATCGTGCCCCGGGAGGAACTGGCCCGCTGCGTGGCCCTGGGCGAGTTGGCGCTGGACGGGCGGCTGGTCGCGGTCGCGGGCGCACTGCCCGCCGCCGTCGCGGCCGCGGACGACGACCGCGCGCTGATCTGTCCGCGCGCCTGCGGCGCCGAGGCCGCGTGGATCGAACAGGTGCCGGTCCTGGCCGCCGACACGCTGCGCGCCGTGGTCGATCACCTGACCGACCGCGCGCCCATCGCGCCGGCCCGCCCCGGCCAGGTCGTCGACGGTCCCCAGCCCCCATGCCTGTCCGATGTCCGCGGCCAGGAACGCGCCAAACGCGCGCTGGAGATCGCCGCCGCGGGGCGTCATCATCTGCTGATGGTCGGTCCCCCCGGCGCGGGCAAATCCATGCTGTCGGCGCGCCTGCCCGGCCTGATGCCGCCCCTGACCGCACGCGAGGCGCTGGAGACCTCGATGGTGCATTCGGTGGCGGGGCTGCTGAAGAACGGCCAGATCTCGCGCCGCGCGCCCTTTCAAAGCCCGCACCACACCGCGTCATCCCCGGCCATCGTCGGCGGCGGCCCCAAGGCCAAGCCGGGAGAGATCAGCCTGGCCCATAACGGCGTGCTGTTCCTGGACGAGCTGCCGGAATTCGACCGCAAGGTGCTGGAAAGCCTGCGCCAACCGGTCGAGACGGGCGAGGTCTTCGTCAGCCGCGCCAACGCGCATATCCGCTATCCCAGCCGGTTCCTGCTGATCGCGGCGGCCAACCCGTGCCGCTGCGGCTATCTGGCCGATCCGGGCCGGGCCTGTTCGCGCGCGCCCGTCTGCGGCGACAGCTATCTGGGCAAGATCTCCGGGCCGCTGATGGACCGGTTCGATCTGCGGCTGGAGGTGCCGGGCGTCAGCCTCACCGACCTGGACCTGCCGGCGGGCGACACGTCCGCTACGGTGGCGGCCCGCGTCGCGGCGGCCCGCGCGATCCAGGCAAAGCGGTTCCGCGACCATCCCGGCGTGACGGTGAACGCCGATGCGCCGCCACCGTTGCTGGACGCGATCGCCGCGCCCGATGCGGACGGGCGCGCGCTGATCCTGAAGGCGTCGGAAAGGCTGGGCCTGACGGCACGCGGTTATCACCGCATCCTGCGCAGTGCGCGCACCATCGCCGATCTGGACGGGTCGGACCATGTCCTGACCCGCCACCTGGCCGAGGCGATCAGCTATCGCCTGCCCTTCGTCGCGGGGGGTTAGCCCTTGGCGGCCACGCGCCGCTCGATCGCCTCCCAGATGGCCTCGGCGGCATTGATGCCGTCGAACCGCTCCAGCTCCTGGATGCCGGTGGGCGAGGTCACGTTGATCTCGGTCAGCCAGCCGTCGATGACGTCGATGCCGGTGAAGATCAGGCCCTTCTCGCGCAGCACGGGGGCGATGCGGGTGCAGATCTCGAATTCGCGCTCGGTTAGGCCGATCTTCTCGGCGCGCCCGCCGACATGCATGTTCGACCGGGCCTCGCCCTCCTGCGGGACGCGGTTGATGGCGCCCACGGGTTCGCCGTCGACCAGGATGATGCGCTTGTCGCCCTTAACCACGGCGGGCAGGTATTTCTGCGCGATCATGGGTTCGCGGTTGATACCCGCGAAGGTCTCCAGCAGGGCCGACAGGTTCGGGTCGCCGGGCTTCAGGTGGAACACCCCCGCCCCGCCATTGCCGTAAAGCGGCTTGACGATGATCTCTCCGTGGCGCGCCCGGAACGCCTTGAAGGCAGCGGGGTCGCGGGCGATCATGGTGGGCGGCGTCAGGTCGGGAAAATCCAGCACCATCAGCTTTTCGGGGCAGTTTCGGACCCAGAACGGGTCGTTGACCACCAGCGTCTGGGGATGCACCCGGTCCAGCAGATGGGTCGAGGTCACATAACCCATGTCGAAGGGCGGGTCCTGGCGCAGCCAGATCACGTCGAAATCGCCGGCCTCGACCTCGGTCCAGTCGCCGAAGGTGACGTGGTCGCCCTCGGTCCGGCGCAAGGTGACGGGGCGGCCGCGCACGACGATGCGCCCTTCGTCATAGCGCAGCTGATCGACGGTGTACTGGAACAGCCGATGGCCGCGGGCCTCGGCTTCCAGGCCGATGCGGAACGTGCTGTCGGCGTGGATCGAGATATCCTCGATCGGGTCCATCTGCAAGGCGACATACAGGCTCATGGGGCCCTCCTGAATTTCGGACAAGTTGTGGCCCGCCGCCGGGGCGGATGCAAGCCTGCCTCAGACCTCGCCGAAGGCATTGGGGATCAGCTCCACCCGACCGGTGGCATCCACCAACGCCACGTCGAAGCGCATGGAAACCTCGCCCAGGCCTTGTCGGTCGCAATATTCCAGCGCGGCTTGGGTGATCCGGCGCATCTGCGCGGGCAGCAGGTGCAGGGCGGCGTCGGCATGGCTGCGCGACGCCTTGACCTCGACGAAGACCAGGTCGGGACCGTCCTGCACGATCAGGTCGATCTCGGCCCCCTGCCCGCGCCAGCGCGTCGCCAGAACCTGCGCGCCGCGCTGATGATAGAGGCGCAGGACGCTCTCCTCTGCCAGGCGGCCGGACAGGTCGGCGGTGCGGCCCCGGCCCGCGCGCCTGCCGCCCGGCTCAGTCACGATCCGCCAGCCCAAGCGCCAGCTGATAGACGTCGCGGCGCGGCAGGCCCAGTTCCTGCGCGGCCTCGCGGGCGGCGTCCTTGACAGACATGGTACGCATGTGCGCAGTCAGGACGGCGCGCACGCGGTCCTCGTCCATCTCAACGGCGGAGGGGCGGTCAAGGACCATCACCACCTCACCCTTCAGCGTGGCCATGCGCAAATCGGCGGACAGGTCGGCGGCGGTGCCGCGGATCACCTCCTCGAACTTCTTGGTCAGTTCGCGCGCGACGACGGTGATGCGGGCGGGGTCGATCAGGGCCAGATCCTCCAGCGTGCGGGACACGCGGCGCGGACTCTCGAACAGGATCAGCGTCGAATCGACCGCCATCCAGCGGCGCAGCCAGGTCTGGCGCGCGGACTGGGTGGGCGGCGGAAAGCCCAGGAACAGGAACCGGTCGCTTGGCAGCCCCGCCAGCGACAGCGCCGCCAGCGCCGAGGACGGGCCCGGCAGCGCATGGACCCGCGCCCCGGCCTCTGCCGCGTCCAGCGCCAGCCGATAGCCGGGATCGGCCACCAGCGGCGTGCCCGCATCGGAACAGTACGCCACGCTGGCCCCGTCCGACAGCGCCGCCAACAGCGCGGGACGCGCCCGGTCGCCGTTGTGGTCGTGATAGGACAGGATGCGCCGCCCGCGCAGTGGCACGCCGTGGATGTCCAGAAGATGGCGCAGCACGCGCGTGTCCTCGGCCGCCAGCATGTCGGCGCTGTTCAGCACGTCCAGCGCGCGCAGGGTGATGTCGCGGGCAGCCCCGATGGGGGTCGCGACCAGGTACAGGCCGGGGTCCAGGCGCGCGGCCTCGACATGCGCGGCCAGGCGGCGGGCGGGGTCCTGCCCAGAGTTCGGCATAGGGTTCGGCCCATGGTTCGGCCTGGGGTTCGGCCCATGGTTCGGGGGGTCGC
>TARA_R110001606_G_scaffold271857_6_pt1 | contig 10262 bp, 5 predicted proteins | sample TARA_R110001606 | Tara Oceans TARA_R110001606 (sample SAMEA4398315) | marine metagenome | biome: Polar Biome; feature: [SRF] surface water layer (ENVO:00010504); material: water (ENVO:00002006), including particulate matter (ENVO:01000060) such as... | depth 5 m
GACAATCTCCACACCTCACCCCTTTGACACCTCCCGCGCCAGCACCAAACGGACCTTCCGCCCGGCCGAGTTGGCCGCTTTCCGCGCCGGGGATGCGCTCGCCTGCTTCGGCAAGGGCTTTGAATTCTGCGCCGCCCATTCCCGCCCGGCCCACCTGCCGGACGACAAGCTCGCCTTCTTCGACGAAGTCACCGCCTTCGACCCGGCAGGCGGCCCGTGGGGACGCGGCTATCTCAAGGCCCGCGCGAATGTGCCGACGGACGCGTGGTTTTATCAGGGGCATTTCCACAAAGACCCCTGCATGCCCGGCACGCTGATGGCCGAAGCAGCCGTGCAGGCCCTCGAATTCTATGCTGCCGCCGCAGGCCTCACCATCGAGCGCGACGGCTATGTCTTCGAGCCTATGCCCGGCGAAACCGCCAAATTCGTCTGCCGGGGACAGGTCATCCCCGACCGCGACCATGAAGTGACCTATGAAGTCTTCATCGACGATATCGTCGATGGCGAAAGCCCGGTCCTTTATGCCTCGCTGCTCGCCCGGTCCGACGGCAAGAAAGTGTTCCACTGCCCGCGCTTCGCCATCCGCCTGCGCAAGGACTGGCCCGCACCGCACACGACTGACAAACCGCTCCGCGTCGGCCCGATGGGCGAAAGCCGGGGCGACCATGCCGCCCTGCTGAACTGCGCCGCCAGCGCGCCCTCAGCGGCCTTCGGCGACCTCTACGTGCCCTTCGACACGGCAGGCCGGGCCCCGCGCCTGCCCCAGCCGCCCTATCACATGATGACCCGCGTCACCGAAGTCTCCACCCGCCCCGGCGTGAAGGAAACAGGCGCCCGCGTCGTCGCCGAATACGATATCCCAGCCGATGCCTGGTACTTCCGCGACAATGCCAATGGCCACATGCCCTTTGCGGTCCTGTCGGAAATCGTGCTCCAGCCCTGCGGCTGGCTCGCCAGCCATTGCGGCTTCGCGCTCGAAGGCGGCGAACGCTTCCGCAATCTCGACGGCGACGGACAGGTCTTCATGCAGGTCGGCCCGGATGACGGCATGATCACCGTCGACACGACCCTGTCCTCTTTCTCCAAGGTCGGTCCGATGACCATCGTGGCCTTCGAACTCAAGGCGACGCTCGCCGATGGCCGCCCGGTGATGAATCTCAAGACCCAGTTCGGTTTCTTCCCCGCCGCCGCGCTCGTGCGTCAGGCCGGCCTGCCGACCAGGGACGACCATCGCGCCCTGCTGGCCCTCGCCCCCAACCGTCCCGGCACCACCCTTCCAGCCGCCCCGACCGCCACAGGCGACCTGGTCATGCTCGACCGTATCGACTATTTCGATGCCACGGGCGGCGCGGCAGGCCTCGGTCTCGCGCGTGGGCGTCAGGCAGTCGATCCGCATGCATGGTATTTCAAGGCGCACTTCTTCCAGGATCCGGTCCAGCCGGGCTCGCTCGGTCTCGACGCGCTGGTCCAGCTCCTGTCCCATGCCGCCTGCCTCAAAGGCTTCACCAAAGGCATGGCCGACCCGCAATTCGAATCCATTGCAGCAGGGGCACCGGTCAAATGGGCCTATCGCGGCCAGGTCACGCCGGACAAGCAGGAAGTCACGACGGTGATGGAGATCATGGAAGTGGTCCAGTCCGGTGACCGTCTCCTGATCACCGGCAAGGGCACGCTCTGGTGCGACGGCTTGCGCATCTACGAAGCCAGTCCGCTGACCATCGCGCTGGCTGACCGGGCCTAGCGCGCGTCGCCAACCGCCACGCTGACGAAAACATCCTCGATCTGCTCCGTCCAGACCGCGTAGCGGGCGCCGCCAACCGACACGGGCCGCAGTGTCGGCACCGTCTGCCCCACTGATGCGACCAGCACCGGTACGGTCTTCGCCCCGCCGCCAAGGCCCTTGCCAGACGCTTTCAGCACGGCCTCTTTCACCGTCCATAACGCAAAGAAGACAGCAAGGGCACGCTCGGGCGACGCATCTGCCAGCGTAAGCATCTGGTCGCGCTCCGTGTCGCTGCAGATCATCGACAGCATCGGCTGCCACTCGATGGGCCTTACTTGCTCAATATCCACACCAATCGCCTGCGCGTTGCCCATAGCCACAGCCGTCCAGCCCTCGCTGCGGGAGATCGAAATGGCACGGTCGGGACGGCTGGCAAGAAAGGGTACACCCTCTTCCGTGCGCGCCAGTTCCACCTCGCGCGCCGGAATGCCCAGCGCGAGCCCCAGCATCGCCCTCGCGCTTGCGAGAGACACCAGCAGCCTCTGCCGCGCCGCCGGATCGCGCAGCCGCGCCGCACGTTCAGCCTCCGCCGCACTGGTCAGAAGACTGTCCGTAACCTGAGCCAGCCCATGCCTTGCACTGTCACACACCAGAACCGAAACCCCGGGAATTCCTGATTCCACCGCGACGACACCAGCAAGCGAGGTCCCGCCGTTCAGATTTGAGTTCGGTTGCATCAGGGCGCTTTCACGGCTTGCAGGGCTGCAGCCATGCATATCGCGGAATACCGCCTGAGGCGAATCCCGCGCCGTTTCAGACGCGATAATCAGCCGTACAGCTACTGAGCACTTGCAACAAATTGGATTGTGCAGCACTGGTTCGCCGAATTGGGTTCGGGGGGGTTATTGCAGCACCGTAATGCTGCGCCGCAAAATGACCAAAATTCTCAGTGAAACGAATGCCGAGGCGAGACGTACTGCCCAGATAGCAGGCGCTTTATGAAGCGTAGGCGATCCGGGCGATAATTCTGTTGCCACGGGTAAACGACGGCGCTTTCTCAACTGAGCGGCTTCGTCGGCTAAGAGGTTGTCTTGAAACTGACTGAACGTCCTTTCTTCTTTCCCGCTGTCGCGCTCTGCGCGGCGATCACTGTCCTGTTGGGCGGCATAATCATCGCGTCAATCTCGCCAAAGCCAGCACCGACCCTTGCCACGGTCGGCTCAGGCTCAACGGCGGAGGAAACATCTGAACTCGCGGAAGCGGCCATCACCCTGCCAGCTGCGCCGGCTATCGAGCCAATCGACTCGGTCGCCGATATCAGCGACGAAGCGGACGTATCAGGCGAGACTGGCAGTACGGTCACCACAGCGGCAGACGCCGCCCCCGCCGCGCCGCCTTTCGCCTTCGAACAGGTCATCAACAAGGCGCAGGCCCTGTCCGAGCATGCCTACCAGAAGTCGCCATCCGTTCCAGCCGCCGCTGCCTCGCTCGACTATGACCAGTATAGGCGCATCGAATTCAAGCGCGCGGCCGCCGAGTGGACGCCCGACGACGCTGTGCCGTACAGGGTCCATTACGACCCGCGCGGCTATCTGTTCAATGATGAAGTCAAGCTCAACATCGTCGAGAACGGTGTCACGCTGCCCCGCCCCTACGCGGAAGAGGATTTCGCCTTCTTTGACCTGCCTTTGTCGGACGCGGACAAGAATTCGATCGGCTTTGCGGGCTTTCACGTCACCACGCCCCTGAATTCTTCGGGCAAGTTTGATGACCTGATCAGCTTCAAAGGCGCCAGCTTCTTTCGCGCGCTGAGCGCCGGAACAGTCTATGGCGCATCGGCCCGGGGCATGGCGATTTCGACGGCCTCGCCGGCCGGAGAAGAGTTTCCGTCCTTCCGTGAATTCTGGCTGGTCAAGCCGTCACCCGGCGCCAAGACGCTCACCGTCTACGCCTTGCTCAATGGCGTCAGCACAACCGGCGCCTTCCGCTTCGACATCACGCCCGGCACGTCGACCATGATTGACGTGGAAGCGGTCTTCTTCCCGCGGCGCAAGCTGACCGAGGTCGGTATCGCGCCGATCACCTCAATGTACTATTTCTCACCGCACAGCATCAATCGCGGCAACCGTGACTATCGCGTCGCCGTACACGATTCCGAAGGCCTGATGATCGAGCTTCAGAACGGCGAATGGGTCTGGCGCCCGCTCGCCAATCCCAGCCAGCTCGAAATCTCCAGTTTCGCCACCCAGCCGCCGCTCGGCTTCGGCCTGATGCAGCGTAATCGTGACTTTGAGGACTATGACGACCTTGAAGCCGCCTATGAGCGCCGCCCCAATGTCTGGATTGCCCCGAAAGACGGTTGGGGGCCGGGCAACCTGACTCTTGTCGAAATCCCGACCACCAACGAATACAATGACAATATCGTCGTTTCATGGCGCCCGGCCGAGGCATGGGACGCCGGCAAGCCGGTCCGGCTGTCCTACCAGATGATCTGGAGCCTGCCGCAGCCGGTCGTCGCGCCTGTCGCCAAAATCACGGCGACGAAAGTCGGCATCTCGCCGGCCACGAAGCGGCCGATGTTCATCATCGACTTCGACTCCGACAACGATGAATTGCTGCGAGATGCAGTTCCCCAGGTGTCGACGTCCTCCGGCATCATTATATCGCCCATTGTCCGGCCGAACCCGAAAACGGGCGGCGTGCGCCTCAGCTTTGAACTCGACGCCAAAGACGCAAGCCTGAGCGAACTGCGCGCCTTGATGACCAAGGCCGACCGCCCTGTCTCTGAAACCTGGCTCTATCGCTGGAGATCGCAATGATCACTTTTCGCGCCCGCCCTGCTGAATACCCCATCGCGATGCCGGATCAGGCATTCAAGACGGGTCCGACCGTGAACCATCGCGCGCCCAAATCGCTGATGTGGCGCAAGGTCGTCGTGTTCTCGCTCGCCCTCGTCCTCGCCGCCTGGGCGACGGTCGAAATGTATTACGTGCTGAACGTGTCCGGCGTCACAGTGCTCGAAAAAGTGCTGCTCGCCGTATTCAGCCTGAACATCAGCTGGATCGCCTATGCCTTTGTCAGCAGCACGATCGGTTTCCTCGCCGCACTGGCTGGCCTGTTTCCCGCGCCCAAGTCGGCCACATCGGATGCCACCCAGATGATCGCCGGCCGCACGGTCGTCGTTTTCCCGATCTACAATGAAGATGTCGAGCGCGTGTTCGCCACGGTCGAATCGACCGCCGAATCGCTGGCGAACGCGCCCGGTCGCTTCGAATGCTTCATCCTCAGCGATACGAACGATCCCGAAATTGCCTTGCGCGAGGAGGCCGCGTTCGAGCGCTTGCGTTCACGCATGACGCCCGGAACCTTGGTCCACTATCGCCGCCGCACGATGAACCTGCACCGCAAGGCCGGCAATATCCGTGACTTCATCACCCGCTGGGGTGGCCGCTACGACTACATGATCGTGTTCGACGCCGACAGTTTCATGGAGCGCGACACGCTCATCGAACTCGCGCGCCGGATGGATGCCTCACCGGCCACCGGGCTGATCCAGACCATTCCCCAGCTTGTTGGCGGGCGCACCCTGTTCGCCCGCACCCAGCAGTTCGCTGCCGCTCTCTATGGACCTGTCCTCGGCAGCGGCCTGGCCTGGTGGGCGCAGAATGAAGGCAATTTCTGGGGCCACAATGCCATCCTGCGCATCTCGGCCCTCGCCAATGCGGCGGGTCTCCCGGAAATCCCGGGCCGTGCCCCGTTCGGCGGATCGATTCTCAGCCATGATTTCGTCGAAGCCGCGCTCCTGCGCCGTGCCGGTTGGAACGTGCAGATCGCGCCCGAACTGGGCGGTTCCTACGAACAGGGCCCGCCCTCGATCATCGACCTCTCGATCCGCGACCGCCGCTGGTGCCAGGGCAACATGCAGCACATGGCTGTCCTGCTGAAGACACGCGGCCTAACCTTCACAAGCCGCATGCACCTCATCATCGGCATCTTTTCCTATCTCGCCTCGCCGCTCTGGCTGCTCTTCATCACGGTCGGCATGTTGCTGTCACTGCAGAACATGTTCCTGACGCCCGCCTATTTCGGCGAGACGGCGGCCCTCTTCCCATCATGGCCCGTGATTGACTCCGAACGCTCGCTGCATCTCTTCACGGCGACCATGGCGATCCTGTTCGCCCCCAAGCTCTACGGACTCATCTACGGCCTCGCGTCACCGCGTTGGCGCCGCGCCGTCGGACCGGCGAAAACAGCCATGGGCGTCGTCGCCGAAACGCTGATCTCGGTCCTGCTCGCACCTGTGATGATGGTCGAACAGACGACCGCAGTGTACCGCGTTTTCACGGGCCGCGATGGCGGCTGGAACCCGCAGGCTCGCGAATCGAACGAATACACGCTGTCCGACACGTTCCGTCACCATGCCCCGGCCATCGTGCTGGGTGTCGTGCTCACGGTATCGGCCTTTGCCATCTCGCCGATCTTCGCCGCCTGGCTCGCGCCAGCGACCATCGGCATGCTGCTGGCTGCCACCCTGTCCTACTGGACCGGGCGCACGAAAAGTGGCGAATTCGCACTGCGGATGAACCTGCTCGAAAGCCCGGAAGAACGCGATCCACCTCAGTCCTACCTCGACTCCGTGGCCAGTCGGCCCGCCTATCAGGACCTGTCGGCACCGAGCCTCGCCAACCTGTTCTCAGACCGCAATCTACGGAACCGCCGGACGCATATCGTCGACACCCACTGGCCCCTCGCCCATAGCGAGGTTCATACGCCGCTGGCCCTGGCCCGGGCGCGTGCGAACCGCGTATCGACGATTGGCGAATACATCACGGCGCTTGAACCCAAGGAAAAGCTCGCACTGCTGAATTCGCCCGGCGACCTCGATGCGGTAATCGACCAGTACGATGCCCGCGCATTGGACTACGCGACGGGCACCACCTGAGCCGGGACGTCGCTAGAAAAGCGGCTGCTTCTCGGCCGACATCGCTTCCATCACTTCGTCGAACTTCTCCTGCATCTGCGGCTGGGCCGGACGCCCTACCATGCTGACCACCAGCGTGGTGACGAAGCTCAGGAAGAACCCGGGTACGATCTCGTAGAGAATTGATGACAGGGACTGCCCGTCAATCGTGATCGGCGCATACAGCCAGAACAGGACCGTAACCGCACCGACGACCATGCCGGCCAGCGCGCCGTTGCGGGTCACACCGCGCCAGAACAGGCTCAGAATGACGAGCGGTCCGAACGCAGCACCAAACCCGGCCCAGGCATTGCTGACCAGCGACAGGACGTTACTCGACCGGTCAAAGGCAAGCCCGATCGCCACGAGTGACACGGCCAGAACCGACAGGCGTCCAACCATGACCAGCTCCTTCTGGCTCGCATTCTTGCGCAGGAAGGGCTTGTAGAAATCCTCGGTCAGTGAACTCGACGACACCAGCAATTGCGATGAAATCGTGCTCATGATGGCCGCCAGGATCGCCGCCAGCAGGAATCCCGAGATGAGTGGGTGGAACAGGACCTGGGAGAGCAGGATGAACACGGTTTCCGGGTCCGCCAGCACGGCATCGGTCTTGGTCACGAAGGCCAGACCGATAATACCGGTCGCCACGGCGCCGATCACGGTGATGATCATCCAGGCCATGCCAATATAGCGTGCGGTCGCAATGGATTTCAGCGACCGGATGGCCATGAATCGCACGATGATGTGCGGTTGGCCAAAATAGCCAAGGCCCCATGACAGGCTGGATATGATGCCGAACACGGTCGCGCCGCGCATCCAGTCGAGCAGGCTCGGATCCACGCTCCGCACGACGGCCGTCGTCTCGTCGATGCCGCCCAGTTCGTTCAGCGTCACAATGGGCACCAGGATCAGCGCGATGAACATGATGCAGCCCTGCACAAAGTCGGTGAGGCTGACCGCGAGGAAGCCGCCAAACATCGTATAGGCAACGACAACACCGGCCGTCAGGAATAGGCCGATCGAATAATCGAGGCCGAACGAGGCCTCAAACAACTTGCCGCCCGCGACGACACCAGCGGACGTGTAGAGCGTGAAGAAAACGATGATGACGACCGACGACAGCACGCGCAGGGCACGTGATTTGTCCATGAAGCGGTTCTCGAAGAATTCCGGGATCGTGATCGAGTCATTTGCCAGTTCCGTATAGACGCGCAGCCTCGGCGCGACGAGGCGATAGTTCAAATAGGCCCCGATGACCAAACCGACGGCGATCCACGCCGCACCGAACCCGGAGACGTAAATCGCGCCCGGCAGGCCCATCAGCATCCAGCCGCTCATGTCGGAAGCGCCTGCAGACAGTGCGCCGACTGCCGGGTGCAAATGGCGGCCGCCAAGCATGTACTCTGAAACGTCACTCGTGGAGGTGCGATAGGCGTAAAGCCCGATCAGCATCATCAGGACAAAATAGGCGCCAAGCGAAATCAGGGCTGCTGTATTCATATGGTTTTTCTTCTCTGTCGTCTGTGTGTCTTTGGGTAATTGCCGGCACTGATGCCAGAAACCGCTCGAAACGCCTAACGCAGCTCCACGGCCCGGTCATAGGCGGCCTGGGTTGTACGCAGCAGCAACTCGGATAGCGTGCCGTCTGCGTTGAGGGCTTCGAGGCCCGCTTGCGTCGTGCCGTTCTTGCTGGTCACCGAATTGCGCAGCGCCTCGACGGTTTCGTCAGATTGCCGCGCCATCTCGACCGCGCCTGCCATCGTGCCCAGCACAAGCGCACGGGCCTGGTCGTTCGTGAAGCCCAGGGCTTCAGCCGCAGCGATATAGGTCCGCGCGATCTCGAAGACATAGCCGGGTCCGCTACCGGCAACGGCTGTCACGCGATCAAGCGCATCTTCATCACCGACCCAGACGGTCGTGCCGGCCCGCTGCATCAGCGTTTCCACGGCCGTCTTCTGGGCGTCGGTACAGTCCGGGCTCGCATACAGGCCGCTCACGCCCTGAGCGATCAGGGCCGGCAGGTTTGGCATGATCCGGATCACCGCGCCCGCGCCGGTCGCCGCCTTCAGGCGGTCGACCGAACACCCTGCGGCGATCGAGGCGACAACGCCTGATGGTGCAAGACTGGTCCGGTAGGCAGGCATGACCTCATCAATCATCTGCGGTTTGACCGCGACGATTAGTAGGTCGAACAAAGTGTCGGGAACATCCTCACGGGCTTTCAGCAAAGTGACACCCTCTGGCACGGTTTCAGCGAACGGATCGACGACAGTGAAGTCCCAATCCGCAGAGCGGGACCATTGTTGCAGCAAAGCGCCGCCCATTTTTCCACATCCAACCAAAAGTGCCTTCATTGTGACTTTCTGTTCCTGTAACGCCTGAGTGACCGGAATCCTTGCGAACCCCTTTGCGGCCTTCCTAGTCGGTTTTGCTTTGAGTTCAAATTTTTATCACACGCGGCCCATATCAAACTTTTTTCATATTTTTCAAGGCAAGCATCCAGCACTTTGCTTTCATTGCCAATATTTCGGCTAACATGGCTCGTCAGGTCACAAAGCACAGTCGTTTTATCCGCCAGCGAGTTGTTTCCTCGTCAAAACACACCTAGTTCGTGCGCTCAGACTTACGGAGTTGAAAATTGCCTCAGACAAAACGGATCGTCGTGAAAGTCGGATCAAGCCTTCTGGCCAATCCTGACCTGCTCACCCCGCGCTGGGCGTTCATTCAGCGGTTGCTCGAAGATATCGCGCTGCTGCGCGCAGAAGGCTATGAAGTCGTGCTCACCTCTTCCGGCGCGGTTGCGCTCGGCCTGAACACGCTCAACGTCAAGCCTGAGAATGCCGGCCTTCGCGACAAGCAGGCCGCCGCAGCCTGCGGCATGCCCATCCTTCTCAGCGCCTACAAGCAGGTCGCACTCGAGTTCAATTTCGACATTGCCCAGGTATTGGTGACACGCGGCGACCTCGAAGAGCGCCGCCGGTTCCTGAACACGAAGAACACGGTTCACCGCCTGCTCAACGGCAATGTCATGCCAATCGTCAACGAGAACGACACAATCACGACCGAAGAGATCCGCGTCGGCGACAATGACCGCCTTGCGGCACGTATCGCCCAGATGATCCAGGCATCGCACCTGATCATCCTGACCAGCGTCGACGGCCTCTACGACAAGGATCCGTCCGAACCGGGCGCCAAGCTGGTCGAGGAACTGCACGACGTTTCGGAATACCTGTCCGTCACCGAAGGCACGAGCGCGCTGGGCAGCGGTGGCATGCTCACCAAGATGCAGGCTGCCAACATGGCCCAGCATGCCGGCTGCACGACACTCATTGCCAATGGTGAAGCCGACAATCCGGTCTCGTCAGTGCTCAAGGGCGAACGCCCGCACACGAAATGTATCGCCAATACCGAGCCGGCTTCCGCTTGGGCTGCCTGGCTCACTGACCGTCTCCAGATGGCTGGCAGCATCGTCATCAGCCAGGAAGCGGCTGAACTGATGGAAACCGGCAAACGCGGAGTCGAACGCGCGGACGTCATCTCCATCCATGGCCCCTATGTCCGCAGCGACGTCATCCA
>TARA_R110001606_G_scaffold168924_2_pt1 | contig 10261 bp, 10 predicted proteins | sample TARA_R110001606 | Tara Oceans TARA_R110001606 (sample SAMEA4398315) | marine metagenome | biome: Polar Biome; feature: [SRF] surface water layer (ENVO:00010504); material: water (ENVO:00002006), including particulate matter (ENVO:01000060) such as... | depth 5 m
TAAAAGCCTGCATGAGGGGCTTCGAATCCCTTATGAGAGTTTGATGAGTCAAACCGCTTAGTTGTCGGTTTTTGGTGTACCTAGGAGCGGCTAGGGGGGGTGATATGGCGTCCTGGCAGGAGTCTAAAAAACGATATAACAACATGATTTTAAAAAACTAAATATTAAGTCAAAAAATACAATATACCACTATGTATACCAGCACTCCCACCTGCAACCCGCGAAAAACGTATCATTGGATAACATCAATCACTGGTAATTCTGTTTGTGGCACATATGGAATGCTTACTGCCAAGAGCGATATTCTAGGAGCCATTGATATAGCGTTTTAACGCTTCACTCACCGAAATTTTGGGAGTGAAGCGAGAAAAACTACCGAGTACGGTGACTTGTTATATCTAAATTCACAGTAGATTTGAGATTCCGGATGCATGATATCTAGCCATGTTAAATAGCTCTTTCAACGCAGGCGAATATTCCTCAATTTGCCATACAACAACCTCAGGTTCTAGGACAATACAAAAACCTAAATTCTCGGCCCAGTAAAACTCATCTACATCTGTAAAATGCTTATCTCTTATTTCATAGATACCAATGCGAGTTTCTTTATAGGTAGTTTCCAAGTACAAAGGCACATAGCTCTCAGTAGCTTGATTTAAAGAGTACGGTGGCGTTCGTGCTGACCAACGAACATGACCACTTATGGTCTCTCTAATTAACTGAGTAATTAATTGATCTTTTTGGTTATCGAAACTCATTAATCCCACCTTGTATCTTTTGCGATTTGTTGCAAATAAGTGACAACACCACTTAATTCACCATATATCTTCCACGAGCTATCTTCATCTAAAGATACTTCCAAAGTTTCTTTCGATGTTTTTATAAAATCGGTGATCTTTTCTTTGTTAGCCTCTGGTATTTTAAGTAATATACTCTCAAGTAAAGCTGTCGCTCGTTGTATTTTTTCATGTGCAGAGCGACTTTCTTCGCTATACTTTTTGAGATTTTCTACAAGCCCTTCGGCAATTCGATCTAAGTCAGTTACAATTTCAGGGATCCTAGCTTTTCTCATAAAAGAGTTTCTAATTTTCCTAGCTTCTATGAACAAAAAGCATGTCACAATAAAACCAATTATCGAGACAATCGAAGCTGTATCTATTAGCCAGAATGGTAAGTAACTATTCAAATTAATCTAACCTCCTTTCGTGGGTAACTCTGGTATATAACGCCAAAGCACACCGGCGCATTTTAGTGCGTCAGTGTGTCGCAACTTGTTAGATTTCTGGCTGAAAGTAATATTCACCCTTGGCTAAAAGCTCTTCGACGATGAAGTGAACAATTCGCATTTCATCTAAACCGTTTTTCATGTCAAAGTTCATAACCTCTAGCGAATGATTAGGTATCAGGTCTACCAGTTTCCAACTGGCTTCTTTCTTCTCCCTTTTCCTCAATGGGTTAGAGAATATTAAATTGAATGACTTTCTCCAATCCCAATGGTCGCTCAATTTATCTTTGTTTTTGTAGTCATAATGCCGGTGGTAAACGTTGGTTAGGATAACCGAATCTACGTTACTGTATTCCTTCGGAGGATGATAAGAACCTGGGGTTAGCAGACCCTGAAGGCCAAACATATAGAAAAACCAGGCTTGCATGCTCATTTGATCCGGGCAGCACACAACAAGAACATTTAGTTCATCCTCTTGGCAATCATCAGCAAACTTGCCGTGTGCTGACAGAAGAAAATCCTTAAGCTTGTTATCCATATGCTGTTGCTTAATCAAAGGCTTATTGAGATCGGCATTAGGATTCGCCTCGATATTGAACACTTCGCGCTGTAGGCTCTCCACAATTGACTGGTAGTCTTCCATTCTTCCGAATGCGCCAATCTTGAACGCGTGAGCTTCATCAATAGCTTGTTTTTTCGAATAGTCCGGGCATTTAATTTCAAAATTGAATGTGAATCCCCCCCTTTCAAAGGAACAATCCACATCTTTTGGAGGCTTGATCTTTCGCTCATAGACGAATGAACCGGGGAACATACAGCCAAGTGTCGCACTGATCGTAGTTTCGCACGCAGCTTGCAGGTATTTGGGTTCATTGAATGATGTGCCGCTCAACTGCAAGTCGGCCTCAATTGCCCGCTGTTGTTTTGGAGTCCAGTGTGGAGCAATATAGCCCAACGCCTTCCACAACCCCATTCGGTATTCAGCGGCATCGTAACCGATCAGGTAGTCATGACTAGGATTTGAGGATGTAATGAGCGTCTCCCTATATCTCAAGAAATCTAACGCCGCGCTCTGCGGCAAGTTTGAAGCGCAGCGGAAAACTAGTCCGACAGCAGCGCCTTGTTAGCTTTTACCTCGGCGTGTGGTAGAGCATAACCGCTAGCTTCACCACTCTATTTCTATCGCCATTTAAATGGAATTCATAGTTAAACCAAGTTTCATCTTTTCTATCAACGTATTTGAGGAAATTGCTGTGCTTGAGCGATGCTCCTTTGGCGGTTTCAACTACACTGCTAAAATCTTTATTTGGTACAAACATAATCACTGCCGCCTTTGAATCTCTCCATGTCAGGTAGCCCAAAAGCTGACTTATCGTAGATAAAAAGCTCTTCTCCCCTTTCCAGAACTTGCACTCGCCAATAAACACGTTTAAACCTTCATGTCTCAGCAATATATCGGTTTTTCCCGTTTTATTGAATGTTTCCCCAGTAGCAGAACCTTCGAAATTTGGCTCCAGCATCATTAAAAAATGATCTCTAAGATGCTCCTCTTCCTTGTCTGCATACAAACTCGGTAGCCGTTCAAATTCTTTTCCTACATCGTGGATTAAATTCAAAATATCAATATACGTCGACTGACCAAGGCTTGGCTCAGAAGTAAAGCCTGCTTCTTTTACTTCTGGTTTATTTAAAATAGGTTTTTTTCGTTTTTGTGAGAGTGGAATGGAGAATGTTTCTGGTATCGAGACTGATTTTTTTAACTGGAACACCTAATGAAGCTAACACCCCGGAACTCTTTTGTATTCTTTGCTTTCGTGAGTTAAATATATTGCGCACATATTTTTCTAAACTAGCATTAGATCTATCGACCTCAGCAATCACATTTTTATACTGTTGTAAGATACTCTGGATATTTTCGTCTTTTCTCCGAACAATCTCACTGGCGTCATCTCTGAAATTAATAATTTCAAAACAAAATTCATTATGCCCAACCTCAACATCCATGCTCCATAATATTCTATTACTCGGAACACAATAGAGCAATTGAATATCCCCACTAACAGGAACGTGGAATTTAATTACATTCTTTTTATAAGATTTCCCTGGGTGAACGTGGAAACTGTTAGGAAAATGCTCAGCTGGTATCATCCGCTCGCTTGAAGAGGCGTAGATATCAGCAACGTTAATTTGCAAATTCTCAACAGTCGCCTCTGATACTTTGTGAGCTATATAATCATCTTCGTTAACGTTAAGAATGTAGTCATCACTTTCAGATTCTATAGAAGAAGCAATATTAACTTTTCTAGATTCTAGAAAGTCTCCTAGCTCTCTTTCTCCAAAAATTCTAATTCTTTTCATTTTTGACTAATTCTCCATGAAAGCTAACGGCGGAATGATACGCCCGGCACCTGCGCTGAGAAGACATGGCTAGTTCGATCCTTCGAGAAGCATTTCAGATAGTTCTGTGGTTGGGAGCCAGACTCCTTCGAGACTCTCAAGATAGCTCTGACACAGTGAGACAATTTTATTTTGGCCAGCTATCCTTATATTATGCTGCTCCACCTCGGTACGCCCACTAAGGATATTACCGGTAAAACCCGACGAAGAGACAAGCAAACCCTTAGTTTTGCCACCTGCTTTGACTACTACATCAACCAAAGCCGATAAGACATCACTCCCTGGTCTTTTCCCACTTGCGAGCCAGTGTTTCACCTCAACTAAGAAGATCTGCGCATCACCACCTTCTTCACATTCAAGTCGAAGATCAAAGCCCCCGTCTTTCCCCGACCGGGTTAACTCAGTTTCGAATCCAAGCTGCTCGAATACCTCTCGCAGGGCTCGCTCTAGGTCTCTCCATTCAACGTCACGGAGACATTGCGGATTTTTAGCAATTTCCAATGGAATCGCCTTCATCGCCGTTCGAACTATTACCTCAAGCCGAGACGGGTTTTTTACATCAGGTTCAACGTTGTTTTTAGATGCGGCTTCGCTCAAGTAACGCTTTAGTTGAGGCTTGCCATTTGATGAGAAGACGATACGCCCCTCCGCTTCTAACTCTTCGGCACGCTCTTTCGTATAGCGCCAAGATCGACCTTGCGGCGGCATTTGACCACGCCATTCATATTGAAGCTTTGGCCGATCAACCGGCGACGTTACATCTGCAAGGAGATATGCTCCCCTCGGATCATTGTCCGGGTTCTTATAACGAGCTTTGATGACGGAGTTGCGTAAATTCATTGGTTCAGTTAAACACTTCTAAAGGTTCCGAACAGGTATTAGACGGGCCTTCCTATGATTGGATGAATATGGCGACATGCTCATCTGGAAAATGCAGCTTGCCAAATTCTCCCAAGTCTATACCCCTTCAGCTATTATTTTTTATGAGGCTTTTAAACAAAATATGCGCGACTGCAGCATTTTTCGACAAGTCTGCTTTGATCGTCACGGTGGCTAGTGATTCGCAAATCAATGGTTACCAGCTGATTAACACCCATCGGCCACTACACCCCTGCTTCATTATATTTAAGCAGTATTCATCATTTTCCTAAGCCTGTACAACCAATAACTCTGAGACTTTAGACCACCCTGCGCAGCTGCTCACTGGAACGCCCCGGTACGGCAAGGCCTTACCAGGAATGTCTTTCTAAACTATCGGCCAGCCGGTGGCCTCGCTTTAGGATCTTTCTCTGCCTCTTGCCTGTTGAAAGCGCATAACTCCGCATGAAAACGCATGATTTTCATACACCTATTTTTCACCAGCCAGCCCAGCAGTGGCGCGGCTTGGCGGCGGGCGCAAGGGTGCATAAAAACCACTACATTTAGCGCGCGGGCGGGGCGGGGTGTCGAGTGCGCGGCGTGGGTCGCGGCCGGTGTGGGGGTAGATGGCTGGGCAACATCGCCGCATGAAGCCCCTTAGGCGCTCGCACAAGGCTGGCTTCCCTTCCGCCGACCTCTCCCTCGCCTAACACGACAACGCCCCGCACAAAGGCAGGGCGTTGGCCATACGCTTGAGAATGGATTGGTTAGGCTTGGGAGCTATCCAGGTCGTCCAGGCTCGGAACATACTCCATTTGTGCTTCTAGTTCTTTCAACCGGCGGTTAAAGCGAACGGGCGATGGGTAGTCACGTCCGTTTGCTTCGCAGGCGAGCAATGAAGGCAACTGTAAAACCCCTGGCGTGGGCACCGGTTTGGCTTTGGGCATGACGTCCATCAATAGTTTGCCCAATGCAGCATGTTGGCGGCGCTCAATCTCTTCGCTAGTCCACAGTCGACTAGCATTATCCATCAAGGGATCGATACTGCTCCCTGGCTGGCTTGAAACATCAATTCCTAGCCTCGCCATGTGAGCATAATCGTTGTAAGTCCCTTCATGAATGCGTTTGAACAGCCTTGGCAGCTCAGCGCTCAAGGCGACCATTTCCTCACTATTGCTCATATCCTTAAGGCATTTCATCAACCTCTTGCGAGATGAAATTTCCGCCAGACGACCGATAGCTCCCTCCAACGGTTGTCGGGCCAAATGAGTCTGCATTTTGAGCCATTCCTGTTGCGGCTCAAGCAGCTCGATCATTTCCTGGGTCTGCTCGGCTTCAGAGGTCAACTGGCCTTTTTGCTTAAGCTGGTCACGTACCGCCTTGCTCTGCTCCCCAAACCCTTTCACGAAATCTTGCCGCCAAGCATCCTTCGTTGCGTTCGTCTGGTGCTGTAGGGCATCGAGCGTTTTCCGTAGCTTGGCCAACCTGCCAGCCACGTTTTCGAGCTTCGAGCGCCGGGCGAGGTAAGTGGCGCGTAGCTGCTCGATCTCCGTCTCCAGTTCGGTTTCATCGCTCACGGTAGTTTCAGGGGTTTTTAAGTGCTTGTTATCTGTTGCTTGCATGGTGCATTGCTCCTGCTCAGGTGCTTGGGTGGTGGCTGGTGTCTGCTCAGTCATCGTGGCCTCACGGTTGGCATGGGTGCGCGGGTGAAACGGTGGAGCCAAAGCCCCACCAACGGGAAATGTTTAGCTGGGTGAAAAACGCCTGCCAGGAAGGGAAAGGGGTCGCCTCCTTGTAGATATGGGAATAGTTCTCAATACCTCCCATATATAATTCCCCTGTCTGATTTTGAAAAACGGGGGCAACGTGGCAACAACGGCAATAGCATTGATTTAATTGATATTTTTTTTGGCAACTTGTAGCCGCTTTTTTAAAACGGCAACAGACAAGCTCAGCCACTCTATAGATATAAAGATATGTGTTGCCTTTGTAGCCACCTCTCTTATTAATAGGCAACACCTGTAGCCCGCGTGGTTGCTGGGCGTTGCCGTTGTAGCCAGTGTTGCCACAGAAACTAGGTTCACGCGTAAAAAGCCCCTGCATCATTCGCCCCCTCGCTCGCCGTCCAGCTTGTCGGGATCAATGACGAAAAAGCGCGTGCTCCCTCCTCCTGGCAGGCGGTAGTTTTTCTGACGGCGGCCGCTGTCGGTTTTGGCCAGCACGTTGTAGGTTTCCAGTGTGCGAATCACGCGGTCTCTGCCATATCCCGCTGCCGCCTCCGTTAGTGAGGCGCGGTTGAATAGGTAAAGGCGCTTTTTGTCCTCGATCTCGAAGTACCCAGCGCGATGCTTGATACCAGGATTCGGCAGCTCTGCCGCGATGTTGGAAAAGCGACTATCGCCGTGCATGGCGATAAAATCTGATAGCGCGCTAAGTATTTGCCGATCTTCCGCGTTCCCGTCGCCTACCCTGGCGACCCACTCGCGGAATAGCTGACTACATGCGTTAGCGGCGGTGCCTTCTTCCCACGGTAAAATCCCGTAGGTAGACGCCAGCTCTCCAGCTAGTCCAATAATGGCGAAGCGATCCGCGACCCTGCCCGCCTGGGGGCCATCAGAATTGAACCCTCCCCGCACCTCAGCAAACCGCTGGTAAAAGTAGTCGGGGTCGGTTTCCTTAATGAGATGCTCCACGAACGCAGGCCCCACCATGCCGTAGTGGTGCGCGGTCGCTGTTGTCAGCTTCCTATGGAATGTCGCTCCATCCATGCCGTGAACGTCATCAAAGGCGCGATAGGCGCGGTTGCCTGCATTTACGTCCACCATGCGCAGCTCTGCCCCAGCGTGGGCGGCATTGCCTGAAATGGCCGCGTGTTCAGAAAGTGACCGCTCCCCGCTGGAAAGCGCCAAAACACGCCAGTAAAGCTTGGGCCGCCCTTCCCGCTCACGGGTCATGGTGCCTTTACCGGTGCCGTTGGCGATGGCGTAGGCCATTTCTTGCACCCGCTTGGGATCGGCGCGTTTGATCTCGTCCAGAATCAACACCGTGTCATTGCGTGACGATGCCTCGATCTCGATACCGCCCTTTGACATATCCCAAGACGCCGCAAAGCGGCTGGGGTCGCCCCACACTGAGGCGGCGATAGCCTGGGCCAGTGACTTACCGCTCGATGAGTCCCCCACCAAATGCACGCCGCCGCCGTTTACACCTACTTTTGAAAGCAGTGGCCCCGCCAATGCGCAGCAAACAGACAGGATCAGTACCGGGTTGCCCTGGCAGTAGTGCGCCAGTTCGCTTTGCCAGCTTTCCAGCGTGCCCCGTTCAGAAAATAGGTGGGCACCCTTGCCGCTGTCCTGAAAGCGTACGTCCTGGCCGCCTAAAATTTTGCCAGGGAGTACAAATGCCCCGCTTGCATCGTGCCAGCCCGGCTTGGTGGTGGTGGCCAGCACTCGATTTAAGTCGTGGTGACTGGCGATATAGGCGGGCACATAGCGGCGCTGGTGGTACTCCACTTTTAAGCCCTGGCGGAAAAGGGCTTTTAAGATCTCCTCTCCCTTCCCGGCCAGTGCTTCCATGGGCATGACGTATTCAATGACCTTGCCCCGGTGCTTGAAGCGCAGTAAGCGGCCGACGCTACCGTCATCACTGTTAAGCGTTTCAGCATCCACATGCAGCGGGCCACAGATCCATAGATCAAACGGCTGGCCAATATCATCGCCCTGGCCCTGTTTGATGCCGTGGAACCAAGTTCCTGCCCTAAACAGCTTCCCATCCACCAGCGTTTGCCCTTCGTAAACGGCATAGCTTGGGCGCTCTAGGGTGTCGATCTCCGGCGCGGTAGGTTGGCCAACTAGCGCAAGGTAGCTTTGCTGCTCGCGTTTTTTCTCACTCATGGTGGCCCCCTTGTTGGCGATACCAACACGCCAAGTCGTTAAAATCGGTCAAGATATGCGGGGCTTCTTTCGGCCAAGCCGGGAACAGCACCAACGCCCCCACCGCTAACGCGGCGGCATTGGCGGCTGTACGGCCAGGGTTTCCAGGGGTAGCGCGGTCGTCGTCGCCAGCAATGACCATTTCAAGGTGGCCATAGCGCTCACATAGACCACGCGCCACCGGTTCTAAATTGCCCGCGTGCATGGCGCACGCCACTGGCTCGCGGGTGTGGGCGTGAATCGTGGCCCCGGTGGCCCAACCCTCACAGACATAAAGGGTCTTTCCAGGCATGACACGGCCAAGTGGGGAGTAAGCGCCCAGCACCTGCCCGCCTTTCAAAAACCGCTTATTCCCTTGGGCATCGATCAGTTGCACATTGACCAGCTCACCATCCGCGTAAAGCGGCACCATTAGCTGGCCTTTGGGTGTTTGGCGTAGTCGATAAGGGCTAATCCCTTTGCTCACCAAATACGTATGGCCAGGGCAAGCAGGCTGGCCATTGAGCCAAAGCTGCTTGGCCAGTTGGGCGGCTTTTTGTTGGGCCGCTAGGCGTTGCGCTTCCGCCTGCTGGCGTAGCTGGTTTTTGGTGGGTGAAACGCCAATGGGGGGTGAGGCTTTCGCCTCACCGTTACGATGAAAAATACCCAGCCCCAACCGCTGATCGATCATCATCGCGGCGTCTACCTGCCGACAGCCGCGCAGGTAGCTAAGCAGCGACACAAGGTCGCCACCGTGGGCGTCGGGATCAGCAAAATCGTTCCACTTGCCGCTGGCCAGTGACACACCAAACGAACCTTTCCCTTGGTCGTCGCGGGCCGTGTTGCGTGCTACCCATTCGCTGCCATGGCGCGCACCATCTGGCAGCCATTCAGCCACTAGCGTTTCGGCGTCATTAAGCGCGGCAATAGCCACTTGCTGGATTTTTTGAACGGTCGTCTTAGCCATGACGCGCCCCCCTCTTGGCAGGCGGTATTTGGCGGTTGACGGTTTTGCGCGCCACAAGGAAAAGATCAGACGCATCGGCCAGTAAAATACGCGATGCGATAGCCACGTTGGCTAAATCACGCGCATCAGCGCTGGCCCCTGGCGTATCTAGCTGGCAAAGCGACAGCATCAAGTTGCTGACTGCCTCCAGGCGCATTTCTGCGTGTTCAAACAGCGTGTCGCCATCGGCGCGTGGGTCGATCAACATGCACTCTGCCTCGGTCAGGCAAACGGCATCTTCAAGGCGTGGGGGGATGGGTGAATTAAGCATTACCCACCTCCTCGACGCACAGGCGTTCAAGCTCGATGAGTAGTTGGTCATGTTCTTGATAAGAGAGGGCGTTTAGCGCGGTGGCCATGCGTGCCATACCCAACAGCTGTTGAAGCTGTTCAGGCTTACGGTTTACACGGTAGGCAATCAGTTTTGCACCGATTAGCGCGGTAGCGATATGCGAGGGGGAAATTTGGGTGTGCGTGTACGCACCTTGGCTTTGATTGGCCATGGGTAAGACTCCTTTGTGTTTGGAGTCACCAACAACCGTTCTCACACGATTGGAGGCGACTGTACGCAGGGTGAGAAACCGGTCACAAAGGAAACCGGCCACGCCGAAGCGTGCCCACGCACAGCCGCCATAAAATCGTACTACAGGCAAGAAAAAAGCGCCTGCAATGCTAGGGGCGCTGTAGCGCCTTTGTGAACTCGGGTTCTCACGCCCGGCTGTAGATTTTGCTACAGCACTATCATGATAAGCATTCCCCAGCGTTCCTCGCAAGCTTTTCAGGCAGCAAATGTTGCTCAATTTGATAGGCTTCATGACTTCCCTTTGATGTAACTTCGCTTGGCCCCAGTGCTCCCCGCTCTGG
>TARA_R110001606_G_scaffold67781_1_pt1 | contig 10255 bp, 9 predicted proteins | sample TARA_R110001606 | Tara Oceans TARA_R110001606 (sample SAMEA4398315) | marine metagenome | biome: Polar Biome; feature: [SRF] surface water layer (ENVO:00010504); material: water (ENVO:00002006), including particulate matter (ENVO:01000060) such as... | depth 5 m
TATAGTCTATTTCGATTACATGAGCATTTGGGTAGTACTGATGTATTATTTCTTTTAGATTATGTTCTATACGAGTGATGAAGATATATTCGTCGAATTCTATCTTTAGACATCTCTCGCTATTAACGAACATAGGTACGCCATTAACATCTATTAATGGTTTAATTTTTTCTTCAAAGCGGCTGCCCATTCCAGCCATTGGCATTATTAGTTTCATATTTTATTTATGTCCTCTACTGTCGTATTTAGTGTGATAAATAAAATCATGCTTATTAGTTATGTAGGACCAGATGATTCAAGACTAAGTTTACTGCGTGAGAAATATAATTGTGATATTGTATTTACCACACGCAGGAAATTTGATCAACACTGTTTTTCTAGTATCAACGACTATACAAGACAACATACTGTACAAATAATCGACTATATACACAAGCACGATTACATGCAATCAACTAACAATCATATTGTATGGTGTATAGATGATTTAGATAAAATAGAAACACATGGTAAATTGCCAGTTCATGCTCGCCGCGATCTACTGTTTTGTGGTAACGCACAGATCATTGAATACACATACGCAGATTGTTATATTACTGACTTTGGATTCATAGGTGGAACATTTAGTTGTATGCTTCGTGTATTAGCCGTACACAAATATAATCATTGGTATCAGAGATTTGATTTGCTGGGGAAGCAAAGCGACAATCCACTAGACACACACTCTCCGTGGAACTTCTGGCTACAAGACCAGAACATAGGAGTTATTATACTATGACAGACTGGAGAGATAAAAAATTAGCAGGTTCAAAAAAGATAGCAGTATGTATATATGGACAACATCGTTTGGGAGATCATCTATTGCCATTTTTACGAGATGCATATGATTTTTCTGATCTTGGGTACGACACTGAATTCTTTTGTAGTATTAAAGAGTATTTGGAATTTAATGAATGGACTAGACCAGATACTACGGTAAATGAAGACTATCGAATGTCCAATGATGAAATAGAAGAACAATTAAATAAATATTTTCATATCAAGGATATTAACTTTATTTCCAAAGATACTGATGAATTACTTACGCATAGTCATACTGCAATGACATTAGGTATGGCAGATGCGATACTTCTAAAAAATAAGTACGAATCTGAGTACAACTTAGTATATGATTTAGTTTTTTATCAACGTACCGATTCTATGTTTAACGATATTAATATTCCTAGACACGTGATCAAATGGTTTGATCAAGCAACATTGTGCGATGTCGCAACATTGCAGTGTTCAAATAATCCAAAATTTTGGATTGCTGATCATTTAGACCATCGAAAGTTTATGTCAGATAATACTAAACCTCCATATACAGGTATACAAGATTTGTTTATGGTAAGCAATAGTCTGGCTGCCGACGCATTTGCTTACGAGATTATGAATGCATTAAGTTATACACCCAAGCATTTGAAATATACCGAACAAATACAGTATCCAGTAGTAGATAGAAAAAATCCACATTTTACTATCATTGATACATTACATAATATTAGATGTGGGCTAATAAAATTATCCAGTGTTCTTAATTGGAATCGCGAGTTGGAATATTATCATTATAATTTTACTGTAGTGAGAGATAATTTTGATTTAGATAAAGATCCGTATGACTTGAGTACATTCCAGGCACACCATAATCAACACGCAGCGTTTTGGTTGGCTAATGGCGACACAGAATGGTTTCTTCAATGTGTGGAATCAGATAATCAGTAGCATATAATGCATGTGCTTTGGAATTGAAGTGACCAAGTAATGCCCGTGAAGGTTCTTTTAGATGTAACAAGTCTTGTTCAACATCTCTCATTGTTTTTGCAAAGATAATACTTTTCATATCAATTTGAATTTGATCAATAAGTTCTTCTCTGTATATATGGTTGTGATCTCCAGCAGGTTCTATTCCGTGTACAAATTCACGAACAGCGTCATTGACATATTTTCCTTGCTCGGAATAGTGTGACAGAAATACACTCACAGGATCAACTATCATGAATTTAATATGATGCTGTTCTAATATATTCTTAATTGAATTAATGTAACCATGCATTTTTACAAATTCACTCATAAAGTCAGAGCCGTATTTAAAATTTAACATCATGTATTTTTCATGTTCAGAATCTATGGATACATTTGTTGAGTTTACTTCGGTACAGTATCTAGTACCACACTTATTAGTATTATACTTAATTGTTCTTCCTGGATATGTCAACCCAACAATTACGAATGATGAGTCATTAATCTTATTGTGTCGCAATGCAATCAAGATTTCACTATATATTGCTTCTATGCTATAGCCAGGAAAACTATAATTATCATATTCTATATTGAAATGATTAGAAATATGTCCGCCGAAACTTCGAGCATGGCAAAATGACTCTTTATCCGATTCTATATTATACCATTCTTCATATAGGATTCTGCTAACATCTGACTTATCAATACTGTCATTAGCATTTATGCGTAATTTTGTTTTAGCATGTCGCTGTAGGTGTTCTATTACTTGTTCTCTGCCCATAACATCTTGGTATAACTCACTACCAAAACTAAAACTATCTCCAAACACTGCAAGTTTATCTATTGACATATAACACACTCTTTTTTATTAGAAAATGCATCAAGCATGTCATCAAAGTATTTACCACTCGTAATTAAAATTTTCTGGTCATCGACTATAGAAGCAATATTTACATAATTTCCATATATTGGCATATTGTTATCAGAACAATACTTTATATAATCCGTTGATTGATTTACTGATTCGTATGTATCTTTAAAAAATATCTCAATGTGAGGTGTTATAAGTTTGTAATTACTTGCTTCACTGTTAACTTGTCCCCAAGTTTGCCAATTCTCAAATCCTGGGCGTCCTATATCCGAATATGGTAGTTTCACTGTGGTAGCATTAAAACTGGTATCCTCGGGTTTAATTGTGTATTTTGTAAAATCAATTGTATTATGAAATTTAAAATTTGTATTTAAAAACTTATAACCAAACTCAATGTTATGACATAACTCGTTTAGTTGATCAAATATAACTACTTCATCTATTGCATCCAATACATGCTCAATACTGTCTTGTATCACTGCTTTGCGTACAGTTGCCCATTGGTAGTGTATATTACGTATATCAATAGTACTATGTTCACTGACATTGTTAAACAACTTAACAATATCCTCTATTCCTAACTCTGTTATTCTATTGTTTACTTTATCTATATGACTATTCAATGAACGAATGTGCTGTACAGTTGCATTTAATTGATATTCCAAATAGTCAGTATTATGTATATCCATTCTTACATTATTAGATTTATTGAATACCCGTGATTTCCAAAAGTCCATGAAGTCGGTCTGATGATCGTTAAGAATATATGAATGTGATCCTATAATTAATTCCATAGTATATCTTTTAACACAGGAAACATTCCCCCAAACTGTTCATTGCGTATTTTATCTAAGCCCGCTGTATATTGTTTAAATTGTGTTAGTGTACTACTACTGTGTTGTATGTCGTTATAATATCTATTCAATGGCTCAACTAGATCATGTGGTAGTATCTGTTTTAGATTGTCTATTGTTTTTTTGCGTATATTACTATCTATAAGATACGGACTCATGTAGGCTGGACTATCAGCGAAATTTAAGTAATGACGATTCGTTATATTATTATTTTTAAAATATGTATATAGTTCATCAATATCTAAAAAATTCAATACACTTACTGTTTGACATATCACAGTGTTTGGAAACAATGATATAATGGTATTCAAATTCTCTATTGCTTTATCCCAGTTCAGTGGATTACGTATGTATGTTAGTTTGTCGCCTATTGAATCTATGCTACAATTTATAACTACATTTTTGTGATCTTTTAATTGATTGTACATAAACATAATTGTTTCTTTGTCATAATTTAAATTAGTATGATAACTGATAATAGTATCATCTGGTACGAATTTTAACATTTCAGTATGCTGGCGTATTAACCAGGGCTCGCCGCCACTTATGTGTAACTCTTTTAAGTTAGTTATCTTGTCACTTAATGATTTATAAAAGTTCTCATCTAAGAACCAATCACGCACAAGATGTTTCCTAATTTTATGTAGTTCGTTATAGTTGCCAACAAAATCAAGAGTTTTATGTAGTTCGAAATAATCATTAACCCACAAACTACTACTTTCAGCGTTACATGTGCGACATCGTAAGTTACATGTATTGCCTAGACGAAGTTCAAGTATTTCTATATCAGGAGTAATTGTGCCGTCATCATGTGTCTGAGTTAGTTCATCAATACTTAATGTTCTATGAGTTTGTCTTTTACTTGTGCCGCCAGCTTGCTCAGTTTTAAAACAGGTCATGCAAGCACTAGGTACATTGCCCTGCATCATTTCTCGCCTGATGTGTTTATAGTTCTCACTGTTGATCATATCTGCCATAGTGTTGTTGGCTAGGCTTAGTACTTCTATACCACCTGCTTCGTTATGGTCGTATGCATAACTTTTCATGTCAGTGTGGTCCGCCTCACAACACACTGTACTCATTCCAGTTGGCTGAATACTAGAGTGTATCCAGGGAAGACTGCACATGAACTTAGACTTCATGGAGTTCAATCCTGTTAATATCGGGGTTGCTTTTTAAATTATTATAGTATTCTAATTCTCTGTGCATGTACTCCATAAATGCATGTTCATTAATTGTATTCCAGCCATATAATTCGCATTTCGCGCCCATTTCTTTCCTACGATTGTATATTTCAGGAAAGTCTAATAAATCATTTTTCCAAAAGGGACCAACGTCTGTGTCTACCATCTCTTCTTTTTTATCGTAAAAGTCAGTTCCTTCTAAAAATGCAATGTAATGTTGTAGATTCATAGATGCAATTGTACCATTATCACTCGCCCATTTGTAATTTTGTAAAAACTTTATATTTTCCATATGATCTTCTGGCGTTTCGAGCGGGTGTCCGCTCATCATATTCATAACAGTGTGTATATTATTATCACTCATGTTGACAATAGTATCGTGTAGTGCATCGTTATCAAATCCTTTACGCATTAGTTTTCGAATACGTTCGCTGGCATGTTCTAATCCAATACCTACGTTCTCTAGTCCAGCCGCTGATGCGTTTTGATAATCTTCGGGCGACATCTGTGCACTTGTTCTACATATAAACTGTCCACCCCATCTAAATTTCATACCAGATTCTTCTTTATAAACGAGTAGTGTATCAACTAATTCACGAAATGCTTTCATACTTCCATTGACTAAACTATCACTAAAGTAAAAGTTAAATACCCCTCTACGTTCATAATGATAAATCATTTCAGTCGCGATATCTTTTCCCGAACGTGTTTTAAATTTGGGCCACAATCTGTATACATCACAAAAGTCGCAACGCCTCACACAACCACGACTCCCAGTTAACACATAAGTTGGGTGACCACTGTCGTAATCTGCGAATGGATAAAGAGAATGGTCACAGTCATCATAGTTTGCATATGCTAATTCTTCTAAACTCTTAATTTGCTGCATGGGTGAGTCGATACCTTTCATATTTGTCTTATTGTTTGCGACCAATTCAACTAATGTAATTTCTGCCTCGCCTGTAATAAAATGATCACATAGGTTTCGCGCTTTCATTTCTTCTGCATATGCAAATTTTGTATCGCCGAGTGATTCGCCCAGTCCCGTACCACCTATGATAATTTTTACATTTGGGAATGTCTTTCTTATATAGATCATAATATCTTCACCGATCTTGCGACTGTTTAAACTGAATATACTAAGACCAACAAAGTCTGGCAAATACTCTTCTATTTCATGATGTACTATTAATTCTAATCTAGTTCTCAATTCTGTGTATAATTCTTTATCTGGATTATGATTGTGCCATGCCAATAGCGGCTCTACATCTGTCCACTTATCTTTCATTTGATTATACACAATGATATTAGTATCGATTGCCTTACATTCTACACCAGACTGTATCAACTGACCTTTTAAATGGTATATAGCAGGTGCCGGTCTTTTAATTTCCATTAATGGAATTGATAGTAGTAATGTTTTATTATTCATTTGTTTTTCCTTGTGAAAAAATATAATGATCATGCAACTCTGGAAACGTAGAATTGAAATCTTCATTTCTTATTTTATCTAACTTATCTGTTATTTGTATAAATTGTTTATAAGTAGATACTGATATGATTTCATTATTCATATATGATATTATACTGTTGTATTTATTATGTAGATCATTCTTATAGTCTGGACGCGCATTGTCTGCGTGTGAAAGTAACATATGTTTTACTTTTTCTTTGTCGGACATACTCATCGTATTAATGTGATACCATTCTGGTCCAGTCAATACATTATTAAGATGTATATCAAATGGAGTTAGTCCGACCTCTAGCATACTGTCTACAAACTCTGGTAATGTAAATATATTTAATAATTGAATAGTCGGACCTAGTCCAAACGAAACATTATCTAGACTAACTAATGTTTTTATATTATTCAGAACTGTATCCCATACAGTCCCATTTCGTATATATTCTGCTCTACTACCAAACGAATCAATACTTGCTATAACATTAACGCTATCAAACTTAGACCATAGATCAACTACATTCCATTTTTTATAATTAAGTTTTAATAGATTGGTGTTGTATCTAATCCTTACATCGGTTCTACCCGTTTCTATGAGTCTTTCTAAAATGTAATAATGCTCGTCCATAATAAGAGGCTCACCTCCGGCAAAGTATATTTCTTCTACATACTGCAAGTTGTCGTTTAATATTTTCTTTACATCTGTCTTACTATGATCGGATACATTGACAACGGTATTTGGTTCACTTGCCTTACCATACAACTTAACTTCGTCTGCATTCCACATACTACTTAAATGCCCACCGCACATTCTACATTTCATATTACATAAGTTACTAAAACGAAAGTCCCAATACACAAGTTTCATTTCATCAAACGACCCATCGTCATTTGTGTTAGTAACTGCATTTTCTATATGACTAGAAAACATTTTATTAGCATTTTGTCTGAAACTAGTAATGTTGTTGTCTTCTTGTTCAAAGCATTTAGAACATGAACTTGGTTTATTGTTTGTCAGTAAATCAGTACGAAGATTTTTATAAGAGTCGTTATTCCATATTTCTTCTATTGTATTGGTGTTTAGATTTCCGATAGGATTTTTGTAATCAGTGATACAACACTGATAAACTTTTCCATTGGGCCATACATTATAGTGTATCCACGGAATGATACAAAAATTGTTACATGGTTTACTCATTATGATTTCCTTTGTTGCTACTATTTATTATAGACATAGATGCATGATCTAATCATGCGCCTCTCGTAATGTATGCCACCAATCAACAAACTCATTGTCTGTTATTATTTCGGTGATATTCATATTGCGTCTATCAGTATAACTTTTAAAGAATTTGTAGAAATCATTTTGTTTGTTTTCTAGACTGTCTTCATCCTCATACCCAATATCAACTTTGCGCAAGTAACTCACTAATCGTTGTATTTGATTTACTTCACTATCATTTAAAAATCCCTCATGCATCGATAACCATTCTTCTAATTTCATTGCTTGTGTTATTTTTATATTTTCTGGCAACAAATTAACACTTTGGAAACTTGGAAATCTTAGTATGTTTAAACTTAGATTGAACATGCCAGGACGCTTGAACTCTCGTTTCATATCAATGATATCACTCAAGAAGTCTGTTATACTAAACAAGCAAAGACTACTGATAGTCATCATAATATTGATGTTTGTGTATTTTCCATGTGTTGCAAAGTATCGCATATTGTCAAGCCAGTCCTCATAGTTAAGACCACTGCGTATTAGTTCGGCTGCTTTTCCACTTGCCTCACAACTGGTATACAGATCAAATTGTTTAAACTTCTTACTACATTCTACCAAACGATCTAAACGAGGCTTACCCATAATAAGGTTGCTGTTCACTGCAAATTTAAAATCTACGTCTTCGCAACGATCTACCAATTCCCAAAACTGCGGGCTACGAGTTGGTTCCCCGCCAGTGACTCTAAGTTCTTTAAGATTATTTTTCAGACTTGCATCAAACCATTTGAAAAAACTCTGTATAAAAAAGTTCTTCTCTGGTTTCTTTGGGTCAAATGCATATGCATGACTGCCATCATTTTGATACGTCTGACCACCTCCAGTTTCCATGCCTTCATAAATGCCGTTCTTTTTAATGTCATTACTCCATGTACTACTGAACTCTGCATTACAGTAACTACAACTCAAGTTGCACAAATTATCAAATGATATTTCAAGTGTCTTTGGGTCTACATCTGCATCCCAACCAAGTGATTGAAGTTCTGCAATTTCTTCATCAGTATAAATGGTACTCTTATATGTTCTGTCGCTATGTACTACACTATCAGCATCTTCTACTCGCCAGCAATACCCACACTCACTTGGTCGTTCACCATCAAGCATCTTCTTACGTTGTTCTTTTTTAAACTTCGTATTATGCAATGCACTAGGGCTGCTGAATATTTCCTTTGTTGGAATATAATGTGCTTCTGGATGATGACAACTAGCAGTTCTACCATTGCCCAGCCACACAGTACTATTATACCATTTAGCAGGACAGAAACTTTTACTGACCGCATTATTACGATCTCTTGTTTCATCAAGTTTATTCGGCTTTTTCATTTTTAATCATCCTATAATATTCATTAAGTTCGGGGAAAGTGGCATTGAAATCAGTTCCTCTTCGCTTATCATACTCATCGACAAAGTTCACGAAATCAATACGATGTTGTTCTTTGTCACCTACATCGCCTTGATTCATAAACTCTATAAGACGCTTAATCTGATCTATTTCATCTTCCCATATGAATCCATTATCAATATCAAAGTTATGATTTGCTATTGAATATTTCTCAATAACGATGTCAAGTCTTTCTTTTACTGCAACCTTTTCTGTTGTTGTTAAATTACATAGAGCAAGCATATTAGGATATCGCAAATAATTAGTCATCATTGGAATCATATTTCCTTGTTTCATATGATCATTGATATATAGTCTACGAAACTCTACCACTTGTTCTATAAATTTATCAAACGTGCCTGCACTTAATATACTAACTGTAGTCATGAATGGGAATACAATTTTCATTTTACCAGACAATGCAGTTATAACTTTATGACAATTATTAATCCAGTTATCGTATTTCAATCCAAAACGGGTATATTCGGCGGCACTTCCTGTTGCTTCGCCGCTAGTAAATATCTGTACTTCGCGAAGATGGGGTCCAAAATCTAATAATAATTCAATCAGTCTATCTATCATTGCATCTGGTACATCCAGATTTGTATTGATACTAAGTACTAAATCTTCACGTGGATCTTTACATATGTTTTCTAGTACATTCCAGCAATCTTTGCTCATAAGAGGCTCACCTCCAGTTAATCGCAATGTATGTAAATCAGGATAGAGATCAGGCCACCATTTCCAAAATGCGTCTACATACGGATTGTCATCTTTATTTGGTATTGGCATTTTACCCATACTTTCAATAACATCAAATCCATTGTAATTTGTACTAGTTGGATATGCTCCGTGTTGTTTTATTTCCTCATACCACTTACTACTTAAATCTGGAGAACAATATGCACACTTTAAGTTACATACATTACTAAAAGATATTTCTAAGTAAGTTGGATTTATGTTCCCATCGCCAGCACCCAATACGTCAAATACATAAGGCTTTGCCCAATTAGCACTACTTTTATAAACACGATCACTAAAGTGTTCATTGTCCATATCCTCTACGCGCCAGCAATAGTCACAGCCGCTCGGGCGTTCACCTCGTATCATCTGTGCTTGTTCTGCTTTTTTATGTTTTGTATTATGTAATGCTGAAGGATCGGCTGCTATTTCACTTAATGGTATCTTGTGAGTAGGCGGATGGTGACAACTATGGTTCATTCCATTCTGTAAATATAGCGTGTGCTGTAACCATTTAGCCGTACAAAAACTAGGACTGATTCCGTCCAAATCTTCCTTAGTACTTATCAGTTTATCTATTATAGATTGCTTAGTATTTTTCATTATAATTTATATATTTCATCCGATTGATGTTTATTTAATTTGATCATGTACTATACCGCCATTGGTGCTTTGATGAAAGGCATTGGATAATAATTTGC
>TARA_R110001606_G_scaffold86528_6_pt1 | contig 10251 bp, 5 predicted proteins | sample TARA_R110001606 | Tara Oceans TARA_R110001606 (sample SAMEA4398315) | marine metagenome | biome: Polar Biome; feature: [SRF] surface water layer (ENVO:00010504); material: water (ENVO:00002006), including particulate matter (ENVO:01000060) such as... | depth 5 m
GAATGGTATCACCAATACTCTAGCAGACGGACAAGTTACGGAGACTAAAATCCTTAACAACGCAGTCACTACAAATAAGATAGCCAACGGAGCAGTCACAGCCGCAAAGCTCGGAAGCGATGTAGACCTCGGTCAGGTTAACACTGGAGCAGTCACAGAACATAAGATAGCCAACGGAGCAGTTACTCCTGCTAAACTTTCTCAAGCATACCTGCCGTTAACTGGTGGGAGTGTTACAGGTAGCGTAGGGATTGGAGAGAATTCGCCATCTGCCTTTTTGGATATAGTGGCTAATTCAAGTAATCGACTTATTGAAACAACATCTGCTGTTAGCGACCAATTCCATCACGTTTTCCTAGACACTAGTGGCAATTTTGCTGGAACTATACGAGTAACTGGCTCATCTACATCCTACAACACATCCTCAGACTACCGCCTAAAGACTGACGCACAGCCAATGACAGGTGCAACTGCCCGTGTCCAAGCTCTCAACCCAGTAAACTTTGAGTGGATTTCAGACGGCACTCGTGTTGATGGTTTCCTTGCTCACGAAGCGCAGGAGGTTGTCCCAGAGTCAGTCACAGGTACTAAGGACGCCCTCGATGAAGAAGGTAACCCAGAGTACCAAGGCATTGACCAAAGTAAACTTGTACCGCTGTTAACCAAAGCACTCCAAGAAGCTCTTACTAAAATTGAATCCCTAGAGGCTCGCGTAGCTTCCTTAGAAAATACTTAAAAAAGAATGTCAGACGTAAATACAACCCCCACTTCACTCTTAGATGCCATAAACATCTCGTTGAGTTGCCTCGGTGAAACACCCGTAAGCGCAACAACCAATACCTCAACTAACGTTGTACTTGCTAAGCAAATCATCGAAGAGGTTAGTCGTGACGTACAGAGCAAGGGCTGGTGGTTTAACACGTCTGGTTCTGATATATCTATTTCCTCAACTACATCAGGAAGTGATGCTGGAGGCGATGTCAGCTTTAACTCTGTTATACCAGAGGAAGCCCGACGTTACATCTCTATACGTGCCGCTCGTGTCATGCAGTCACGCTTTGTCGGCTCTGAGGAGCTCCTGAAGTTCTCCTTTCAAGAGGAGCAGGTAAGCCTTGCTATCCTGACACAAGCTCACGTCCGTAACGGAGGAGGCTCAACTAGCTTCAATTCATTCCCTGCCGACCTAAAAGGCATGGGAGTAGAGGAAGTATTGTTCCTCCAGCAGTCTGCCGAAGAGAAGCTACTATCACTAAGGCTCGTCACAGAGCTTAAGTCTACTGATAAGTTAGTTGCTGAGACAGCACTCATAGGTGACCAAGAAGACCTAGTAGAACAACAGGTTCTCACAGAAGTCCAAGAGACAGCCAAGAGGGGCGCTGAGAAAGACCTCGTTGATGCTCAGAAGTCACAAATACAGACAGAGACAGTTCTTAAGTCTCAGCAAGCACTCACAGAGCTTGAGAATACAGCTAAGGTTACTGCTGAGACAGCGCTCGTCGCCGACCAAGAAGAGCTTGTTACTAAACAAGCGCTCACAGAGGTAAATAATGCCCTCAAGGTTATTGCTGAGACCTCGTTAATTAATGACCAAGAAGCCTTGGTTACTAAGCAGGCACTCACAGAAGTACAGAATGCTTTAAAGGTTATTGCAGAGACCTCTCTAATTAATGACCAAGAAGCCCTTGTTATTAAACAAGCGTTGACTGAGGTAGCTAAGGCGACAGACATCGGAGCCGACACTGCCATCAAAGGCAAGCAAGGTACGTTAATAGACCGTCAAGCGGCAACTGAGCTTAAAACAGCCTTAAAGCTAGTTGCCGACACTACACTTGTAGGTAAGCAAGGAAGTCTTGTGGATGCCCAAGCAACCGATGTTGCCGCTGATACTACGTTGAAAGGACTCCAAGGTTCATTAGTAGGAGCGCAGACAACAGACGTAGCGGCAGATACGACTCTTAAAGGACTCCAAGGTTCATTAGTAGGAGCACAAACAACAGATGTTGCCGCAGACACCACTCTCAAGGGTAAACAAGGGTCAGCTATTGATGCAGACACAGCCCTAAAGACTTCCCAAAAGACCCAACTAGATGCCCAGACTGCTATCGAAGCAACAGCCGAGAAAGCTTTCTATGACGGTGTGGTTGCTGGCACTCAGAATACCTACAGAGACTTTGCCGCTGAGATGCGTATCATGGGTATTCAAGAAGCCCAGTTTCAATCAACTCCAGCCTACAAGAAGATAGAGCTTCTATCCGATGCCAACAAGCTACGCACAGTGACAGCTACAGAGGGGTCGACAGATTCAGAAGAACTTGCTCAGGTAAACAAGGTGTTACGCTTCATAGGTGAGCCTCCAGTGGCGAGCTTTTCGGACAATTCTTTAGCCTCTGAATGTGTTCGCCTATTGCGCGACACAAACATAGAATTACAAGGCAGAGGCTGGTGGTTTAATACTGATGAGGAGGTCACGCTCACTCCTAATAATTTAAGAATAATTTCGCTAAACCCACAAACTCTTTCTATAGAAGTGCAGGGACATGACGCACGTATAATTGAAAGTGCAAACCAGTTTGGTAATATAGAGAAACTACTCTTTAACCAAGCTGATTCTGGTGTATCTTGGTATAACCCAGTAAAAGCTAAAGTAATTTACGGTTATACTTTAGGATATACTCCACTGAAATATCGCGAATATCTAAACGTCCGCGTAGCTATCCTACTGACAGAACTTTACCCACAGAGCGGTGTAGACATCCAGCGTCTTCCTAAGATAGAAGCAGAGCTACGGGCTTACTTTAAAGACCGTGAGGCTGATGAAGCTAACTACTCCGTGTTTGACAACTATGACACTGCCTCCAGAATAGGCATCAACCGCAACTACGACCTCTCCTAATGCCTCTAATTAACACGTCGGTTCCTAACCTTATTCAAGGTGTCTCTCAGCAACCTGATGCCAGCCGATTTGCTGGTCAGTGTGAGGAGCAGGAGAACGCTCTAAGCTCTGTTGCAGAGGGACTGAAGAAGCGTCCTAATACTAGGCACATCGCTAGGTTAATGACAGCGGCTATTTCTGAAGATAACTTTATTCACTTTATCAATCGAAGCGAAACTGAAAAGTATGTTATAATTCACGATGGCGTTCATTTACGGGCTTTTAATATCCTAAATGGAAGTACAGCAACCATTAACGGTTCACCAGCTTTACCAATTAGCGGTACATATTTAGACTCCAATCCCAAATTTCTTAAAGCCCTAACGCTTGGAGATAATACTATACTGTTAAATACCAGTAGACTTACAAGCGATACAACTAACCGAACTCCTGTTGTATCTTCAGAAGCTCTCGTCTTTGTAAAACAAGGGGACTACGGTACTAAATATTCAATAAGTTTACAAGGAAACTTCGCGCCACAGGCAGGTAGTAATGCCGTAATCAATCCTCCCTCTGTCGCGTCAAGCGGTTCAACCTATTACATAAGTGGGAACCCTACAGTACAAACTACTGGCTCAGGTTACGAGCAGGGGTTTGTAAATATCACCGCGAGTTCAAATGGGTCAATTATACAACAGCCTACCTTTAATGTTATTGTTAATGCTAATGGAGCTATTAGCACTATAACACGCTTGAACGCAGGTACATTTGGGGGTGTTTCAACTGGGACTACTCCTGTAAATCACGCTTGCTCAATATCAAATTTTGCCTCCACTGATAACAACGATTCTTATAGTGCTAGTGGGTATTACAGGAGAAAAGTTTTTACCTTTGATGTAAATATCAATTCAGGTAGTACTTCGCATCTTACAATAGGACAATCAATTAGCATAACGATGGATAGTGCTTACTTTTTACAGTATTACGAATACAACAGTACTTCTACTTATGATGATGACGGCTCAGAAACGCAAAGCACTTTTACTGGAACTTTAGTATCGAGTAATAAAATACAAGTAAGTCGTACCTACTCATATTATACAGACCCTCCCAGCAGTTCTTATTCTAATATTCCCACTAGGTATTCAGGAAAAAAGCACGAAACAGGTTCTTATTACTCAGCCTCAAACATAGCTTTAAACAATCTGTACAATGGCAATGGGACAGCCACTTTTACTAGTCAGCAACCTAATTTTGGTACGCCTACTGTTACGTTAGCAATAAGCAGTCCTACAACGAGTGTAAATGTAGCTAGAATTGATGCTGAAATAACGACCCCTGACGCAAGTGGCTCAAAGGATTTTAATGCTACAGGTGGTCTTTCTAATGGAACCACAAATGACAGGAATGAAATTGATACGTCCGTCATAGCCACCAATTTAAGAAAGAAAATTGCGAGTGAGATAAGCTCTGCAAGCCAAGCCTCTAACTTTCAAGTTACAAGTAGCAACAATCTGGTCGTAATTGCCGCCAACGCCGCTACTATGGTTGGGTACACTATTTCAGCTTTTGACGGACTGGCTGATAGCGGTTTAGGTATTATTTATAAAGAAGTAGGTGCTATCTCCGACTTACCTCTTTATTGTAAAAACGATTTTATAGTAAAAGTAGCTGGCGAACAAAGCGAGATTGCGGATAATTATTACGTTAAATTCCAAACGAACGACGGCTCTGCATTTGGTAGAGGCGTATGGGAAGAAACGGTAGGCTATGACCAACCTTTTGAATTTGATAGCTCTACTCTCCCGCACCTTTTAGCTTCTGTAGCTCCAAATGAGTTTCATTTTTCCCCAGCCGACGGGAGCACTACAACAACGGCGGCAGGAAGTTCTTTTACTTTTGAGAAATGGAACGAAAAACAGGCAGGAGATTCTGATACTAATCCCTCTCCTTCTTTTATAGGCAAAGCCATATCAAACCTTTTATTCTTCAAAAATAGATTAGGGTTCTTAACAGGTAGCTCAGTAATACTCTCTGAAGCTGGTTTCTTTTTTAATTTTTATAGGACAACGGTCTCCACACTTCTTGATTCTGCTCCGATTGATGTTGAGGTAGGAAGTAACAAAGTGACTAACCTTAAAGCCTCTACGGGGTTTCAAGGAAACCTTGTACTCTTTTCAAATAACGAACAGTTCGTGCTTAAAGGTGGAGACATTCTTGCGCCAAGAACGGTCAGCATTACCGCCATTACTAACTTCAGTTTTGAAGATAACGTAGACCCTTTACCATTAGGGTCTTATATTTACTTTCCATTTACTAGGGGTAATTTCACAGGTGTTAGAGAGTTTGCCGTTAATTCAGCTACAGATGTATATAACGCATCCGAAATCACTGAACACGTCCCCTCTTACATTCCTAAAAACATCATTGGTATGGCGGGAACTACTTCAGAAGATACTATTGCAATTCTGACTGGCAGTAACACATCCTGTTTATACATCTACAATTACTTCTGGAACAACAACCAAAAAGTCCTAAGTGCTTGGTCTAAGTTTGACTTTACAGGTGAGATACGAGGCATTGAGTTCATTGACTCCACTCTGTATATGGTTATGGCCGACAACCAGTCTAATACTCATCTAGTGTCTCTGCCCCTTGAAGCGGGTTTAAAAGACCTCGACCACACCGATACTTCGGCTAACTTCCTTACACTGTTAGACAGACGTGTTAGAGTTAAGGTAGCCTCTGGTAGTAGACAAATTCAATTTGAGAAGACCGATGGTACATATGGGCTGACCCAAGCCGACATACCTTATACCTACTATAACGGTGGCGAAGCGGGCTACATATTACCAGAGGTACTTGTAGACTCAACAGCGGCAACCCACGCACTAACATTTGCAAACATACTAGGAAACGGAGGAGCGCCTGTTCTCTCTGTTGCGGCAACATCAGACCTCTATGGATACGTAGGCGTACCCTACACTATGAAGTATAAGTTCAGCACTCAGGTGTTCAAAGCATCCACTGGTAAATCATCCTCCCCTACAAACGCCTCTGCAATGCACGTCCGTAACGGCACGATGTTCTTTGATGATACCCATACGTTTGACGTTAAGGTAACCCCAGAGAACCGCACAACAGCCACCAATACGTTCCTTGCTGATGATGTACCAGAAGCGACGCAACTAGGGTCTGTAAAGTTTGCGGAGGGTAACTTCAGGTTCCCTATCTACAGCAAAGCTAAACACACCAACGTTTTAATTGAGAATAGCAGTCCGTTTGACTCTAAGTTTAGCTCTGCTGAGTTTGAATCCTTCGTACACCCCCGTTCAACCAGATATGGCTAAGATGAACGTACAGGCTGGGCGGTGTTCTATTACAGAAGCCACTAAGGAACACATAGAACAGATATATCCGTTCATGCGTAAAGCTGACCAGATAGAGGTCGCCTGTATGGGACATACTCCCAAGGAAGCCCTAGAGAGTGGCTTTGAGAACGATGATGTTACCCTTACCGCTCTAGACCCTTGGGGCGTACCCTTTGCTATGTTCGGTGTCGGACAGGTGAACAACCTAGCGTACATCTGGTGGTTAGGCACAGACAGTGTAGCCGACCACGCCTATGACTTTATTAAATCGTCCCGTAAGTGGACACAAATGCTCACCAAGCCTTATGGCGCAACCTTTAACTTCGTACACGAGGAGAATAAATTGGCTATCAAATGGCTTAAATTCTGCGGTGCAACATTCATCCGCAAACTCGACTTCAACAATCAACCCTTCTTTGAATTTATAATTACTTCTAAATAATATGTGTGACCCAGTAACAGCCGCAGTCGTCATGGGGGTAGCCCAAGCAGGCCTTTCCATTCATGGTCAGAGGCAACAAGCCAAAACTCAAGAGAAGATGCAAAAGAACGCATCTGCCGCTGAGCAACAACGCCACCTATCCGAGGTGTCAGCATCTCGTCTCAGGGAGAGACAAGAAAAGATAGCGGCGTCACAACAAATTCAAAGGACTACAACAAAAGCCCGTGAAGCCCGTGCAACGGCTCGTGTGAGCGCTGGTGAGGCAGGCGTAGCTGGACTAAGCGTAGATGCTCTAATTAATGATATGACACGTCAAGAAGGAGAGGCTAACTTCTCTATACAACAACAAATGAAGTTTGCTGAACAGTCGCGTGCGATGGGTCTTGACGATAGTGCTAACCGCTCTCGTATGAATCTATTGAGCATTAACAAACCTATAGAGCAACCTAACTACCTTGGTGCTATTCTTAGCGGAGCCGAGACAGGAATGAGTGCTTACTCGTTCGGTAAAGATGCTGGGTTTGGACAAGGAGTTACTAAAACAACTACCACGGCATCAGGCCTAGGCGCAGGGGCAACCGACCTCGTTAAACCCCTCAACTTCAACCAAGCATATAGTTAATGGCAAAAAAACAGATTACAATCGACGACGGCTCCAAAGGACGGAAGCAGGTAGAGCTAAATCTTAACACTCACAACCTCAATCCTACCATAGGTAGTGAAGGAGGTAACTGGAGAGTAGCGGTTCAACAGACGCCTAAGACAACCGCGGCTCAACAGTTAGCTGAGAACCTAAAACAGGGCGTAAAGGTATATGGACAAGGCGTAAAACTTGCACAAGCGAAAGCCGAAGACGACGTAGCTAAGATGACGGACGAGGAATACGACAAGTTTCTTACAGAGGGCTTAGACCCAGACGCTAAGAGTCTATTTGGGTACACCAAGACCTACAACCAAATGTTGGCTCAGAAATACTACGCAGAAGAAGTACCAAATAAGTTACAGGACATCTCAACTGAAATGTTCAGCAACTATTACGATTACAAAGACGCGGCGACCTTTGAAGCCGCATTGCAGGAAAAGACCCAAGGAGTCTATGACGAGGCAGATGCTTTACTAAATGATAATGTATTTGGTAATGAAGCCAACCGTGTACTTAAGAACGTAACCCAGAATGACTTTGTAACAAAAGAAAGAGCAAAGTTTATCCAAGAGCTTCCTAAGCGTAACGCTGAGTTAGGCAAACAAGCTATCAACCGAGGTATAGACGATATAGATGACTCCGTACTAGCACAAGGTCTGTTTGGAAAAAATACTAGAGATATATATAGCACTAATGCGGGTAGTTTTAGGACTCCTCAAGAGGCTAACGAGGCTTTCTATACCTCAACATACACCCGAATACAAACCCTAGCGTCAAGTAAATCAACGGCTGACAATGACTTAGCACAACAGATGTTAGATAGCATTGGCAACGGGAAGAGTATTACTGGCATAGACCGTACAATAGGTGGGATGGATATCTTTGCTACAGGGAAGCGACAGTTGGAGCTCACACAGCTTGACGCCGCCCTAGAAGAAAAAGCAGAAACCGCATACACGGATGCCGTTAAAGCTGTTCAAATACCGCTAGCTAGGCTTGAATCAGAAGCCGTTAGAGCGTTGGTTTCAGACGCACCTGAGAGCGAAGTAAGAGCAACCCTAACAAAGGCACTAGCGGACTTAGAGACGCCAGAAGGAATAACAGAAAATCCTAATGATACTCAGAGGGATTTGATAGCTGTAGGAATAAAATCAATACTAGATAACCCCAAGCTCTTTAAAAACGAGCACGCTAAAAACTTCTACCTAAATAATAATAGCATCTTAAATACTTTGTATGACTCGGCACTCAATAATCTTGATGATTCACTGACCAAACCAGTGAGCAGTGCATATGGCGCTCGTAGAGAGCCTATAGGTAGAGGAGCTGAATTTGTTGTAGACGCTAAGTTAAAGCTGGCTGAAATGTATACCTCTATATCTATAGAGTCTTTAAAGCTTGAAGGTAGCACAGAACGGCTATTAAAATTCCAAGAGCTAGAGCAAGGACTTAAAACAGAATTTAATAGCTGGAAAGACGAGTATCTTGGTCAGGCTTCAATAATAAAGGGGCAGGCAGAAGCCGTCGAACAGGAAGAAAAACTAGCACAAGCGCTCGCCTTTGACCCTAGCGCAGGCGACTTTGCAGACAACTCTCAAGCCTTAGATGCGATAATTAAGGATGGGATAGCTGATAAGAAGGGCCCAATAGATAGCGACAATAATGTTAACGGCTTTTTTGAGAAAAACCGCTTAAACAACTTTATAAGCGCATTTAACGGTAAGTTCCTTTCTGGGGAGGATTTAACAAGAAATGTAAATAAAATACACGAGGAGTTTGAAGACGGACGGCGTGACGCTGATTTGTTTTCTAGCACAGCGATAAACGAACTAGAAAGAACACTAAAAAAGCAAGATTTAGCCTCTAAATATACTGTTACAGGCATTTCAAGCACAGCGTTGTTACAAGGGTATGTTCCTAGTTCATTTAATAAGAAGGACCCTAGCCAACAAAGCCTTCTTGAAGACCTTATGTATGGGGTGCACAACCTAGGTGATAAACTTTTTAATGATGGCAACCGTCAGGTAAGCGATTATGGCCCTTCTCAGAGCCCCTTTGTGGTAAATACGTCTTATAAGTCTTTATTAGAGGATACAGGGTTAACATTTAGTAGTTTTCCTATAATGGAAGGAGGCGATATACGACAGACCATCTCTGCTGTTGAAACCTACTTTAACGCTAAAGAAATATCAGACCTTGATGACTTCTATCAAACCTCTTTTCCCGCCATATCGGAGCAATATAAGATACCCCTAGACAAGCTTATGGAGATGCAACGCTCCTACTTACAAAAGCACAACTATATCGAAACAAAATAAATCATGTCATTTGAAAATCTACTAAAGCCCACCATGCGTGGCGTACAGCCTGTTCCTGAGCAAGAAGAAGAAAAACCTAACTTCATAGCGGATACCTTAATGGGCGTCCCGCGTGGAATAGAAGGGGCAGTTCAAAGTATCTATGACCTAGCAGACTTTGCTACAGGTGATATCCTCCCTGATTACGACACTCGCTTCCTAGGACGTTCTAAGCGTTTTGGTGGCACGATGACTGAGGGCATTACACAGTTCCTTACTGGTTTCATCCCTGTTGCAGGGCAGATAAGCAAGATAGGCAAACTTAGTAAACTTAACAAAGTAGGCAAACGCGTTCTCAACCTAAAAGGTGCGGCTACAGCAGGAGCAGTGGCAGACTTTACAATGTTCCAAGCACAGGAAGAACGACTAAGTAATCTAATCGAAACCTTCCCGTCACTGAGCAACCCTGTAACTGACTTTCTAGCGGCTGACGATGATGACGGAGAAATAGAAGGACGCCTCAAGAACACCGTCGAAGGCTTAGGCATTGGTGGAGTCGTAGACAGCCTTTTAGGGGGTCTTAAAGCCCTCAAACGTTCTCGTAAAGGGGACGAACCTGAGAGCAT
>TARA_R110001606_G_scaffold13274_5_pt1 | contig 10240 bp, 11 predicted proteins | sample TARA_R110001606 | Tara Oceans TARA_R110001606 (sample SAMEA4398315) | marine metagenome | biome: Polar Biome; feature: [SRF] surface water layer (ENVO:00010504); material: water (ENVO:00002006), including particulate matter (ENVO:01000060) such as... | depth 5 m
TGCTAACATTTCCTCCCATCCTGGCGCAGGGTCTGCGAGCGGATTCTGGCGCAACTCCCTGATATTTCAGGGTTACCGAGCAGCCGATCTACCCCGAGACACAAACACCTTTGCTCAATCTCCGAGCAGGGGTATTTTTTTTGTAATGCGTCCGGGATGTCACCGGTCGGTCGGAACCGGCCTGGCAATGGTGGCGGCAGGCCGGTGGCTCGTTCACACGACTTATTCTGGTGGGTGCATGGCACGTTTTATTTTCGTCACCGGTGGGGTGGTTTCTTCCTTAGGCAAAGGGATCACGTCCGCATCGCTCGCCTCCTTGCTGGAGGCCCGTGGCCTGAAGGTCACGCTGATCAAGATGGATCCTTACATCAACGTCGACCCCGGCACCATGAGCCCGTACCAGCACGGTGAGGTGTTCGTGACCGAGGATGGCGCCGAGACCGATCTTGATCTGGGGCACTACGAGCGCTTTATCCGCAGCCGTCTGTCGCGGCGCAACAGTTTCACCACCGGCCGTGTCTACCAGGACGTGCTCGACAAAGAGCGCCGGGGCGAGTATCTGGGCGCCACCGTGCAGGTGATTCCGCACATCACCGATGAGATCAAGCTGAAAATCCAGCGTGGCGCCGGCGATGCCGACGTGGCGATCGTCGAAATCGGCGGTACCGCCGGCGACATCGAGTCGCTGCCGTTCCTGGAGGCGGTGCGGCAGATGCGCGTGGAGCTGGGTTCCAGCCGTTCATTGCTGGTGCACCTGACCCTGGTGCCCTACATCGCCTCCGCCGGCGAGATCAAGACCAAACCCACCCAGCATTCGGTCAAGGAATTGCGCTCCATTGGCCTGCAGCCGGACATGCTGGTGTGCCGCTCGGATCACCCGATTCCGCGCAGTGCCCGCGAAAAAATCTCGCTGTTCACCAACGTGGAAGCCCGCGCGGTGGTCAGCGTGCCGGATTCAAAGACCATCTACCAGGTGCCACGCGGGCTTCATGAACAGGGCATGGACGACATCATCGTCGAGAAATTCGGCCTGCAACTGCCCGCCCCGGACCTGAGCGAATGGGACCGGGTGGTGGAAGCCCAGCTCAACCCCGAGCGCGAAGTCACCATTGGCATGGTCGGCAAGTACATCGATCTGGCGGACGCCTACAAGTCGCTGAACGAAGCGCTGATGCACGCCGGCATCGCCACCCGCGCCAAGGTCAATATCCGCTATATCGACGCCGAGGACATCGAACGCGAAGGAACGGCGGTGCTCGACAGCGTGGACGGCATTCTGGTGCCCGGCGGCTTCGGCGACCGTGGCACGGAAGGCAAGATCGCGGCGATCCGCTATGCCCGCGAGAAAAGGATTCCCTACCTGGGCATCTGCCTGGGCATGCAACTGGCGGTGATCGAATTCGCCCGCAACGTGGCCGGCATCGAGCAGGCCCATTCCACCGAGTTGCGCGCGGACACCCCCGACCCGGTGGTGGCGCTGATCACCGAATGGACCCGGGAAGACGGCTCCAAGGAGCTGCGTTCGGCGGCCTCGGAACTCGGTGGCACCATGCGCCTGGGCGGCCAGGAGTGCCACCTGGAAGCGGACACCGTGTCGGCGCGCTGTTACGGCAAGAGCGACATCGTCGAGCGCCATCGGCACCGCTATGAGGTCAACAACCATTACCTGGATCGCCTGCAGGCCGCCGGCCTGAAGATCGCCGGCCGTTCCCATGACGGCGAGCTGGTCGAGGTGATCGAGGTGCCCGACCACCCCTGGTTCGTGGCCTGCCAGTTCCACCCGGAATTCACCTCCACGCCCCGTGACGGGCACGGCCTGTTCAAAGGGTACGTGGAAGCGGCGCTGGCGGCGCACAAGGAATAGCCCATGACAGCATCCACCTCCGCCCCCGGGCAGGACATCACCATCGAACTCGGTGATCTGGCGTTCGCCAATCACCGGCCGATGGCCCTGTTCGGTGGCATGAACGTGTTGGAATCCCGCGACCTGGCGATGCGGGTGGCCGAGGCCTACGCGGACATCACCGGCCGGCTGGGCATCCCCTGGGTGTTCAAAGCCAGCTTCGACAAAGCCAACCGCTCGTCGCTGCATTCTTACCGGGGCCCGGGGCTGGATGAGGGGCTGAAGATCTTCCAGGAGATCAAGGACACCTTTGGCTGCCCGGTGATCACCGACGTGCATGAACCGTATCAGGCGGCGCCGGTGGCGGAAGTGGCGGACATCATCCAACTGCCGGCGTTTCTGGCCCGGCAGACCGATCTGGTGGTGGCGATGGCGAAAACCGGCGCCATCATCAACATCAAGAAGCCCCAGTTCCTGGCCCCGCATGAGATGAAGCACATCCTGCACAAGTGCGAGGAGGCCGGTAACGATCGGCTGATTCTCTGCGAGCGTGGCAGTTCCTTCGGGTACAACAACCTGGTGGTGGACATGCTCGGGTTTGGCATCATGAAGCAATTCCGCTACCCGGTGTTCTTCGATGTCACCCACGCGCTGCAGATGCCCGGTGGCCGCTCCGACTCCGCCGGTGGCCGCCGCCAGCAGGTGGCCGAGCTGGCCCGCGCCGGCCTCAGCCAGGGCATCGCCGGGCTGTTTCTGGAAGCCCACCCGGACCCGGACAACGCCAAGTGCGATGGCCCCTGCGCCCTGCGACTGGACCGCCTGGAGCCATTTCTTTCGCAGATGCGGACCCTGGATAATACCGTTAAGGCATTCCCCGCTTTCGACAACCAATGAGTCAAAGAGCCTGAATACCCGGTTATAGCCTGGCCGGGCTATTCAGGTTCCCATTTAGAGAGACCTTCCCATGTCCAAGATCGTCGACGTCAAGGCCCGCGAAATCCTCGATTCCCGCGGCAACCCCACCATCGAAGCCGATGTGATTCTGGAATCCGGCGAGCGCGGCAGTGCCTGCGCCCCCAGCGGTGCCTCCACCGGTTCCCGGGAAGCGCTGGAACTGCGTGATGGTGACAAAGCCCGCTATCTGGGCAAGGGCGTAACTCACGCGGTGGGCAACGTGAACTCCGAGATTCGTGAGCTGCTGGTGGGCCGCGACGCCGGCGACCAGCGCGCCCTGGATCAGGCGATGATCGACGCCGACGGCACCGAGAACAAAGGCAAGTTCGGCGCCAACGCGATTCTGGCGGTGTCCCTGGCGGCCGCCAAGGCGGAAGCCGAAGCGCAGAAGAAGCCGCTGTACGAGTACATTTCCGACCTGCAGGACGACGACAACGAATACTCCCTGCCGGTGCCGATGATGAACATCATCAACGGTGGCGAGCACGCCGACAACAATGTGGACATTCAGGAATTCATGATCCAGCCGGTGGGCGCGCCCACCATCGCCGAGGCGGTGCGCTGCGGCGCCGAGATATTCCACGCTCTGAAAAGCGTGCTGAAGAAGCGCGGCCTGAACACCGCGGTGGGCGACGAGGGCGGTTTCGCCCCGGATCTGCCCAGCAACGAGGCGGCCCTGGAAGCGATCATGCAGGCCATCGAGCTGGCCGGTTACAAGGCCGGTGACGACGTGACCCTGGCACTGGATTGCGCCGCCAGCGAGTTCTACAAAGACGGCAAATACGTGCTCGCCGGCGATAATCTGAGCCTGGACGCGGAAGGCTTCGTCGATTACCTGGCCAATCTGTGCGACCGCTACCCGATCATTTCGGTGGAAGACGGGCTCGACGAATCCGATTGGGCCGGCTGGAGCGTTCTGACCGGCAAGCTGGGGGATCGCATCCAACTGGTTGGTGACGATCTGTTCGTCACCAACAGCAAGATTCTGCAGCGCGGCATCGATGAGAAAATCGGCAACTCGATCCTCATCAAGCTCAACCAGATCGGCTCGCTGTCGGAAACCCTGGACACCATCAAACTCGCCAAGGACGCCGGTTACACCACGGTGATCTCGCACCGCAGCGGTGAAACCGCCGACACCACCATCGCCGATCTGGCGGTGGCCACCGCCGCCGGCCAGATCAAAACCGGCTCGCTGTGCCGTTCCGACCGGGTCGCCAAGTACAACCGCCTGATCCGCATCGAGGAAGAACTTGGCCGCGCCGCCTACCATGGCCGCAAAGAGTTCCGGTTTCTGGGCTGATTTGACGATGCTGGCCGGTCGCACTGGCACCCAGGCAGAGCCCGCCACCGGCGCCACCGGGGCGGGCCCGTTGACCGGCCTCCGCCCGGAGCGCCGCCCATGAAGCTGTCCCCGGCCCGCCAGGTGGTGATCGCCGTGCTCGCTCTGTCGCTGCTCGGCTTGCAGATTCGTTTGTGGTTCGGTGAGGGCAGCCTGCGCCACGTGGCGGCGCTGGAGAACGAGGTGGAATCGCTCAATCAACAGAATGCCAAACTGGCCGAGCGTAACCGTTTGCTGGCCGCCGATGTGCGCGATCTTAAAGAGGGCAGCGAGGCGGTGGAGGAAATCGCCCGCAAGGATCTGGGCATGATTCGCGACGGTGAAGTGTTCTTCCAGATTCTCGAACCCGAGCAGGAAAAACCCGACCGTGCGCCGTGACGCGGCGATCTATGCGGTGGTGCCCGCCGCTGGCGTGGGCGCGCGCATGGGCGCCGGCCTGCCGAAACAGTATCTGACTTTGGCCGGGCGCACCCTGGCCGAGCACACCTTGAGCCGGCTGTTGGCGTTCGCGCCAATCCGCCAGGTGGTGGTGGCGGTGGCCGAGGCCGACCCCTGGTGGCCGGAGCTGAGCGTGGCCCGGCAGCCGCGCGTCACCACCGTGCACGGTGGCGACAGCCGCGCGCACTCGGTGCGCGCCGGCCTGGACGAGGTGCTGGCGCGCGACCCGGACGCCTGGGTGCTGGTGCACGACATGGCGCGCCCGCTGCTGCGGCTGTCCGACATTCAGGCCTTGCTGGACAGCTGCGCCGGGCAGGACGACGCCCAGGGCGCGATTCTGGCGCTGCCGGTCAACGACACCGTGAAACAGGCGGGGCCCGGCGCGCGCATCGAGGCGACCCTGGATCGAACGTTGATCTGGCGCGCCCTGACGCCGCAGTTATTTCCCGCCGCCGCCCTGCATGACGCCCTGACCGGCGCCCACGCCGGCACCACCGATGAAGCCTCGGCCATGGAAGCGGCCGGCTGGCGGCCACGGCTGGTGCCTGGCCGCGCCGACAACATCAAGGTCACGCTGCCCGAGGATCTGGCGCTGGCGCGATTCTATCTGGAAGCACAACGGCAAGAGGGGCTGGCATGGCGATTCGCATAGGGCAGGGGTTCGACGTGCATGCCTTTACCGAGGGCGATCACGTGATGCTCGGTGGCGTGCGCATCGAGCACAGCCAGGGGCTCAAAGCCCACTCCGACGGTGACGTCGCGTTGCACGCGCTCAGCGATGCCCTGCTGGGCGCCCTGGCGATGGGCGACATTGGCCATTATTTTCCCGACCACGACCCGCGCTGGAAAGGCGCCGACTCAGCGGCGCTGTTGAGCACCATCATGGCGGACATCCACGCCGCCGGTTGGCGGGTGGGGAACGTCGATCTCACCCTCATCTGCCAGGCGCCGAAGATCGCCCCGCACGTGGCCGCCATGCGCGAGCGTATCGCCGCCTTGCTGGAGGTCGACAGCGGCCAGGTATCGGTTAAGGCGACCACCACGGAACGGCTGGGATTCACCGGACGCGGCGAAGGCATCGCCGTGCAGGCGGTGGCGTTGCTCGATAATGAGTGATCTGCCGTGGTGCCCGGCCGCCCACGGCGGGCCCGCCGCCAGTGCCGTGCTGCGTGCCGAGCCAGAGGATTTCCGCGTGGTGGAAATCATGAACGTGGTGCCCGAAGGCGAGGGCGAACACCTCTGGCTGGAGATTGAAAAGACCAACTGGAACACCGAGGACGTGGCGCTGTGGCTGGCGAAAAGCGCCGCCATTCACCGCCTGTCGGTGGGTTACAGCGGGCTCAAGGATCGCCGCGCCATCACCCGCCAGTGGTTCAGCCTGCATCTGCCCGGCAAGGACGATCCACCGTTCGACTGGCCGGCGGGGCTGCGTCTGCTCAATGCCCGCCGCCACCGCCGCAAACTCAACCGGGGCACGCACCGGGGCAACCATTTCGAATTGCGGCTGCGCGCCGTGGACGGCGACCGCGACGTTCTGGAACACACCTTGCAACGCATCGCCCTGGACGGCGTACCCAATTACTTTGGCGAGCAGCGCTTCGGCCGGCAGGGCGCCAACTGGCAGCGCGGTCTGGCCTGGCTGGCCGGCGGCGAGGCACCACGCAAGCGCACCCTGCGCGGGTTCTGGTTGTCGGCGGTGCGTTCCGGGCTGTTTAACGCGGTGGTTGCCGAGCGAGTGCGCCAGGGTGTCTGGAACCGGCTGCTTGACGGTGATCTGCTACAGCCCGAGGGCAGCCGAGGGTTGTTTCCGGCCCATGACGACGAGCACGCCGGGGCACGGGTGATGGCCGGAGAGGTGCACCCCACCGGGCCTTTGCCCGGTGCCGCCGGCATGGCATCATTCTTGGCTTGTTCGCGCCTTGAGAACGAGGTGCTGGCGGCCTGGCCCGGGGTGGTCGAGGCGCTCGCCGGGCAAGGCGTGGAGGGCGCCCGGCGCGCCACCCGGTTGCCGGTGAGCGGGTTGCAATGGCAATGGCGGGGCGAGGACCTGACACTGACCCTGGGATTGCCCACCGGGGCGTTCGCCACCACCGTGCTGGCCGAGTTGATTACCCAGCGCGGGTCATAATAACGGGTTTACGATCGGGGATGTCGACGGCTCGCCCACGGGGGGCGGGCCGCGAACAGATAACATTATGGATACTCAGTTGCGCGGTATTGGCATGACATCGGCTCGCACCCGCGAGCGCTTGATCAACCGGCTCCGGGAGGCGGGTGTCAGCAATGAGCGGGTGCTGGAGGTGATCCGCACCACGCCGCGGCATTTTTTCATCGACGAGGCGCTCGCCCACCAGGCCTACGACGATACCGCGCTGCCGATCGGCTATGGGCAGACCATCTCCCAGCCCTGGGTGGTGGCGCGCATGACCGAACTGCTGATCGAGCCGGGCACGCCCGCCAAAGTGCTGGAGATCGGCACCGGCTGTGGTTACCAGAGCGCGGTACTGGCGGCGCTGTGCGGTTCGGTCTACTCGGTGGAACGGATTCGCCCGCTGCAGGAACAGGCGCGCCGCCGGCTGGTCGAACTGGGGTTGGCCAAGGTGCGGCTCAAACACGCCGACGGCGGCCTGGGCTGGAACTCCGAGGCGCCGTTCAATGGCATTCTGGCGGCCTGCGCGCGCCCGGACATTCCCGCCGAACTGCTCGCTCAGCTCGCCGATGGCGGCCGGTTGGTGATGCCGGTGGGCGACCGGCTGCAAAAACTGACCGTGGTGGACCGGCGCGGCGATGAGTTCACCACCCGACAACTGGACGCGGTGCGTTTCGTGCCGTTCCAGCGAGGCATTCAATGAGCAACGGAATTCGTCCCTCGGTGTATCTGAGGGGCATGGCCATGGGAGCGGCCGACGTGGTGCCCGGTGTGTCCGGCGGCACGGTGGCATTGATCACCGGGCTCTACGAAGAACTGATCGACACGCTCGGCGGCATCGGCCCGGGCCTGCTCGGCGTCTGGCGCCGGCAGGGCTTTGCCGCGGCCTGGCGGGCCGGCAATTTTACCTTCCTTTTGACCCTGTTCGCCGGCATTTTCACTAGCATTGCCTTGTTGGCGCGTCTGCTGACCTGGTTGCTGGAAACGCACCCGGTGCCGGTGTGGTCGTTTTTCTGTGGTTTGATCCTGGCGAGCATCGTATTGGTGCTGCAACCGCTTGGCCGGCGTGGCCCGGCCCAGGCCATTGGCTTCGTGCTGGGCGCGGGCGCCGCCGCGTTGCTGGGCATGGCACCGGGGCTGGCCGCCATCGGGGTGTCGCCGCTGATTTTTTTTTGCGGCGGCGCCATCGCCATCTGCGCGATGATTCTGCCGGGCATTTCCGGCAGTTTCATTTTGTTGCTGCTGGGGCTCTATCCGGCCGTGCTGGCGGCGGTGGAGCAGGGCGACTGGCCTTTGCTGGCGGCGTTCGTGGCCGGTTGCGGCTGTGGTTTGCTGGCGTTCGTGCGGTTATTGAAATGGATGCTTCATCGTTATCACGATACGGTAATGGCGGTGCTCGGCGGTTTTATGGCCGGGTCTCTGGTGAAACTCTGGCCCTGGCGGTTGCCACTGCCGGATTCGCTCAGCGAGCGCTGGGTGTCGCCCTCGACCTACGCGGCGGCGGTACAGGGCGAGAGCCATTTGCTGCTGGCGCTGGTCATGGTGGTGGTGGGTTTGGCGGCGGTCTGGCTACTGTCGATCATGGCGCCCCGGCATAACGAGGCCAGCAAAACAGACGAGTAAGCTATTGCGAGTTCTGCTCTGCACATTGATTCTCCTGACCTTTTGCGGGTGCGCCGTGGGCAACCCGCCACCGGTGGTGGATCTCTATGGAAAGGAGAGCCGCGCCGCCCCGGTGCGCTCGGGCAGCCATCAGGTGCAGCGCGGAGAGACGCTCTATTCCATCGCCTGGCGTTACGGCTGGGATTACCGGGCCCTGGCCCGGGCCAACCACATCCCCGCGCCCTATACCATCTATCCTGGTCAGACCATTGTGTTCGCCGGTGGCCCCTCCAAGCCGGCCACGCCGACCACGCCAGCGCCGGCGGCCAGCCCGAGCCGGCCCTCGGCGTCCGGGGCCACCAGCACGCCAGTGCAGGCGCCGGCGCCACCCAAACCCAGCAGCCCGGCCCAGGCCGGCCCGGTGAACTGGCAGTGGCCCGCTAACGGCAAACTGGTGGAGCGCTTTTCCAGCAGTTCCGGCGGGCGCCGTGGCGTGGCCATCGCCGGGCATCACGGCGAGCCGGTGCTGGCCGCCGCCGCCGGGCGTGTGGTGTACAAGGGCAGCGGCCTGACCGGCTATGGCAATCTTCTGATCATCAAGCACAATGAACGCTGGTTGAGCGCCTACGCGCACAACGACGAAATGCTGGTCAAGGAAGGGCAAAGCGTAAAAGCCGGCGAGCGCATCGCCACCATGGGCGCCAGCGGCACCTTCCGCACCCAACTGCATTTTGAAATCCGCAAGGATGGCCAGCCGATTGACCCGCTGACCGTCTTGCCGAGCCGGTGAACCGACCATGAACCGCACCCAACCTGTTCACGTTAGCGAGGCCCAGGCCCGCCGCCTGCTCAACCTGGCGGCGATTGCCTCGGTGCTGGTGGCGCTGTTGCTGATCGCGGTGAAAACCGTGGCCTGGCTGCTGACCGGCTCGGTCAGCCTGCTTGCCTCGCTGATCGATTCGATCATGGACTCGCTGGCGTCGCTGGTGAACTTCGCCGCGATTCGCTATTCGCTGGTGCCGGCGGACGCCGAGCATCGCTTTGGCCACGGCAAGGCCGAGGCCCTGGCCGGCCTGGGGCAGGCGCTGCTGATCGCCGGTTCGGCATTGTTTCTGGTGCGCGAGGCGGTGGACAAGCTGATCCATCCCCGGCCCATCGAAGCGACGTCCGTGGGTGTGGCGGTGATGGTGTTCTCCATCGTCATGACGGTGTTGCTGTTGCTGTGGCAACGCCACGTGGTGAAGCGCACCGGTTCCACCGCCATCGAGGCCGACGCACTGCACTACGCCTCGGACCTGGCGATGAACCTGAGCATCATCGTGGTGTTGCTGGCCTCGGGTTTTGGTTTCGAACAACTGGATGGCGTGGCCGGCCTGGTGATCGCCGCTCTGATTCTGCGTTCCGCCTGGAAAATCGGCTGGCAGGCCAGCCAGTTGCTGCTCGACCGGGAGCTGCCCGGCGAGGTGCGTGAAGTGATCAGCGCGGTGGTGGCCGAGCACGAACAGGCGCTGGGGTTTCACGACCTGCGCACCCGCCAATCAGGCCGCACCCAATTTATTCAGCTGCACGTGGACATGGACGAAACGCTGCCCCTGCGCGTCGCCCACGACCTCGGCGAGAGCATTCGCAAACGCATCAATGAATATTATCCCAGCGCTGACGTCATCATTCACCACGACCCGGTCGCCGAACGGCCCCATATGGCGGTCAAAAGGGGGCGTTGAAAGTTAAAAGTTAAAAGTTAAAAGTTAAAACGCGATCCGGGGCTTGTGTGGATGGGTAGCATCGTGCCCGCGCCCCAACGCGGGCACGATGCCATCCGCTGACACCAGCCCGACCCGCGTTTTAACTTTTAACTTTTAACTTTCAACTCCCCATCTTCAACTCCCCATCTTCAACTCCCCATCTTCAA
>TARA_R110001606_G_C15401249_1_pt1 | contig 10237 bp, 12 predicted proteins | sample TARA_R110001606 | Tara Oceans TARA_R110001606 (sample SAMEA4398315) | marine metagenome | biome: Polar Biome; feature: [SRF] surface water layer (ENVO:00010504); material: water (ENVO:00002006), including particulate matter (ENVO:01000060) such as... | depth 5 m
TTGGTCTGCGAAGGTTGTTGGAGCACTATGAGAAATCCGGGCTAGAGGCTTGCGCCTTTGGTCTCGCATACCTCGACAAGGTGGATCCACAAGCTGCCATCACCCTTCGCCACATCTGGACCAGTGCGTCCCCAGGGGCCCGTTATGGAATGCCGGCGGCCATGACGCTGGCTCGCTATGTTCGTGATGCGGACGGACAAAGCGCCATGGCCGACAACCAGAGGAAGGCCTTCAATCGCCGCGAACCCCAAGGTTTTGCCCGTTTAGGAAGGAATGCTTACTGGCTGCCTGCACTGGAAGTCCGTTGATTTGTGATGGCCAGAATCAAAACAGAATCCCATGAGTAAGAGGTGTGGGCCAGCGACGTGCCACACACCTCTTTTTGCCTATTCCAACCCACCCCAATCACCGTTCATCAGCTCTCTAGCTTGGGGGCCCTTAAATCCGATCAAAGGACGCGCAAAAGCGTCAACAATGATAATGTCGAAACACACTCTGCAAGATCTCTGAACTCACATGCCTAAGATCTACTACTTCCACGGCTTTGCTAGTCGATTCGACACGTCCAGTGAAAAGCTCAAGACACTCGCCCGGCTTGGGCCGGTTCGCGGTCACGATATTGACTACACGCAGACTGCCGAAGAAGTTATCGAAGATAGCCTAGATAAGCTCATGCAAGTAAATCCAGATATCATCGTTGGAACCTCCATGGGCGGTTGGCTCGCGGGCATCCTTGGGGCAGAAACAGGCGTTCCGTTTGTCGCGATCAACCCAGTGGTGGATCCGTCAAAGCTATTGAAAGCTCGCATTGGCAAAGGATTAGATCATCAGGGGAAGAGCTATGAACTTAAGCCCACCGTGGTCGATAGTTACTATCCGTTTCCCCAATATGGGCAAGGGCTCATTCTCCTCGACGAAGGGGATGAGGTGATTAGCTGGCAGGACACCGTCCGTGCTTTGGACGGCTACTTCCTTATTCATGCGTTCGCAGGTGGCAGTCATCGGTTTGAGCACATGGAACAGTCTTTGGAAATACTTCGGGAACATGCCGCCCAATAAGGAAGCCTGCGATTGCGCCTGCGAGAGCCGCAATCGGGCCGATCATCCCGCCAATCAAACCGCCGGCAAACATCAGAATGATGCTGTACATAAAGCTCACCTCGCGATTGCTTGTTCTCAGTTTCGAGTGAATGATCGTTCGTTCTTCGGGTCGCCTCGTGGCTTCACCCAATACCTGTCGTCATGCAGCATACTGTATATGCAGACAGTGCTTTGTGTAAAGTGTGTGATTCATCCGCTCGATCACCACAAAGCTTCATTTGTCCTGAGGGCACCCGTTAAATAGCTTCGTTAGTGATGGCTCTCGTGCTCTTGAAATCCTCCGCATTTAGCCTGATTCCCGCTTAATAGCGCGCCAAAGCGTACATGTCACTGGAAGCTGTCGCGGTTGGTAGGGTAGTCTTGCAAACTAGAGTCGACCGGCTTGTTTTCGAGCCAGACAAGGAACCCTGTGATGTCTAGCACCGCTGTCCGTTATCTCACCATGTTACGAATGGTGCCTCGCTTTCCTAAAACCATTACCACAACCGAGTTGGCACAGCGTCTGGAAGAGCAGGACTTCTCCGTCACTATGCGTTCGATTCAGAGAGATCTGGAAAAGCTGAGTGTGGATTTTCCATTGTTGGTAGACGAGAGCGCACGTCCATTTCTCTGGTCATTTGATCGTGATGCAACCATCGATATCATTCCCGCATTGGATCTCCCAGCTGCGCTAACGTTTGAGTTAGCCAAGGCCTATCTCACGCCGATGTTGCCACCCAGGGCGCTGTCGCATCTCAAGCCACACTTCAATGAGGCGCGTCGTACTTTGTCGCGAGAGAACAATCCCCTTGGTCAGTGGCCGAATCGTGTGCGTGTTATTAACCGAGGGTTAAGCGGAAGTCGTCCAGCCATAGATGCGGATGTTCTGGAAACTGTCACCGAGGCCCTGTTGCGTGAGTACCAATGCAAACTGACGTACCAGGCACGCAACTGGCCGGAACCTCAGGATATTACCGTTCACCCTTTGGGCCTGATTTTCCGGGATCCGAATATGTATCTAATCGGAACCATTGATGGCAGGGAAGGCGTGCGCCAACTGGTGCTGCATCGAGCAACAACCGGGGAATTGGTCGAGAAGCCGGTAGAGCGCCCGGACGATTTCGACTTGGACCTCTATATCCATTCGGGGGCCATGGGTATTCTCAAGTCAAACGAGCCAGTATTTCTGAGGCTTCGGTGTGACAAGCCCGCTTTGAACCACTTGATCGAGTCGCCTCTGGGTTTTGACCAGCTCACGACTGAGATCGATAACGACACCTTTGAAATCTCAGTAACGGTAGGCGATACCCAGGATTTGCGTTGGTGGCTGACGGCGCAGGCGGTTCACTGTGACATTATAGAACCTGAGTGGTTGCGAGATGAGATCGAGGAAACCTTAACAGTGGGGCTGGAGCGCATCAGGAAAACCTGAACGTGTTATTTCGCGTTTATCCTCTTATTTCCATAAAGCGACACTATCCGTCGTATTGAGCCCATACTCTAGCCTTCACACTCAGCTGAAGCGGATAAAGCATGTCTCTTTCTCAGATGTCGATCGGTGTAACAGGCTTAATCATGATCGGGGCCGTTGTGAGTGGCGAGTATTGGATAATTCCATTTGCCCTGATAGGCGTCGAAATACTGACCGGATTTGCTGGGTCAATCATGAGTTATTTTGTCAACTAACTCTGGATAACATTGGGGGACGTAGCGATGCGAAATCATCAGTATTCCACAAAGCAACACAAACCGATCAGAAGCGTGCGAGAGGCTTTTCTTTCCGCTCCACCGTTGCCAGACCGGCTACAAAAAATGAACCGAGTTGTGGATTCAATCATAAAAGGAGGGCTCTGGCTTGGTTACGGCGTTGCTCTTGTAAGCTGGTTTGTTGCGGCCAACGTGGCTATTGTTTTTTCGCTGCTGCTCAAAGGGAAGTAACACCAAAACACCAGTTACAGGTCACCGTAGTGTGCCCGCTACGTCACTTTACAGAGAGGGTGGTTGAGGCAAATCCGATTATAAGTCTTGTAGTTTGCAAAGTGCTCTGCAGGTGACAGAAAAGCGTTCGGTTGGGCAAATACTGTATCTTAATAAGACATAAGTAGTAGGGGTGAGTGATAAGTCTGTGGTGGGACTTCTACTCGTCAAGTATATCAGTTGCATTAAATGAGCCGGATTTCTGGGGGTCGAATAGGGCTATTCTGGGTTTATGGCTCGCCAGTACATGGCTGAACCTGTTCCGTTTCGGAGGGTGAAGAATGGGTGCCAGGCCTTGTGGATTCGCTCTTTGAGCACTGGTATGAATGGGAAAACAATTTCGACCTTATCGGACTGATGAGTGAGTTGCGAGGCACCGAGTATTTTGCGATTCTCGAGCAGAATCGTGGAGCTTAGGGGTGATAGGGGGCGGAGAAATTGAAAAACTCGTTATTATTTATCGGACCTGAAAGCCTTACACTGGCTGTGCCGACATGTTTCGTCAACCAACAAAATAGTAGACACCACGAGCTACTATTTCAGGTGAACAGCTTCGGGGCAGATATCGCGGAACTGAAGCCTCCCTACGATTTTGACATTTATCTTGATTTTTTCTGTGAAAGTTTTATACCCAGCATTGATGGCCGGCTATTCGACGGCGGGCTACTGATAGTACTGTGTTTAAGTGGAGAGAATGACACGGTACCACTCGCAACTTGGGGTTGTTGGGCGCAAACGACACATTATGCTGTCCTGATTTGCATGGTACTGGAGGACTTTAGCACTCCGCTCATGGAGCTTGAACTACCGGTTCCGTGCCGCTCAGATAATAGTGCTGCAGTCGCGATAAGCTCCGATTATCTATCTGGCTTCTGCAACACGGTTATAGGCTTTTCTGTCAAATCCTCATGGGGGCACAGCCTTCAACTTTTAATCCGAGAACTTGGAGTTTAAAAACGATGCATCAGCACCCTGTAGTCACCGCAGATTTTCCGGAAAACCTATCCGGAGGGATTATGATCTGTGGGTATAACTTTGGCTTCTCTGCACAAGATCAGAAAAATGAGGAAAACGGTGTAGAAGCTCCAGAGGCTGAACTATCATTTTTTTCCGACAGCCGGGTGAACAACACATTGTTTCGTAATCGGCTGCTCAAATGGTTCGATAGCTGGGGCAGTGAACTGGAAACAGACGCTTCGAAAATTGGTAGCTACGAGCGGTCCTTTTTTCAGACAAATTGGATAGCGACTCAAACGGCGACCATTGCTGACGACAATATTTCTAACGCAAGGCTGGTTGCGGAGGCTGATGGAATCTTGTCACTCATTGCATCACGGGAGCCTCGTTTGATTTTATTTACAGGAAGCAAGCTAATAGAAGCGCTGAACGATAGCGAGGTACGTGAGCAGGTTGAGCGAATACTTGGAACGCGGCCGGGAAATGCCAAAATTTATCAGTCGGAAGTTCCGGTGAAAGGCACGAAATTCAAACTTCTGCGACAGGATTTCCCGAATGCGGTGGTTGTCTCAACTCCGCATGTGACTGGGACAAGAGGTATTAGCGATGAATATATGGCCGGTTTTCGACGCATTATGCAGGACGTATTGAGTTAAGCTGATCAAGCTCACAATAGCAGCTGTTGACCACTTTCTTCGACTCCGCTCCGATCCGAAAGGGCGAACACGCTCGAAGCTTCTTGGAAAGCTGGCGGGATAAACGGATCCGCGAAGATCACCCGTTTAATGGTTCAACAGCCCTGAAAATCCTGGTCTTCGTCATATCCCGTCGCAGATCAAACGTAGCGAGCACTTCCACTGGATCCACCGCTTCCAAATTACCAAAGTGAATCCTGCCCCAGGCTTCACGGTCCACTTTACGCTATATAAGGTATTTGTCCTCAATTCCACCGGTAGCAGCATCAGGCACTTAAGTAAATGCCGACAAAATCACCCTCTCAACAGACGGCACGCAGGCAAAGCATTCGCCTATCAACCGAATACCTATGCCATGAACATGGGCCATGTAGAGCTTGCGTGAGGCGGTATCTGAAAGCTCATTAACCGACACGCCTACACCTCGTTTGTAGGTGCGTAGCTCGGTGGTGGGGAAGTCTTCAATTTCTGGTAGGTCAACATCCAGCATCAACGTTTTGCCGTCTTCTGTCAGCTCGAGCGAAAGCTCTGTTTCCCGGGGCCAGTCAACATCCTGGAGGCGGTCGTCCAGCACGAACTCCATTGCGGCAATATCCCCAAGCCGTGCTTTCTTGTAGAGACTTTCACGTTCAGACTCAATTCGCTCAAAGGAGAGCTTCTCACTCTGCCACTGCTCTTGTAGTTGCTGATACGCGTTACGTTTACGTGCATTCGAATCGGTAAACGCTCACCTCACGCTTGCCAAGGTTGAGGCGAACCCCGGGGAAAATCGACACCGTTCTGCGAAATCCAAAAGCCATGAAACGCCTTATCTGTGATTAACCAAAAGTTGACCACTAGCTCTCAACCCAACGCCGAACAATATCAAGCGCTCCAGGCGAGGGGTTCGCGTTTCGACTCCCCCGCACTTCGCCGATAATCCATCGGTTATTGCGGTATTCCAAAGAAATCGTCAAGCGCTCTGGGTGGGTCATGCGGTAAATAAACGCCTCCCCCAGCGCAATGAACACATCGTAGCTGCCAACGCAGTGAAGCATAGACGAGCCTTCCTCCAAAAGCTCCAGCCAAGAGATCAAAGGTTCAATACCTTCGATGGCTGCCAGAGGTGGTGCGGGATAATCGCCGTGTTCCTGCGCTAATGCAGCAGCATGGGCGGCACGTTTAGCTTCGGAACCAATGCTATTAAACCTTCCGACTAAGCGATCGTGAAGTTCTTGCAGCGCTTGTCGTGAACTCACCCGCTCCAGCATTTGCAGGTTGCCAGCTGCCATATTCAGCGTGTCGCGAATCATCCTGCATAGCCATGAGATATCCAAGGCTGAGGAATGTTCGCTTACAAGGCACAACATGCCGGGCCATAGAGGGTGACGTTGACGGAGCAGGAAGCGTAGATGATTCAGATGTAAATCTGGATGGTGTCTGAGAAGCGCCAGCAGTTCAGGCTGCTCCAGCACCTTGATGACATCTTCAAGCTCCCAGGGAAGCAGCGGTGAGAGTTTGATCCGGTTAACCAAACGCACCAGAGATTTGCTGGCAGGAAGCCCAACCTTTTCAAGAATGGCTGTGCGTTTCGAGGCCAGTAAACGTTCAAACTCTTCAATGGAGAGCGGCTGACTGTGTGCATAGCTCACCGCTAGGATGAACAAGAGCGGCGAGCTTTCTGCCAACTCCCAGGCGGCTTGCGAAGTGGCACAGGCCTGTGCCAGCTCGAAATCCATGGCCGGCATTAACCTGGCAACCGCCAATATACCTTTGGGTACGTCGTCTGACACTCGTCTTCCCTTGTCATCTTCGAGCGTGAACAGCGGCAAACCGGGAGCTTCCAGAAAACGGCCTTCGGCCACAATGCCTTCGTTGTTCTGGCTGAACCAACTTAGCGGTCTTTGTGAGTTCCAGCTCTGCACAACTAACTGAATGGGGTAGTTGAGGAACGTGCTGAGATCGAAAATGATCTGGTTTTCTGGAAGGGGTGTTGTTTTCAATACGGACTCTGTCATGGATTTGCCCTGTGACTGTTCGGTAATCGAGATCATATAAAATCATAACGACACATCCTGTCGCAGTTCGGCTGCATAATGATCCTATCAAACAGGAGGATCTTATGAACGGAAATCTCACGTCAAAGCAAATCTCCAGTGCTCTCTTCGAAGCTGACCCTATGAACACTTGTTGTCGAGAGAACGATTGCTTCGGTGAATACGATTTTGTTGCCCAGGCAGTGACAGAGAGGTTAGCCGAGGGATTGAGTCTCGACCAAGCACTGGTCGAAGAAGTCTCGAAATGGTTTTTCGACGGCGCACACTTCGATGTCAGTAGGCTGACCCTTGCGTTCAAACTACTCAGGGAGGAATGGCAATGATCTACACATATAAAGTAGATGGGTTGGTTTACGAGTTGACAGTTAGCAGCAGCAACTCTATCTACCTAGCCATCATCGGTGGCGCATCATCAACCTACCAGCCGGAATATGATCCCTTCGATTGGGACTACATGCCTTGTGTAACTGCAGACATAGGCAACACCCGATACCCAATAACGGTGTTACGTACTGCACTCCGGAGGGTAGTGCATTGGATCGGTAGAACTCGTCCACCTATGTTCAGCTTTTCTGCAGAAACAGAAAAGCGTCGGAAGATCTACCGCAGAGTAGCCCGAAACCTAGCACAAAAGTTTCCCTATCAACTGGTCGAAGATGGCAGCGTGTTCTACTTCTACCGCAGGAAATTGTCCACGGAGGTGCAATGATCGATAACTTCAAAACTGATTTGGTGGTCCGCGTCGCCGCCATTCCCCATGAAGAACTTTTGAAAGCCATGGGTTATCGGAAGCCAACCTCCGCAAACTTCGAGCGGTTAGAGAATGTATTGGACTGCCCAGAGTTTGGCCTGAGCGACGGTGGCTTCGATTTTAAGTTTAGTAGTGAAGGGTTTCTCAGGGCTCTGTGTACCGTGGTTGGTATGGATATGGCGCTGACAGATCAGCGCATCACCCGGCTGAAAAAATGGCTCTCGGATGAGAAAGCGGCCTTTAAACCATACCTCTGGGTAGATACTGGATTCACCCGTAAAAGCCAGCCGCTGTTTGCGCTGGCAGCCTGCGAACACCAGCGATACTTGCATTTTCCAAAAGGATTTTGGCGGATGAGCCTCGATCGACAGCTGGGGCGCGCCCAGTGCATGGTCCGTGAGCATGTTTACGAAACCGGCGCAGACCTTGGAATCTGGGGTGGGATCAAGCAGTATTGGTTTTATTATAAAAAAGACGCTGCCTACTTATTAGCTCGTAATGGAGAAGTGATTGGGGAGCAAGATGGCCCAGTCCCAAACCAAGCCACAGGTAGTCGAGAGCTTAATGTGATTGCACCAACCACCCGTGAATCCCATTAGTAACAGCCAAAGGAAAGACTGAGAATGTACGATTTGATTGGCGATATTCACGGCTATGCTACCGAACTGAAATCTCTGCTCACTAAAATGGGCTACCAGGAAATCGGTGGCGTTTGGCAGCACCCTGAGCGTAAGGTGATTTTTGTTGGAGACTTTGTGGATCGCGGACCAGAACAAGTTGAAACCGTGCGTATTGCTCAGAGCATGGTCGAAAGTGGTAACGCCCTCGCCGTCATGGGTAATCATGAGTTCAATGCCGTTTGTTGGGCGACGCCAGATCCCGAAAATCCACGCGAATATCTACGCCCCCACACAGCCAAAAACCAGGGACAGCACCAAGCGTTCCTGGACCAGGTAGGCGAGGGTAGTGATCAGCACAAGAGCATGATCAAATGGTTCAAAACCCTGCCAGTCTATCTAGACCTTCCAGGTTTGAGGGTAGTACATGCCTGCTGGCACCCAAGGTATCTTGCGGAGATTGGCCAGTTTACGGATGATCAGAATCGGCTGTTACCAGAAGCATGGGAGGCCAGTAGCCGAAAAGGCAGCTTGGCTTACGATACAATCGAAACCCTGCTTAAAGGCCTCGAAATCCCTTTGCCTCCCGGACACTACTTTCTCGATAAAGATGAAAATAAGCGTACCGATATACGAACGAAATGGTGGCAAACCGAAAAGCTTACCTATCGTGACCTTGCCATGGTGCCTGGGTCTGAGATTGAAAAAATTCCTCACGAGCCAGTCGAGGCGGATATTCTTCCCGGCTATAACGGCGAAAAGCCGGTGTTTGTTGGCCATTACTGGCTTAAAGGCGAGCCTGCCCCGCTGAGCGACCACATTGCTTGTTTGGATTATAGCGTGGCGGGTGAGAACGGAGGGAAGCTTTGCGCTTATCGATGGAGTGCAGAGAAAGAATTGCGGAAAGATAAGTTCGAATGGGTGATAGGCCGTTGACGAGCTTTGTGAACACTAAGCGTTTCGCACAAGTTCCGGATAATGCCCAGGGGGCTGGTCGTAACCAGCCCCCTGGTTGTGCGTTTAGGATGGTCCAAACACGAACTTACCCCACCAGATCCATAAGCTTTTCATAGCTGTCGACAACATCGTATTTAACCGCGTGATCACCTTGTTCCGTGGCCAGCTTGATAAAGAACTTACGGGCACATTCAATTTTACTCTTCTCTAGCTCCCGCAGTTCCATGCTCGACATACTGCCCTTGGTCTCTGCAACGAAGTAGATGTGTTTAACATGGCCGTCCGTAAACGAAATAGCCCAGTCCGGGTTATAGTCACCGACAGGGGTCGGGATTAAGAAGCCCTTGGGGAGCTTTGCGTAGACCGCAACCTCAGCGCTAACTTCCAACGCTTCGGCGAACTTCTCTTCGATCTTGGAGTCGGCAATCACATAGTCGTAAACATGCTTGCTGAGCTTTTTCGTAGCATTGGTGAAGTCTTGTCCTGCCTGGTTAGCCGTAAAGATATCACTGTCTTTATAAGATTGGTCAGTCAAGCTGTAGGTGAGATGCTCGATGACGGTGGATGCTTTTTGTTCTTTGATCAGTCGGCTGACCTCGCTGATAAAGTGCTCGGGGTTCTGCTGGAATTGATAGAATATTTTTGGGCTGATGCTGGACAGTATTTGCGCCACGGTCTGGCGAGTCAGCTCGGTGTTCTCAGCAATCTTCCCAAGTAAGTCATATTTAACAGTAGAGATGATGGATTTCGTTTCGCCAACCTTGCGGTCGTCTTTTAGATCAAAAGTTGCACTGCGCTTTAAATCTCCGGTCGAGAATTGCTCTTTCTGTTCGCCTTTTTGCACGCTGTACTGCAGCAGGGTGACTTTCAACTCATTATCCACGGCGGCCGTCGCTTTCTTAATCAGCTCGTCTGTATCAAAGTCCACGCGGTAAACGGCCTTGCGGTTAATTCGTGACCACAGCTCTTGAAATTCCTTCTTGTGAAAGTTGTCAGTATTGAGGCTGTTCGTTTTCTTCGCTCGGTCATCCTGAACGTCTGGCAAGGACTCGTTGGTCAATACGGACTGGATTAGCCCCATGATTGGTTCAGCCATCTCCTGCAGGTCAAGAGGTAAGGGCGCTAGCCCGGATTTCTCATAGTGCTCCAACAACCTTCGCAGACCAA
>TARA_R110001606_G_scaffold164560_2_pt1 | contig 10225 bp, 16 predicted proteins | sample TARA_R110001606 | Tara Oceans TARA_R110001606 (sample SAMEA4398315) | marine metagenome | biome: Polar Biome; feature: [SRF] surface water layer (ENVO:00010504); material: water (ENVO:00002006), including particulate matter (ENVO:01000060) such as... | depth 5 m
ATCTTCCATAGCCTTATAAGCTTGGCTATAGTAGTTTTGAAGCTTTTGGTTTTCTTGGGAAGCGCTGTTTAATTTCGCTTCCAACTCTGCAATTCGCTCATCAGCACTCTTACTCATCATTCACCCTTTAAGTTATGGTAGCTACCCTTCGCCACCTAGTTGACCTGCAAAACCGTTTGCGACAGCCGGTACTTGTGCTGCGCCACGGCCCCCTTGCTCTTCACCCTGTAAAAGATCAAGAGGATTTTGACCCTGCTGCGGAGCACCTTCCATTCCTGGCGGGGCCTGGTTTGGTGCAATCGCAGCTTGATGTCTCTGGAGTAATTCTTCCAGCTTCGTTTGTTGATCTAAGTTATAATCTAAAAAATACTTAGGGTCACGCATAGCTGTAAGCAATACTTCAATATGTTTCTGATGGTTCATCCATGGTTTAAAGAAGGGCTCTTGCCCCTGCTGGACTCTCATAATGTTAATCTCAGCAACCGCTTTGTCTCCCGGCTCCTCTACATCCCTAAGCTTATAAGCAACAGGAGCCCCTAATAGAAGCTCAACCACTGCGTTTGTTTTAGGACTGTTGTCTTGCAACATCCCATTAGCTGCCAATTGCATAATGGATGTACGCAACTGGTTTGGATAAGAGACAGCCGCAGACCCTGGGACCATGCGAACATCAACTAAGTTAAAAGGCGTACCATCAAATTCATAGACTGATGGTTGTTGGTCTTGGCCAACGAGTGCAAACCGATATCCAATCGGCAAGTACTCTTGGCATAACCGTACAAGGTGGGTCGCCTGGTGTGCTTGAGCAGCCTCAATCTCTTGAACGGTTGGTGCCATCGCAACTTGATTCTCTTCGAGGAGGCGATCAAGATAAGCTGCGCTATCCCCGCGTGAAGGGACGGAACCACCGACAGGAGAAGACGTTAGACTCAGCGCCTCCAGATCAGCCATCGCATCCTGACGCATTTGGTACAGGTGCGGTGCTATCTGGGGTGGAGTCATAAAGGAAGGCTTCTCCTCTCCATAAGGAACATACTCATAAATCTCACCAGGACGACCCTGAAAGTTGGTGTCGTTAGAGCCGTGAGGCTTTAACATGGGCGGGTCAGCAGTTCTTTCCGCTGCCCTAATCTCAATGTGTTCAACCAAGTCCAGACGCTTTTGCGCCTGTCGAAGCACATCAACAGTACACAGCCCCCAACCTCGGTCGGTAAACTGTCTATCTCTAAATGTTGAGTGTGGGTAATCATTGTAAGGCAACCCGTCTACCAGGTTAATAATCTGGTCTCCGGTATACGTGCAACGAAACCCTTGCTTAAAGTCCAACCCGTATCTTTTTGAAACGACAGGCGAGTGATAGAAATCAAACACCTCAATCATTTCAGTAGAAGACGCATCGTAGTTCTCCCTAAGCCCAAAGATAGAGTCCACCTCTCTAAACAAAAAGGCGTCATCTGGCTCTGTGATTCTTCGCACCTTATCAATATCCAAGTCAGGAAAATAAAGCTCAGCCAAATCAATAGGGATAATCTTTCTTTCCGCATAGTTCATACACTGACCAACCGTCAGGTGTCTCCACTGTGGGTCTGGAAAGAAATTAAATGGATGCACAGAACGAATCCTTGGAAGACCCGTTTGGTAGTTAACAGTGTTTAATTCTTTGATTGTCTGGAAAGGCGCATCAATAAGAACAGGCTGTTCATTTTCATCTACAGATGGCATCTGCACTTCAGAGTACGAAGGCTCGTCGTTGACGTACTGAATGTCCTCTACCCACTCACCAGAATGCTTGTCCCACTGAGTCGCCCAGATACCATTACCAAACACCATCATGTTTAGCATACCGGCATGTTTAGCGTAGATAGTCTCTCGTTTCTCAGCAAAGTGGAGAATAAGAGAGTTTGCAACAGACGCTCTTTTTCTGGCGTCTCTGCTGTTAGAACCAGGCACACACTCAGGCATCATACGAGGAGATGTGAGCTTTGCATGGTACTTACGAATCTTGTCTTGAACTTGAGGGTTGCTGGTCTCTCCACCGGCAGACCCCATAGTTATTGGGCGTTGGGTGCGTGGGTCGTACTCAATGTTGGTATACCCAGCAGCAAATGCAGCATTCTCATACCACCTGTACTCAAGTGGCTTACGCGCTTCTTTGTTCCGCTTTACGCACTTCTTAACGTAATCAAGAACATTGTATTCGTCATTAACTGCCATTATCCCATCCTAAACCCGTAGGGGCTTTGAACGCCGTAAAAACCTGCGCGGTTTGGTGCTGCGTATTGACTCGCATATCTGTCTAGCCGGGGCTTCGGGGCGGGCATAGGGGCTTCATACACAGGCTCTTTTTCTTTTTCAAAAAACATATCAAAAATACCACCAGCCAGCCCGCCAGCAGCACCCCCAACAATGGTGCCAACTCCAGGGATAATGCTGCCAAGCCCTGCACCAGCAGCAGTCCCAACAGACTTGCCCACATCTTTTGTCATGGCGTCTACTGTTGCATCGCCCGCCATTTGGCCAATGCCTTTTGCCGCACCGCTAAGTCCCAAACGAGCAAGCTTTTCACCGTAAGTAGGCTCCTTCTCTTGAAAGCCCACCATCCTCTTTGGCCGAACAAGGCCCGGACTTCCTCCATAAATGCCTGGCGACTGACCATAACCAAACATCGGCGCTCCGTATCCGTACTGCGGGTTTTGTCCGTACATCCTAGTATCCTTGGTAAGGGTCAAATGCGAATAGTGGTCCTACTGCGGGAAGCTCTTGGCCAAGATTCTGGTAAAGGCCTGGAGGGTCTTCTGGGTAAAGACCTTCTTGAATCATCCTGTCGTCTCTTCTCGGAAAAGCCGCCTCATCGGCAACTCGTTGATACTCTGCTTCAAACTGTGAAACCCGGGGCGGCACAGGAGGAATCTCTGGGTAGTTTTTAAAGACTTTTAAAAGAGGCTCCTCTTGATAGTTTTTAAAAGCATATTCCTTAAAACCATCAGAGGGAGACGCCCCACTTTCCCTATCTTGCAGAACCTTTCGGATAGCTCGGCCTGCACTGGCTGGCATTTTAGCTGGGGGTGTTACCGACGGACTTCCAAACGCATCAACTCCTTCTGGGTCTCTAAACCGCCTGGATTGAGTGCCCATCCTTTGAGCATTTACAAAGTCATCTTGGTACATATTTCTAGGAGCAGGCCCAAGGCCAGCCTCTGCTCTTGCCTTATCTAAACGGTCCATTGCGTACTGGTAATTTACATCGTATTCTTGGGCAGCGCGGTTGTCTGCGGTTCCGTACTCACGGGTGGTCTCATTAGATGGGTATTTATATCTTGATTGCCGCGCCCGCTCTTCACTCCTTAAGACAGGGACTCCCACCTCAGAAGACCTTCTGTAGTAGTCACTGGGACCCTCTCTATACATATGTGACCCCCCATATTCAGGCTGAAGTGGAGTGCGGTAGGCTTGGGTAGATGGTGGGGGTAGATCTCTAGTCATAGTCACAGGCTGAAGTTGCGCTTGAGGGAGGACGCGATCAGGAGACTGCCACGAATAACGGAATCCATCGGGCCTGAAAGACGACGTGGGGTCGATACTGCCATCCGGCAATCTAATCGGGCCACCGCCCTCAGGAAAGACATAAGCATCGACTGGTGGCTCAAAGTACATAGGATCTGCCATAACTTACCTCTGAATCCAAAAATTTAACATTGCATTAGACTGATAGCCTTTATTTCTTTTATTATTCGCCTTAACGGTCGCCCTTAAGTCATCAAATGTCAAGACTTTAGGTTGAGCCATAGGGATAGTCTTTCTGCACTTTAAACACACTCCCCCCGCAACTACAGCATGCTGGCATTCAGGCTCTTTTTCTTCAGGGGGCTGATAAAGAGTAGAGCCCATATATGGCAACTGTCGGCTGGCGTATATCCCAAGCATTAAACAAGTTACCTCATCATCATGGTATCTTTCGCCTGTCACCGGGTCTGTCCCATCCATAGCCTCAGGCAACATCCTTGAGCTTTTCTTAACGAACACCTCTAACTCTCTTAACGTGTTCGGGCTCTTAACAACACACATCCCCTGTTTAAAAAATGCCGTAGCAGAACTAACTGCCTCTGACTTACTTCGGCCAGTCATCCTCCAACCTAAATACTTTGTTGGAGCTTCGTTTTGAATGTTGTCTGTATTCTTACGCCTAAAGATTCTGTGCAATGGGTAGCACGACCGGAACAGGGCTAATGCTGCCGCTCCACATGAGTTAACCTCCGGTATCTGCCAAGCCATGTTATAGTACGCCCCTAAGGCAATAGCTTCTGAGGCAGACTCTTCGGGGTAACACTTTTCCCTAAAGTGAGCCACCTGAGTTAAAACATCCCCTCGTTTATAAACATGGATAACATTGTAGTCGCATTGGGCGCTTTGGCCTTCCGCATAGTCAGATGCCACAATGTACTCTTCACCAGGGATTGGGTCTTCGTATATCTTAATCGGCCCAAAGCTCTCAGGAATAAACTTAAACATGTCAGGGGTTACCTGATGGCTGGTCCTGCTAACCTGGCTCATCATAGCTTCAGAGTCTGGCTCTAATGCCCTCCTGCCCTCCATGGTTATAAGCTCCCCCCTTACCGGAGAAGGCTCCTCTTTAATCCTGTCAGCCTGTGCCGCCACCTGACCCATATCAAAGATGGTGAGCGTTGAAGACATAAACGCTTCACGCCAATGGGTGGGGTACTGGTTTTTAAATATCTTGGACTTACCGTCACAACGGTCCTGAATAGCCCAGCGTCTCCACTCAAGCCACCCCATAGGATGCAGCTTCTCAGACTCCTCCTCCGCATTCCACCTTGGGACAATGTGAGTCTTTAAAAGATTAAACTCATCGTCATCCAGGTTTAAAAGGGAGGAGTACTTCTCTAAACCTGTATTGTCTTTTCTGCCAAAGCATTGGAGCCAATCATAAAACAACGCTTCGTTTTCTTTAGTGGGGGACTGCCAGCACTGCTGCTCATCATCTAGCCAGGAAATAAACAACGGCTCAAACTCAGAACGACCAGCAACGGCCTCTTCCCACAGCCGAGAATAAGAATCCCCGCGACTCTCAGCAGTCGTATCAATAACAATAGCCCCTGTGTTCTTACGGACAGTAGGGAACATCTCTTTAATAATTGTGCTTTGATTACGGTACTTTGCAAACTCTGATAACAGAAGGTACTGGATAGTAGCCCCTGTACGAGCCAGTGGAGTTCTCTCTGTGAAGATGGATAGCGTTGAGTTAAGACCGGCGTAAGGCTTTGCACCACCCCTTTCCCATGCTTGCATCTCTTCTTTGGTGATGTCTCGTCTAAACTCCATGGGCTCTTTAAAGGACCTGGAGTTACCCCAGCGTTCTGGTCGCAGGGTAGACGGGTAGTTGCTATAGAAGATGTGGTTCCGTTTATGGATCTCAGCCGCCATGTCGTCGAGTTGGGCACCGATAACCACGTTGGTGTTCTCTGTTAGCGATGCTTGCCTAAACGCATCCATACAAAAAAACGTAGTCGATCCAATTCGTCTAGCCTTGCACACAACGATGCGGAGGAAGCCCCTGCTGAACCATTGCCTGTTAACGGCCTCTGCAAGGCGCTTCTGGACTCTTCTGAGCTTTACCTTGGCGATGGGTCCATCTTCGGGTGCAATGTGGAGAGGGGCTACATTGTTCTCGGCAAAGAAGGATATGTCAGATAGACAGTCCCTCCTGAACCTTTCAATGTGCTCACTCTTGATCTCCATACATTCTCTCAAGGGCTGAAGGTAGGGACGTGTCCTCCTCCTTGTTCATCACCACGGTAGGTCTAATAGATTTATTAATCGGCTCTGAACAAACAAGACGACACGCATCCCTAAAACCATCTTTAAACTGTTTTGATGCCATAAGTCTATCTTTTGGTGATAAACCTTCATCTGACATAATCTCAGCCTCTACCCTGGCAGCAGCGAAAGTAGCCGCCACCATTGCCCTAACAGACACCCCATGGTCACGTTCCGCTTCCCAGGCTAAACCCGCAAACATAGTGTCTACAGTAGCCTGAGGCAGGTTCCCCAGTTTAATGCCCAGAGTAACAGCCTCAAGCTTATCGTCCTTCTTCTTAGCCATTAAGCCTCTAGATCTAACTGAACAACAAGAATCTCTACCGCCGTTGTTGCTCCACCAGAGTCACTTGTGTAGTTAGGGGAATGCAGGTTGTTTCTAAACTTTAAAGCAGCCGCTGTTGGCCCATAACTGCCTGATCGATCCCTGGCGATGCCAAAAAAACTTGTGCGGAGCGTATTAGAAATAGTTGCCCCGTTTATTTCTGTTATAGAAATAGGGTGGGAAGCAAACACAAGAACAACACTGTCGTCATCCCCTGTTCGATTAACACTTCTAATGTCCGGCGTACCACCTTCACCAGCAACCTCTAGACGCTGGGTCTGCATTTGTTTAATTTTAAGGTTTTCGTATCTTCGCAAATCGTCAGGCAAAGAAAACTGGACGTCTGTTTTACTTTTGTTGCTTGTCGTTAAAGATAAAGCCATGTTTAGATATTGCTGAACCGATGATACCGCCATTGCACCCTCCTGGCACGGGATCCCTCACGAATCCACTCACAAACACATATAACACAGCAAAGAAAAAACACCCACTGCAATTATGTCGGGGTATTTCCGTTTAACTTGGCATAGGGTTTGCAATATTATTAGTATTATAGTATTAATAATAGATTACCTGTATTAAGTATTACTAGTCATACTATCTCTAGTGATTAAAGTATAAAAGTAAAATCATTCACTACCCTCGAAACTAACAGTTAAGGAAAACCTATGGATATCAACAGCTTATATATAGAGCCTATACAGTGGCCTGAGTCCTGGAAGAAGAAATAGGGGGTTGTATGGCTTTCTATGGCTTTTCTAGGGGTAGGGGAATAGGGGAGTCAAGTATATCGGGGGGCCGGTGCCTAAAGTTAGGTGACTCCCTTACTAACGATAATGAGTTATCGGTATCATCAGACTGGGGTGGGTCAAATTATACCCATGTAACTGGGGTAATTTATACCCATGGGTCAAATTATACCCATGGGGCTATTGTCTCCACGTACATTGACAACCTGTCCCCCATTACGCGCGCGCACACGTGACACAATGGCAAACCGCCCCGACAATCCGCCTTGTGTGTAATACCTCTACAGTGTGACAATAGTGTCGGTCTCGCAGTCTATCGTTTAACATTTAACTATGACACCACAGTCATGGAGTCTACAGGCCCCACCTAATGATATCAATGACTTAGCGATATCGCACCAACTCACATCATAAAACCCCAATGATATCAACAACTTAGCCACATCATCCATCCAGGTACGCAATACCACCCAAAAAAAGCAATGGCCAAACCCCTTGGTATCATTAGCTTTTGTACTTTTCTTCACCTATTGTCCATATGTTGGCATACGGGTTGCAATACTATATAAACGAATTGAGAGGACCATTCAACAAAGGAGGACAACACAACAACGCAGGCCAGTAAGTCGACGCGACTGGTACAACCTAAGAACCCGAGAGTAACTGGGCTAGTACGCTGCTCTTGGATATGGAAAACAGACTGACCCCGGCCAACACACAAAGGAGTGAGAAATGGCAAACCGCAAGCAAGGCAGAAAGGCCACTGTTGCAAAGTTCACTGACACTGAGATTCATTTCGATATCAATGAACACAAGCAACTACACAATAGAAACCGACGCGATAAAATGGGAGTGAGACTTCACCCGAGGAACCGTCACTGGTTTGTCGCTTCAACGTCTCCAACCAAGACAACGTTCAAGGGAATCATTCCTTCAATCGTTGACGCATGCGCCAAGGTGAACAAGGTGAACGCACCCAAGGCTAGCAAGGCAAAGAAACGAAAGGCCAAAAAGGCCCAACGTCTACAACCCCTTGCAATCGCAAACAAGGCAGGGCGCAACGCTTTCAAAGTGTAGCGACAACGGTCACAGGTAACCCCTGTGGCCTTTCTTTGTTTCATGTGTTGAGTCTCGGAATGGGTCCGGGATTCATTCATTAAATGAGGGAGAAGATATGTACTCGATACCTGAGGATATCTGGAGAAAGGCAGGAGGTAAGTGATGAAGGATGCACTACTCAAGGTGAAACACCTTAAAAAGTACCGTGCTGCATGCTCGCTAATCCGCCAGGCATGTATCAACAGGGGCTCGTGGCCAGTGTGGCAACGTGGCACCTTCTGGTTGGTACGCGAGGGGGATTGGGGTTACGACGAGAAGCATATCAATACGCCGTTGGAAATTGTTCCCGGTGTCCAAGTGTATGGGGAGGGATGATGATGAAGATGCCTGAGGTATACCGCTATATGACAGCGGATGAATGTGCGGAATGTGTGGACTACTGGCGATACCTGAGTGATGGGAACAGCCTGTATACCAAGCTGTATGATTTTCTGGGCAAGGCAACAACCCCTACTCCACTTGGTGGGGACGGGTCCAACGGAACAGTTGAGTGCCCCCAGGATTTGGAGTACGGGAACGATACAGGCCCCCACTGGTGGGGCGCATTGAACGACGAGGAAAAACTGGCACTGACAAAGGCAGGAGGTGAGTGATGGATAGGTTCATGATGAACTGTGGAGTGTGCTTTATTGTGCTGTGGTTTACAGCATGGATGGGCACCTGTTTGCACCATTTGGGTAACTAAGGGAGGAAAGGATGGAAGCGGCATGTGTGCTGATTAACAGCAAATCTTTTATGATTGAAAGTGTGGGTGGGCAAAGTCTTGTCCCCAGAGTAAAGGAGATCACTACGGGCAACGGGTCACCAAAGCCAGGGCACGAGGAGGAGTTGAAAGAACTGCTCGGGTTAATGCTGGAGTGTGAACAAGAGGACCGAGATGAACAAAAGCACCAAGCGTTTGTGCAACGGGTGCTGTAAGAATTGGACTCGACGGAGTCCATGTGGGTTCATGATGTGAATGGACTCACCAGCCCTGACTAGGGGGCTCATAGTCGCTGCCCAGGAAATGGGGCGGCGTCACTTCCGAAACCGTGACGGGGGTACGAAGACCGGAGTGCCGGTTATCACGGAAAAGCTGTATGGCTCACAGCGAATGTTCAACCAACAACAGAGCCCCTCTCCCCCGCAAGGGGGAGGGTGATATTTCTTTTACACAGAGGAGGACAGGTTATGGATATGAACGACCCGGAATGGCGAGCGTTCTCCGCCAAGCTTATGGCAGGGCGGCACAAGAAAGCACAGCGAGAGTTCAACACGGCTAAGGAAAAGATAGGGGAGATGGTGGGCACACAGCTTGCCGGTGCCTTTATGAACGAGGGAGTTATACAAAGCCTCAAGAAAAACTTCTACCAGTGCAAGCAAGAGGACAAGCTGCTGATGTACAACATGCTGGCAGTAACGGAGAAAGCAATGAAGGAGATCCTCCCCCAAGCACTGGCGGAGGCTGCTGAACGGATACTAGCGGAGACCATGACCCATGAGTTCAGCCAGGAACTGGAGCAGGAAAGGGGCCAGTGGAGACAGGATAACCCTGACCTAGCTGAGAAGAGTATCTTCGACAAGGACAACGAGGGAGCCAAGTTCACACTGGCAAGGAGGTAGAGTGATGAAGGATGCGTATCAAAGACAAAAGGAAAGGGAGTCTCTCCCCTACCATAACAGGAACCTGAACCTTGGGCCTCTTTCGGTAGCATCATTCCCCCTAGAGGTAGAGGCTGCTGACTACGCCGACAAAATGGAAAGGATAACGGGAGACTTTCACCGGTACGAAAAGGAACTGGATGGAAGGTACCATGTCTACGGGAGTGAATGATGATTACCGGGAAAACCTACACCTACGAAGTAACATCCAAGCCCAAGGCAATCGGGATTGTACATGAGTATCTTGAGAAGTACGGAGGCTCCCTAGGTTCAAAGATTGAGTACGCGATGGAGGATATATCAGAGGACGTGGAGCGAATACTTCTGGGTGTAATCCTGAGGGTAACCCCCCCAAGGCTGATGACTCAGAGGGGATTGGAGCAGGTGATTCCCTCTTTGAAAGATGCGACCTGCCTATGGAGTGAATGATGGACGCATACGCAGCGTTCGGGGCCTATGAGTCAATGAGAGGCCCTGAGTTAAAATGTACGGAGTGTAACGGCGAGGCCTGTGGTGACATTGAATGGGATGACGGTGGGTATATATGCCAGACGTG
>TARA_R110001606_G_scaffold70274_2_pt1 | contig 10219 bp, 10 predicted proteins | sample TARA_R110001606 | Tara Oceans TARA_R110001606 (sample SAMEA4398315) | marine metagenome | biome: Polar Biome; feature: [SRF] surface water layer (ENVO:00010504); material: water (ENVO:00002006), including particulate matter (ENVO:01000060) such as... | depth 5 m
AATTTAATACTAAAGTCCCATTCGCTTCGGTTCCAGATCGTGGTTTATTTATGCTTCAATCTCATGGTATCCAGTATACATTTAATGAAATGTTGGCTATTCAAACCCATGACGGCTTATATGATGAGGCAAATACTAAATATCTTAAGGCATTTATGCCCGAACAGAAACCTCGTACTTCATTACCCTTTATACTACACCAGGCCGACTTAATGGCGGCACGTATTGAATTTGAAAGAGAGTGGTTACCTAAATTACAAGGTAACTTGGATCCCCAGGAAAAAAGTTTTACCTTAGGGTCAACAAAGAAACCTACTTTTAACAAACAACAGAAAGCATTAGGCTCAATACAAAGTCCAGGGTTAAAATCTATGTTAGATAATTTATGATAACTACAATCTCAATAATAGCCTTATCAGTCTTAGTTCTAATATTAGGCTTTACAACCTTTAATCTCCTTCGGAAAAATGAAAAAGCCGAGGACGTGATTAATTCTTATCAATCACACATTTTAAGTGTTAATACTACTATTGATTTTATTGACGAACGTCTTAAAGAAATCGATTCTAAAGGAACATTTAAGAGTGATGATGAAATAGGTTTTTTCTTTGAACGCATTCAGATGCTTCATACTTCCCTCAAGTCCTTTAAAGTGGACTTATAAAATAGAATGGCTATAAAAAAAACCCGAAGACCTAAAAGTAAAAATTATTTTACCCAAGATACCGAAAACGCGATTGTAAGATATAATGGTGAAGAGGATTTTCAAGTTCGTTCAAAAATATACGAACAGGAAATCCATTATCCTTTTTTTAAACTTACCGAAAATATCATCCATACCTTTAAGTTTTATTATACCGAGGTTGATGAAATTGAACATCTACAACATGAGGTAATTACTTTCTTGTTATCTAAGATTCACTTATTTGACCCATCTCGGGGGGCCAAAGCTTATTCATATTTTGGTACTATTACTAAAAATTACCTTATAGTATCGAATACTAAAAATTATAAGAAAAGAATAGATAAAGCTGAAGTATCAGAAGCTGCTGAAAGTGAAAAGTTTTCCTATCATATAGATGACCACCCTGAAAAGGATGAACTAAGTGATTTTATTAATTTATTTGTAGAATATGTAACGGATAATATCTACTCTCTTTTTCCTAAAAAGAATGATGCCGAGGTAGCTGATGCAATCTTAGAAATTTTTCGTAAAAGGTCCGATATTGATGTTTTTAACAAAAAAGCACTTTACATTTATATACGTGAAATGGTGGATGCTAAAACCCCCAAAATCACTAAAATAGCCAACCAGCTATATATTATATTCAAGGTTAATTATATATTCTACCTTGATAATGGTTATGTAGAGTTCGAATAACGCATATTTATAATAAATCCTTAACATTATAAGTATGAGTAATCTTGATCAAGAAATATTTGGTGGTAAAAAATTCTCGGGTCTTCTCGAGGAAATCTATAATAATCAAAAAAAGAAAGAAACTCAGATAACGGCTTTAATAAGCGAGTTGAAACCTCTTATCCAAGATATAGGGGATGCTACTCTTATTGTTCCTTTAATTAAGGAATATATGGATCTAGCAATTAAAAATGATGACGCTCTTATTAGAATGGCTACTATTATTCAACGTTCACTATTAAAATCAACATCTGAAGATAGCTTTGGAATTACAGATTCCGAAAAAGAGCAATTATTAGAAGAAATTAATAAAATCCACGACAAAAATAATAGCTAATGTCTATCCTCTCATCCGGTTTAAAACAATTCCAGAGTCTAGGGAAGGTACAAAATGATAACGCCCAAAGCGAAATCCGGAGTCTTCAGGAATCTATATTATCTGGGAGAGTAAAAAGTATTAATCAGTCCGGGGAGGGTAATGATGGGGTTATTTCTGTAGAAATTCTAAATAAGTCTTCTAATACTGCACTTAATATTATCCCGGATGTTTACCCATTATTTTCTAATTTTCAACAGTTTCCTTTAATAAATGAGGCTGTAATGTTGGTAGCCTTAACCAATGTTAATTCAAATAATAACTCAATAGGTGTAACCTATTATTATATTAATTCCATTAATTTGTGGAATTCAATAGAAACAAATCCTCTACCCCTTACAAATACTGAAAACTTCAAACCCGGTACCTATTTTATAGAACAGGGTCTCGTTAATCCCCTCTATTCATATGAGGGTGATACTGTATATTCTGGAAGATTTGGAAATAATATTAGAATGGGTAATACAGTTCCTAATGGAACTACATTTGTAGATAATAATTGGTCTATTACGGGTTCTATAGGTAATCCTATTACTATTATAACTAATGGTCTTCACCCACAAAGTCCTTCTTACAATTCAATTACTGAAGATATAAATAAGGATAAATCTTCTATCTATTTAACTTCAACTCAACAAGTACCTATTTTAGTATCATCTACTAACAATTACCAATCATATTCAACCCCACCTACAGCTCCGAATCAATACTCGGGAGAACAAATAATCTTAAATTCAGGTCGACTAATTTTTAACACAACCCAGGACCATATTTTATTATCTTCACAGAAAAGTATTAATTTAAATACTGTAGAATCCGTTAATATTGACGCGGCACAGCAAACTGTGATACAGACACCGGAACTATATTTAGGTGGCGTTAAAACCGCTCAACCCGTGGTTTTAGGCGATGACTTAGTGGGGCTTTTGACGGACGTGTTAAGTGATTTAAGTACGTTAACTAGATCTTTACAAAATCAAATTGGTGTGCCCGCTGGTACTCCTTTAGGACCCACAAATTTAATAGCTCAAACTATTAATGCCAAAATCGGAGGTTACAAAACCAGGTTACAGAACTCACTTTCACAAACTACAAAGACTGTATAATGGCTCTTTTACCTAAACAAATAGAGGAAATTAGAGCTAAACGAGCTCAGCTAAAATCTCAACGTAAAGAACGTTTAGATCAAGAATCAATCGATCCTGAAGTACTCCAAAATGCAGTTACTGAAGATCAAAAACCTCAGGGCCAAAGTAGATTACCTTCTTTAATTTTAAAACAAGGTCAAAAGTTATCTAAATTTATAATCCCCCTAGCTTTAAACCTTGTAAAAAAATATGCTGTAGAAGAGGTTAAAGCTGAAATTGAAGCCCAAGATATTTCGATTGATGAACTAAAAGCAAAATATTGTCCTACTAATTTACAAGATTTAATTACTAAACGTAATAGTGCCGTTGACTATTTAAATAATACAGGTACCCAATTAGATTCATTATCTATTACTGTAAACTTTTCTGCTAATTTTGCTGAATTAATACAAGGACTAGTTAATATTATTAATACAGGTAAAACATTAGCTAATACCGCTATGAGTTTTATTCCGTTTGCCCTCCCTGGAGCTATTCCTGCTGCTATTAATACGGCATCTACTATAGCTTCTAACTTTACGTTTAATGAAGATGGCACACCCCGTATACCACCCATTAAAATAACAGCATCTCAGGTTTCTCCATCAATAGCCGCTACACAGGATGTAATTTTACGTTGTGTGGCTTTACTTACCCAGCTAGATATAATAATTAATCTTTGTGATTCATCTGCTAATTTAATCCCCATATCTGATGGGATAACTAATATAGTAGCAAATGAAGCACTTGCTTTAGCTTCTGCAAATGATACAACCTATAAAGGATTTATCCTTGAAATCGAAACAAAACCTTATACTGATCGTGTAAATCAAAGTAGAGCTGTAGGTAAAAATACATCAGGAATTATATTAATTGCTACTGATTATTCATTTGCCTCTGACCCCCAGGTACTCATTACAGAGCTTAAATTTATTATTGATAGAGATGATTTAAAAGCATATTAAATAAATATTTATAACCATGAAACTCACCGAATTAAGAAAAGTTATTAGAGAAGAAGTAAAAAATGCTATTCAAGAAGAATTAAAAGATATTCTACTTGAGGCTTTGAAATCACCTAAAAATTCGATTTCTGAAAGTTCCCAACCCGCATCAATACCTCCTGTTAATCTTAACGAGCAACAAGCCGCTCGAGAAGCTATTATGAATAATATGAGAGCTGGTGGGGGTAATCCTACTTTAACTACGAATGATATTAACACTTTTAACCCTCAAGGAGCTATGCCCGGTGGAGACCTACCTCAAGGTAATCTTGGCTTAGATCAAATTATGGGGTTGATGAAAACTGAATAATGGCCTATAACGCTCGAAGAATAGCACCTACAGATTTTAAACCCGGAACCGGGGTTGGGGTTTCTATCCCATTTTCGGTAGAAGGTGTTTTTAAATCTACCTATACTAATAAGGACGCTACCAGAGCTAACCTTATTAATTATTTCCTTACAGAACCGGGCTCACGTTGTGGGAATCCTGAGTTTGGTGGGGGTTTAGGTAAGTTTGTTTTCGAGCAAATATCAAATAATAATCTAGATTTTTTAAAAGAAGATATTTCACAAAAAGTAAGTACTTATTTTCCCCAAATTGAAATCACAGATTTAAGTGTTACGGCCCAAGAAGATTTAAACCAAATTAGTATCGTTGTAGATTATAAAATATCTAAAACCGACGACGTAGATACAATTGAACTAACCTTATCATAATGGCTAAAGCAAGAGACATAAAGTATTTAAATAAGGACTTTAATAGTTTTAGAAGTGCTCTAATTAACTATTCAAAAACTTATTTCCCAACAACCTACACAGATTTTACAGAGGCTTCCCCTGGTATGATGTTTATGGAAATGGCGTCTTATGTAGGTGATGTATTATCATTCTACCAGGATAACCAATTTCAAGAAACCTTTATCCAATACGCTAATCAAACTAATAATCTATTTGATTTAGCTTATATGTTTGGGTATAAGCCTAAAGTAACTGGTGTTGCGACTACTATGATTGACTTTTATCAAAGAGTTCCATCCGTAGGTATGAATTACGATCCGGATTTTAACTATGCATTAACCATAGCTGAAAATGCCCAAATAAAATCTAATGTCTCTAGTACTACATTTATCACTGAAGATTTAATTGATTTTACAGTATCTTCATCCTTAGACCCTACTGAAATAACAGTTTATACTGTAGATGGTAATAATAGACCAACAGAATATCTACTAAAAAAGAGTAGAAATGCTATTTCTGCTAATATTACCACGACAACTCTAGAATTTAATACTCCTGAAGAATTTGCGACTAGAACTATTAACGCTACAGATTTAATTGGTATTCTAGATATTGTGGACTCTGATGGTAACACTTGGTACGAGGTAGATTTTTTAGGTCAAGAACAAGTATTCGATTCAATCAAAAATACTAACCCCAACGACCCTAACAATTACCAGGAATCAGACTCAGCTCCATTTTTACTTCAAACTAAACAAGTAGCTCGTAGATTTGCAACCCGTCTATTAGATTCTAATACTTTACAAATCCAATTCGGAGCTGGTAAAAGTAATGATACTACTGAAGAAGTAGTTCCTAATAGTAAAAATGTTGGTTTAGGTTTAACTTTTGAAAAAGACAAACTAACAACGGCTTATTCACCATTAAACTTTATTTTTAATGATACCTACGGTATTGCTCCTTCTAACACTACATTGACCGTTAGATACTTAACGGGTGGAGGGACAGCAGCTAACGTTCCCGCAAACTCACTTATAACCTTAACTAATAAGGGTGTTGTTAGTTTTTCAAAATACTCAGCTAATGACGCAGGGGGAGATTATCAAGCGGCCTTTAATTCTTTAGCAGTTTCGAATCCTGAGGCTGCTACCGGGGGTGGTGATGGTGATACAACTGAAGAACTTAGACAAAACACCATATCTAGTTATGGGACTCAATTACGTAACGTTACTTTAGATGATTACCTAGTACGTACATTATCTATGCCTTCTAAGTATGGTACAGTAGCTAAAGCTTATATTGAAAAATCCAAAGTATCTTCTGAAAGTAATGCTGTATTAGATCTATATGTTTTAGGGTTTGATTTAAATAAAAAATTAGTAGCCCCATCGGATGCTTTAAAAACAAACATCAGAACTTACCTTACACAATATAAAATGATAGGAGATTCTGTTAGAATTAAAGAAGCATTTCCTATTAACATAGCTATAGATTTTGAAATAATAGTTCTACCTAACTTTAATAGTAACGAAGTACTAAGAAACTGTATTTTAACCTTACAAACCTATTTTAATATAGATGAGTGGCAAGTAAATGAACCTATTATCTTAAGAGATGTATATGCTTTACTAGACAAAGTTCAAGGCATTCAAACTGTTAAAAATATAGTATTTACCAACAAAACTGGTGGTTCTTATTCTAATTACAAATATGATGTAGTAGGTGCCATGATTGATAACGTAATTTACCCTTCTATAGACCCTATGGTGTTTGAAGTAAAATATCCAAATAGTGATATTAAAGGTAGAATAGTAAACTTATAACCCCATGGCTGTATATAAACTTTTTCCATCTCAAGATACTACCTTGTATTCAATGTATCCTACAATGAATACTGGGATTGATCCTATTAATCAAGTATCTAATTTAAATTTTGCTTTAAGCACATCTCCTACAGTAGCTAGAACTTTAATTCAATTTGAAACTTCTGAGATACAAGATCTTATAAATAATAAAGTATCAGGTAATTGGGAAGCTTATATTAAGTCATTTATAGCAACCGGACAGGGGGTTTATAAAGCAACCACCCTTGAAATCTTCCCGGTAACTGAATCCTGGTATAATGGTACGGGAACATATTTAGACCAACCTCTTACTACCGATGGGGCAAATTGGGGTAGTCCTACAATAGGTGGAGGTACTACATGGAGTGCTGGTGATGGTATTACTACTACTAGTTCATATTCTGCACCATATTCCCCGGTAGGTGGTGGTAGTTGGTATATATCTTCCTCTGCGGCTTCGGGTATCCCCCAAATCTTATACCCATATACTCAATCTTTCACAACTCGAAATGATAAAGATTTAAGTGTTAAAGTAACTGAAACTGTCCATGATTGGTACAGTGGATCTATAAGTAACAATGGATTTATACTTAAGTGGGATAATAGTATTGAATTTAATCCTAACATACAGGCACAACCTGTACTACAGTATTATAGTATCGATACAAATACAATCTACCCCCCAGAATTAGAATTTAGATGGGATGATTATGTAGATAATACATCCGGATCTTCTATTACTACCCTTTCAAGTTCAAATTTATTTATTGCTTTGGATGAAAACCCAGGACAATTTTTCCCTGAAAGTGTAAATAGGTTTAGATTAAATGTTAGAGAAGAATACCCTAAACGTGTATTCCAAACATCTTCTATTTATACTACACAACATTACCTCCCAACTTCTTCATACTATGCTATAAAGGATTTGGACACTAATGAATATGTAGTTGATTTTGATACTAATTATACTAAAATTAGTGCAGATCAATCCTCAAATTATTTTGATATTTACATGAATGGTTTAGAACCTGAAAGGTACTATAAAATTCTTATTAAAGTAGATAATGGTTCACTAGTACAGGTATATGATAAAGATTACTACTTTAAAATTATTAACGGGTAATGAAACAAGATATAAATCTAAATAAACAAGTTTTCAGTAAAACCCAGTATCCAAGAGTTATAGATACTACATTTTCTCAACTTGTACCTACACCTACAGGCTCGATTGCAACCGAGGATGTAACGGTAGATGAATTTTTTATTCTTTATGATGATTTATTTTTTGACATTCCTCAAACTGGGGATAACTCACATGAAACTCTAATAACTACTAGTACTGAATATATTGGGTACGAACCGTTAAATGAAGAATTAATTGCCCTGCAACAAGAAATCACAAATTTAAGGTTAGATTTAATTCAAGCTAGACAAGATTTAGCTAAACAAATTGAAAACAATTTAGATGTCTAATTCAACAGTATTACCCATAGATTCAAATTTCCTTCTATTAGAAACCTACAGTGTTTCTGATGAAAATTTAATCTCTAATGAGACTATAACTTCTACTTTTAATACAGAGGAGGATTACATCGAATATTTCGTCTACGGGTTAAACAATTCTTTGTTATACCCACTATTAGAAGATGGAACTATTCCTTATTCTAATTATTCTATATTAAATGGAAACCTAAGTATTGATCCCTCATCTGATTTAGAGTTATATGGTTTTAATCAAGGAGCTTATAATACTTTATATAATTTCTTCAGTAATAGACTAAATTCATCTTTTACTACCCAATATTTTATTTCTGAAATATCCTCTGATAGAACAGAAATTAGACTAGATTCTAATGAAATTTCAGATCCTAATATAATATCATCTGTAACATCCTTTATATCCGAAAGAGAAACAGATGATTACTTCCCGGATTTTTTATTAAACTTTGGTTCAAATCAGACTATAATTGCTAATAATATAGCTTTAGATGGCGCTACCGTCCTTATTAAACTATATGAACCTTTACCTCCCCAATTTCAAATAAAATCAACCCTATGGGTAGTAGAAGAAGTAGCTGAATCTATTTCATATAATATTTCTTTTGATGAAGAAATTCTAGAAGAACTTGATACTACTATCTCATTAGGAGGTCCTAATGTTAATTTAAGTATTAAGGATCAAATTAATAATAGTACTCAAGCTACCTCTTTAGAAGAATTAGATATTTCATCTTTAACGGGGTCTGCTCAACAGCTTAAAAGCTTATTTAACGAGAAGGGTATTCAAATCAATGTAGATTATAATTATTATTCTAATTTTATTAACTTTTCATCTATTGAAGAGAGAATAAAAAACTTTGAATATAAACTCCAACAAATTGAAACCTACCAACTGGCAGCCTCTTCAGGTTCAGCTTTATCTAACTCATCAATTACTACATCCAGGGTTTACTACGAAAACCTTATTGATGATACTATAACAAACTTTGATGGGTATGAATATTTTTTATATTTTGAAAGTGGTTCTAAATCTTGGCCCAAAGCCAATTCAACACCTCCTTATCAAAACTTACCTACATCTGATTCTAATTCAATTACGTGGTATAACGAGCAAATAACATCTGCATCCTTATATGATGAATTAAATCAAGATAATCTTTTTTATGATATCCCGGAATATTTAAGAACTGACCCTCAGAATCAACAATACATAGATTTTGTTGAAATGATAGGACAGAATTTTGACAATGTTTGGATATACTTAAAAGACATTAGTAACAAATATAATGCCGATAATAGGATAAATGCGGGGGTGTCAAAAGATCTAGTCGCTCAAATCCTACGGGATTTTAGTTTAAAGATATACCAAAATAATTTTTCATCAACTGATGTTTATTCTGCGTTTTTAGGATTAACCCCTTCTGGTAGTTTATTCCCATTCCCAAATATGACAGGTTCATTACCTACGCCAAGCGGGTTTGAATACGTTGATACATTTATTTCATCTTCAACAGACGCGGTTCCATTGGATGATATCACCAAACGCATATACAAACGTTTATATCACAATTTACCGTATTTACTTAAATCTAAAGGTACAGTTCAGGGCGTAAAATCATTGATTACTACCTTTGGTATTCCTGATACTATCTTAGATGTTTCTGAGTTTGGAGGTAAAGATAAAGATAATTCCAACGATTACGATTACTGGCAAAAAGAATATAACTATGCCTTTGATACCGGAGTAGATGGTTTTATTTCTTCTAGTTGGGTTACAAATAGTGGGTGGGGTGGAACTGATGTTATCCAAGCAGTTCAATTTAGGTTTAAAACTCCAGGATTAGAATCAGCGGTCACTACTATGTCCCAAAGTTTGTGGAATACTGATAACAATGTCCATTTAACTTTAGAATATACGGGTTCTGGTTATACATCCGGATCGTATAGTGGTTCAAAAGCAGATCCTGATAATCAATATGCAACATTAAAGTTCTATCCAGACTATGCTGCTAACCCTACAGACTTTACAAGCGTATACCTTCCATTCTATGATGGGGGTTGGTGGTCTGTAATGGCAAGTTTAACTAGTGATGGAACCGCTTCATTATCATCTGGGAATAGCATTTACAACGGTCAAACTGGAACCCAGTTAGGGTTTTATAGTACAAGTTCTATTCTGAATGTTGATTACTCAGAGTGGGCTACTAGTA